>R18__coassemble_1656_pt1 | contig 21811 bp, 18 predicted proteins | sample R18__metabat2_high_PE_031 | metagenome-assembled genome bin R18 | reverse complement strand
CCCTTCCCTCCCGCCTCCGCCGCCCCCTTGCCGAAGCCCTCTGTTACCAACCCTGGCGCATCTGGCACTGGCTCATACGCCATACCTACTAACCTGTAACCCCAAACCCCTATTATTAACCCCTTAACAAAAACCACTATGAAGAAAATTTTCATGTGCGTCATGGGCGTAGCGCTCATGACACTCGGTGCTTGCACCAGCAAGACCGCCGTCCAGCAGGCTGCCGACCAGGCCAACGAGATCGTTGCCCAGCTGCAGCAGCAAGTAGAGAACGCCGATGCCACCCAGGTGGATGTCATCGCAGAGACCATCCAGCAGAAGATTGAAGAGCTTCTTGCCTCTGGCGACGAACAGGCTGCCGAGACCTATGCTGCCGTCATCAGTAACTACGTGGCCGAGAACGTCGATGCCCTCACCGACAACGGCATCGTTGCTGCCGTCACCAACGCCATCACCAACGTCGAGAACCTCCCCGAGACCATCGTAGAGACCGCCACACAGGCTGCTCAGGGTGTCAAGAGCGCTGCCCTCACCTCTGTCCTCAACGCCCTCGCTGGCGGTGAGGCTGCCGTAGAGACCGCCGAAGATGCTGCCCAGAACGCTGCTGCCGAGGCTGAGGCTGCCGTAGAAGGAGCCCAGGAAGCCGTTGATGCCCAAGTCGATGCCGCCAAGGCTCAGGCCGAAGCTACCCAGGCTGCCGCCAAGGCCCAAGCCGAAGCTGCCGAAGCTGCAGCCAAGGCCCAGGCTGCCAAATCCATCGACGAAGGAGCCGCTGCCCTCAAGAAAAAGATGGGAGTACAGTAAATCCGCACGTCATATCCCGACATTCACAAATCAAGGGTCGCCCGTAACGGGGCGGCCCTTTTTTCAATCTTTTAAGGTGGATCGTTGTTACTTCTCGTTCCCGTAGCCGTAGCCGTAACCGTAACCGTAGGAACGTTTGGTGAATTTGGTGTCGTTGAGGACGATGTTGAGGTTGGGGAAGAGGTTTTCTTGTTTGAGGCGTTCGAGCTCGGTGAGGTAGCGGCGGTCCACTTTGCCTTCGCGGATGACGTAGAGAGTGATGTCGGCGACACGTCCCACGATGCAGGCGTCGGCGACGGCCTGGGCGGGTACGTTGTCGATGATGACGTAGTCGTAGTGTTCCTTGAGGCGGCGCACACATTCTTCGAGGCGGTCGCTCATGAGGAGTTCGGAGGGGTTGGGGGGCACGATGCCTACGGGGAGGAGGTCGAAGGACTGTGCGTCGTGGGCGCGGATGATGAGTTCGTCGAGGTTGTCGGAAGCCTGGCTGAGGAAGGAGGTGATGCCGTATTTGGCTTTCTTCTTGGTGAGGAGGTGGCTCTGGGTGCTCTTGCGCAGGTCGGTATCGACGAGAATGACTTTCTTGCCCGAGAGGTTGAGGACGCTGCAGAGGTTGCGCGAGACGAAGGATTTACCTTCGCTGGGCGTGGTGGAGGTGAACATGACGACGCGGGCGTCCTTGTGGCTGAAGTTGAGGTTGAAGCGCAGCATGCGGAAGGCTTCGTTGACGGGGTCTTTGCGGTCTTCGGAGATGGCGATGGCGATGTCGCTGTCTTTGAGGTGGGGTATCTCGCCGAGGATGGGGATGGTGGTGGCCTGTTCGATGTCTTTGCGTCCGCGTACGCTCATGTTGAGGATGCTGCGGAGGAAGAAGAAGAGGAAGGGGAGGATGAAGCCCACGCCGAGGGCGATGAGCATGATGACGCGTCGTTTGGGCGAGATGGGTATGTCTTTGCCGAAGGGTGCTTCTACGATGCGTATGTTGGCTTCGGTGATGGCGAGTTGTAGGGCTGTCTCTTCGCGTTTGTTGAGGAGGTAGGTGTAGAGGGTGTTCTTGATCTCCTGCTGACGCTGGATGTCCATGGCCTGCTGCTCTTTCTGGGGTACGGAGGAGATGTTGCCGAGGAGATATTGTTCTTCCTTGCGTGCCTGCTGGAGCTGGATGTTGAGGGTGGAGAGGTAGCTCTCGGCCGAGGCAACGATGGCGGCGCGCATCTGGTCGAGGTTCTTGTCGAGGTCCTGGATGCGGGCTGCGCTCTCGCTGGCGTTGGTGACGAGGCGGTTGCGCTCGAGCATGATGCGGTTGTACTCTACGATCTGAGACTGTATGCCGGCATCGACGATGCTACCGAGGGTGGGGATGAGGCTGCCGGGTTTGGCATTGTCCTTGAGGGTGGTGATGAGGTATTGGGTCATGAGGACCTGTGACTCCATCTCGACGCTCTTGCGTCGTGTCTCGGCACCTTCCTGGGCGTAGGTGGAGACGTTGGTCTTGAAGTCGAGAATTTTGTTCTCGGCCTTGAAACGGGCCATCTGCCCTTCCACCTCGCTGAGTTCGTGGTCGATGAGGCGCAGACGTTCGTCGATGAAGTCGGCGGTGCTCTGTGCCACGAGATTTTTGTCGTTGATGATGCTCTCTTTGTAGGCAGCGAGGATGGTGGTGAGGATGTCTTCGGCACGTCGTATGTTGGTGTCGGAGTAGGAGAGTGCCACGAGGCTGCTCTGCTTGTCCATCTCGCTGGTGTTGAGGGGTGCTCCGTAGCCGAAGGCGGCTTCGTCGATGGTGAGGCGTGTGACATGTATGGTGCGTCCGTCGAAGGCTTGGAGGCAGGAGGGGTCGGGCTGTAGGGTGAGGGTGCCGAAGGGCATCTGTATGGCTTGGCCGAGGCGTGCCTGGATGTGGATGTCCCAGTCTTCCTTGCCGTAGATGAGGTCGGTGATGGTGACTTGGTCGCCGTCGAGTTTGACCTTGAAGGCGTAGGGGTGGGTGACCTCGGTGGAGTCGAAGAGGGCGGTGAAGGGCTTGACGTCGTAGAGGGAGATGTTCTGAAGTCCGCGTCGGCAGTGGTAATAGACGTCGAGGTGGAGTCGTCGCACGACTTCCTTGACGAGTTGGTGGCTCTGTAGGATATAGACTTCGTTCTTGACGTTGGAGCCCATGACGACGCCGTTGAGTTGCATGAGGGCGTCGAGTCCCATACGGCTGCGCGAGCCGCCGCCCTGACTCTGTTCGTCTTTGACGAGCATGACAGCGTGGCGTTTGTAGATGTTGGGCTTGGTGGAGAGGTAGAGAAAGCCCAGGGCACCGCAGAGGATGACGGAGATGGCGAACCATTTCCAATGGATGACGAAGATGTCGAGGATGTCGTGGAGGTTGATGCTGCCTTCTTCTTCCTCGGCGGGGATGGGGATGTACTGTATGTTGGTGTTTTCCATGGAACTCTTGAACTTCTTAAACCTCTTAAACTCTTACTTCGTGATGGCTACGACGAGGGTGACGATGCTGACGAGCATGCCTACGAGGGTGCTACTGATGCTGAGCCAGGTGTAGCTGGTGGAGCCTTTGACGCGTACGGATTTGTTGGGTTGGACGTAGATGACGTCGTTCTGCTGGAGGTAGTAGGCGGGCGACTGGAAGACGCTGGCTTCGTCGCGCAGGTTGACGGAGTAGGTGATGCGGTGTCCGTCTTCTTCGCGTATGACGAGGACGTCTTCGCGTCGGGCAGTGTTGTTGAGGTCGCCTGCCTTGCCGATGGCTTCGAGGAGGGTGAGGCGTTCGCCAGTGTAGGTCTGTGTGCCAGGCTGTTTGACGTCGCCCAGGATGGTTACCTTGAAGCTCATGATCTTGGTGGTGACGATAGCGTCGAGGATGGAGGGTGCGTGGGTGGCGTCGCCTTGGCGCAGGAGTTGCTGGATGAGGGTGCTGACCTCGTTGGTGGTCTTGCCGCCGACGTGGAGGGTGCCAAAGGTGGGGAACTGGATGTCGCCGTCCTTGTCGACGTGGAAGTAGGCTACGCCCGACTGGACGTTGGCCTGTGCGGTGTAGGATGATCCTGCCACGCCACTCCCCGTGCCGCTGCCCAGGAGGGTATTGTTGTTGAAGGGTTGGATGAGTTCGTTGTCCTTGGAGGTGACGGCGATGGCGAGTTGGTCGTCGGGCTGTATGCGCAGCTCTATGGCTTCGCCTATCTGGTGTGGCACGGCGTAGGCGGTGTCGGCTCCTTGCAGGTAGATGATTTTCTTCTCGGAGAAGCAGCCGGTGAGCAGTAGGGTGGCTGCGATGAGGAGAAGCATGGAAAGGCTTGTTTTTTTCATGTATGTGGGGTGGTCTTTGGGTGGACCAGATACCTATTTTGCGGGCAAAGGTACAAAAAAGATTAGAGATTAGAGGTTAGAGATTAGAGTTTTTTGTAAAAAATGTTGTCTGAGTGCGAAAAAATGCCTACCTTGCGCCCTGAAACGAGTGACTTGCTATGTTCTTGGCTCCGAAAAACGAGATTAGGGTAGCTTTGGCGTTGGCTTTGGCGTTGGCTGTGACTGCCGTGGTGGCCGCGCAGGATTTGCCTGTGCTGTACGGCAAGGCGTGTTACTATGCCGACAGGTTCCAGGGGCGCAAGATGAGCAATGGCCGTCGTTATCATCGCGACAGCATGACGTGTGCGTGTCTGAAGTATCCGTTGGGGACGTGGGTGGAGGTTTATGCGCCGCAGAAGGACAGACGTGTGCTGCTGGAGGTAACGGACCGGGGTCCGTACAGTCGTAAGTTTATCATCGACCTCTCGCGTGCGGCGGCGGAGGAGTTGGGTTTCGTCCGTGCGGGTTTCACGGAGGTGGTGGTGACGCCGTGCACGTTCTTCCGTTTCCCCTACCGTTACCACGAGGCGCAGCGGGAGCGAACCTACGATTTCTGGGTGTTTGGCGACAGTACGCAGTTATTCTTCCCGCCCGACACATTGCTTTCGCCATTTGTGATATCCCGCTATGGCGATGACAACGTAGAGGCCGTAGAGTGAGGCTTTGAAGGGGATTCCTTTGTAGAAGTAGAGGCCACAGGTGACGGCATCTACGGCCAGCCATATCCACCACTGTTCGAGGTATTTGCGTGCCAGGGCCCAGATACCCACGATGCTGAGCGCCGTGGTGAAGCTGTCGGCAAGGGGTACGGTGCTGTCGGTGAGGCAGACGAGGAGGGTGTAGATGCCTGCCCAGAGCGTGAGGATGAGGAGGACCCATGGCAGAATGAGGCAACGCGGGAAGTGGGTGATGGGGGTGGGAGAGGGTGTGTCGGCGGAGGAGCGATGGCGGCGACGCGATATGCCGCGCCAGGCGAGGTAGCCATAGACGGTCATGGCGAGGTAGTAGAACTCCATGCCGCAGTCGGCGTAGAGGCCTTTCTGGTAGTAGAGGACGATGCCGAGGGCTTGCATGACGAAGCCCACGAGCCACATCCAGATGCTGGCGCGGTATTCGAGCCAGATGTAGGCGAGTCCGAGGAGGGCTGTGGTGAGGTCGAGGGGGTTCATAGTTGCAGGGTGAGGTGTGCCATGAGTTGGAAGCCTGCGGAGGGGAAGAAGCCGAAGAGGGTGTAGCGGTTGTCGTTGGTGTAGCCGCTGCTTTCGCTGATGGCGGAATAGACCCAGGCGTTGGGTGTGTGGTGGCTGTCGAAGATGTTGAGGATGTCGAGTCCGAGGAGGACGGCGCGTGCTCCGGCATAGCAGGGCAGGGTATAGCGGAGTTGGATGTCGGAGGTGGTGTAGGCTGGCAGGGAGCGGGCGAGGCACCCGGTGTTGTCGAGATACTGTCGGCTGACGTACTGGGTGTGCCACGTTGCGCAAAACTGTCGGAGGTGGATGAGGGCGAAGGCGTTGGCGGTGAAGGTGGGGGAGTAGGCGAGGGGTGCGTCGTCGTAGTGGAGGGTGCGGGAGCCTGTGGCGGTGTCGTCCCAGTCGTCGATGACTTCGTCGAACTGGAGGATGCGGTTGGTGCTGAGACAGGCGTTGGCGTGGAGGGTGAGCCAGCGTGTGGCTTTCCATTCGGCTGTGAGTTCCGTGCCCATGCGATAGGAGCGTGAGATGTTGGTGGTGAGCTTCTCGCCGATGTCGCTGAGTTGTCCTGTCTGGACGAACTGGTTGGTGTAGAGCATGGCGTAAAGGTTGATGCCGGTCTGCAGTCGGGCGGTGGTGTAGTGGTAGCCGAGTTCGATGTCGGTGAGGTGTTCGGGCGCGGGGGCGGGGTATTGTCCGTTGTCGGTATAGTTGTTGCGTTCGGGCTCGCGTCCGCTGTAGGCCACGGAGGTGTAGAGGCGGTGGCGGTCCCAGTGGGTGTTGAGCCCCAGCTTGGGGTTGAGGAAGTGGTGGTGTTGGTGGATGTCGAGGGTCTGTTGGCGGAGTTGTCCGTCGTCGGTGCAGGTGTATTTGTCGTTCTGTCCCGTGAGGCTGTAGTGTACGTAGCGGTAGCCGAGGTCGCCGAAGAGGTCGCAGTGGGGTGTGGCGTGCCAGATGACGCGGGCGAAGGTGCTGATGTCGGTCTTGCGGCTGTCGTTGCGGTAGTAGGTGTAGGCGCCTTGGTGAAGGAGTTGCTGTTCGAGTTCTTCGTGGGCGATGTAGGTGAGGTGTCCGTAGTGGTTGCTGCCGAAGTATTGCTGGGCGTGTCCGAGGTCGAGTTGTAGGCGTGGTGTGTCGTGGCGGAGGTGGAGAACGAGGCCGCCGGTGTGCTGATCCATACCTTTCTGGCGGACGAGGTCGGTGTGGCTCACTGTGCTGCCGTCTTGTGCGACGTAGTCCTGGAGACCGAACTTGGCGAGGGCGCATTGGGGCTTGAGCTCGTCGTAGTAGCCCGCGCCAGGGGTGTAGTGGAGGGTTGCCTGGAGGGCCCAGCGGGGGCGGAGATCCCACTGCAGGGTGAGGAGGTGGTGTCGTTGGGCGAAGTTGTCGGTGGCGTGGGGCCAAAGGGTGCCGTCGCGGAGGGTGTGGCGTTGGGTGTCGAAGGAGCCGTCGCTGAGGGTGATGAGGCTTTCGTAGAGTCCGTTGTAGCGAGCGAGTCCTGTCTGTCGGGCCTCGTCGTAGGTGGCGAAGGGGGCTTCCACGCCGTTCCATGCTTGTCCGGTATGTTCGAAGTTGCCGATGAGTCGGTAGCGGAGTTGCAGCGTGGAGGAGGGCAGCCAGGTGAGGGTGGCGAGGTAGCTGCCAGAGCGTCCGTCGGTGCCGTGGAGGTAGCCGTCGGTAGAGGTCTGGCTGTAGGCTCCCTGAATGATCCAGTGCCGACCGAGGAGGCCGGTGGAGAACTGTCCGCCGACGTGGCAGGTGTTGTAGGTGCCGTAGCTGGCGGTGACTTCGCCTTGTGGGGTATTGGAGGGGAGGGCTGAGGTGAGGGCTATGTTGGCTCCAAAGGCTCCGTCGCCGAAAGTGGTGGCTCCTATGCCTCGCTGTAGTTGTATGCTGCCTAGGAGGGAGGCGTAGCCGTTGGTGTTGGCCCAGAAGACGCATTGGTCGTCGGGGCTGTTGAGGGGTACGCCGTCGAGGGTGACATTGATGCGTGAGTCGGCAGTGCCGCGTATGCGCATGGATGAGGTGCCTGTAGTGAGTCCGTTCTCGCTCCATGCGATGACGCCTGGGGTGCGTGCGAGGAGGTGGGGGAGTTCGGCTCCGCTGTGGCCGAAGTCCTGTATGTCGTCGCGTCGTATATTGGAGAGGGCGAAGGGGGCGTCTTTGGCGACCTGTGTGGCGGAGATGACGACTTCGTGGAGAGCGTGGTCGTGCAGGGTGGTGTCGGTGGGCTCTGAAGCCCAAATGGGGGCTGATATGAGGGTCAGCAGGAAGGCTGTTGTCATGGTTTTCTCTACGCCGGTATTATCCGGTTCAGATGATGAGGGTATGTTCTCAGCCCACACAAGTGTGTGAGCACCCCGGGTTTTAAGAGTTTAAGGGTTAGAGGGTTTCGAGTATGCGTTTGAGGACGATTTGGGCGGAGATCTCGCGGTTGGCGGCTTCGGGAATGACGAGGGAGGTGGGTGCTTCGATGACGTCGTCGCTGACGATCATGTTGCGGCGTACGGGGAGGCAGTGCATGAAGAAGGCGTTGTCAGTGACGCTCATGTGGTGGGCGTCGATGGTCCAGCTCATGTCGCGGCAGAGCACCTTGCCGTAGTCGTCAGGGCGTGTGACGCCGGGGCAGCTCCAGTTCTTGGCATAGACGAAGTCGGCGCCTTGGAGGGCTTTCATCTGGTCGTACTCCACGGGTGTGTCGCCTACGAAGAGGGGGTCGAGTTCGTAACCGTGGGGGTGTGTGACGATGAAGTCCACGTCGGCTGCCCGCATCCATTGTGCGAAGCTGTTGGGGACGGCTTGTGGGAGTGCCTTGGGGTGTGGTGCCCAAGTGAGTACGACGCGTGGGCGGGGCCGGCGTTTGTGCTCGTCGATGGTGATGAGGTCGGCGAAGGCCTGCAGGGGGTGTACGGTGGCACTCTCCATGAAGAAGACGGGTCGGCCGGAGTGGCGTATGAACTGTTGGAGGATGACCTCGTCGTAGTCGTCGCTGCGGCTCTCGAAGCGGGCGAAGCTGCGCACGCCGATGATGTCGCAGTAGGATGCCATGACGGGTATGGCCTCGAGGAGGTGTTCGCTCTTGTCGCCGTCCATGATGACGCCGCGTTCGGTCTCTAGTTTCCAAGCTCCTTGGTTCACGTCGAGTACGATGACGTTCATGCCGAGGTTGAGGGCGGCTTTCTGGGTGGAGAGACGTGTGCGCAGACTGTTGTTGAAGAAGATGAGCAGTGCGGTTTTGTTGCGTCCGAGGTGTTGCCACTGAAAGCGGTCGCGTTTGACTTCTTGTGCCTCGTTGAGTGCAGCACGGAGGTCGCCTATGTCTTGTACGTGTTGGAAAATTTTCATTGTCTGGAACTTCTAGAACTTCTTGAATTTCTTGAACTCTTGATACCTTGAACTCCTTAAACTTCTTCTTCCAGGACTTTCTGCAGCTTAGCGAGGAAGAGGTCGGCGTCGGATTGGGTGAGGCAGAGGGGCGGCAGCAGACGCAAGACGTGAGTGCCGGCACAGCCTGTGAAGATGTGTTGGTCGTGGAGGAGGCGGTTGCGGATGTCTTTGTAGGGGACGTCGAGTTGGATGCCTATCATGAGTCCGCGTCCGCGGATGTCCACGATATGGGGGAGGTGGCGTTGTTGGAGTTGCTGGAGGAGGTAGGAGCCTACGGTGGCGGCGTTGTCCACGAGGTGTTCGGCTTCTATGACGTCGAGCACGGCAAGGGCTGCCGAGCAGGCGAGGTGGTTGCCGCCGAAGGTGGTGCCGAGGCGTCCGTATACGGCTTCGAACTGGGGCGCGATGAGTACGGCCCCCATGGGGAAGCCGTTGCCGATGCCTTTAGCCACGGTGATGATGTCGGGTCGTATGCCGAGGTGCTGGTGGGCAAAGAAGCGGCCGGAGCGTCCGTAGCCACATTGTATCTCGTCGCAGATGAGTACGGTGCCCGTGTCGTCGCAGGCCTGTCGCAGTCCTTGCATGAAGGGGGCTTCGGCCATGCGTATGCCTCCCACGCCCTGGATGCACTCGATGAGGCAGGCGGCGACATCGCCTTTGGCGAGTTCGTGTTGCCAGGCCTGGATGTCGTTGAGGGGTAGGTAGGTGACGTGGTTGTTGGCGTTGACGGGTGCGATGATCTTGGGGTTGTCGGTGGCTTCTACGGCGAGTGAGGTGCGTCCGTGGAAGGCTTTCTCGGCCACGAGGATGCGTGTGCGGCCGGTGTGGAAGCTGGCGAGTTTGAGTGCGTTCTCGTTGGCTTCGGCGCCGGAGTTGATGAGGAAGAGGCGGTAGTCGTCATAGCCGCATATCTTGCCGAGGCGCTCGGCGAGTTGGCGTTGCAGTCCGTTGATGACGGAGTTGCTGTAGAAGCCTAATTGCTGCAGTTGGGCTCCTACGCGCTGGACGTAGTGGGGATGGCAGTGGCCGATGCTGATGACGGCATGTCCGCCGTAGAGGTCGAGGTATTCTTGTCCGTTGCTGTCCCATACGCGGCAGCCTTGGCCGCGCACGATTTCGATGGGGAAGAGGGGATATACGTCAAAGAGGGTCATGGAGGAAGTTCAAAGAGTTCAAGGGTTCAAGAGTTCAAGGGTTCAAGAGTTCAAGGGTTCAAGAGTTCAAGAGTTCAAGGGGTCAGAAGGCGGAGGCTTTGAGGCGAAGACCGGTGTCCTCGGGGAGGCCTGTCATGAGGTTCATGTTCTGTACGGCCTGTCCGCTGGCACCCTTGAGGAGGTTGTCGATGACGGAGGTCACGAGGACCTTGGTGCCCGACTGTTGTATGTGTACGAGGCATTTGTTGGTGTTGACGACCTGTTTGAGGTCGATGTCGGTGTCGGAGTAGTGGGTGAAGGCGGCATCGGCGTAGAAGGTCTTGTAGAGTCCGACGAGGTCGTCGTAGGGTATGACTTGTCCCAGGTCCACCACGGCGGTGGCGAAGATGCCTCGTGCGAAGTCGCCTCGCCAGGGGATGAAGTCCACGGCGGCTTTGAAGCCCGGCTGCATTTGGGCCAGTGACTGGCGTATCTCGGGGACGTGCTGATGCTGGAAGGCTTTATAGACGGAGAGGTTGTTTTGGCGCCAGCTGAAGTGTGTGGTGGCGGTGGGCTTTACGCCTGCTCCCGTGGAGCCTGTGACAGCGTTGACGGTGATGTCCTTGAGCAGGAGCCAATTGCTGGCAAGTGGGAGGAGTCCGAGCTGTATACAGGTGGCGAAGCAGCCGGGGTTGGCGACATGCTGGGCTGCGGCGATGGCTGCGCGGTTGAGTTCGGGCAGGCCATATACGAAGTCGCCTGCCGTCTCCTTGAGACGGAAGTCCTGGGCCAGGTCCACGATCTTGGCGTTTTTGGGCACTCGGTGGGTGTCTAGGAACTCGCGACTCTTGCCGTGTCCTTGGCAGAAGAAGAGGATATCCACGCCGCGCAGCGGGGCTTTGTCGGTGAAGCACAGGCTGGTCTCGCCGATGAGTCCTTCGTGGACCTCGGCAACGGGGCAGCCGGCGTGGCTGCTGCTCTGCACGAAGGCTATCTCTGCCTCGGGGTGGTTGAGGAGCAGGCGCAGGAGTTCGCCTGCGGTGTAGCCTGCTCCGCCTATGATACCTATCCTCATCGTTCTTCGTCGGGATGGATGCCGTAATATACGCGCAGGGGGGTGGAGAGCACCTTGATGAAGCCTTTGGCCTCTTCGGCTGTCCATCCGTGTTGCATCTCGCCGTACTCGCCCAGTTTGCTCTTGAGGAGGTCGTTGGGGCTGTCCACGCCTACGGTCTCGAAGCTGAGGGGGCGCAGTTTGAGTATGGCGGTGCCGCTGACGTGGCGTTGCGAGCTGGTGAGCATGGCTTCGATGTCGGGCATGACGGGTTCGAGGTACTGACTCTCGTGGAGGAACATGCCATACCAATTGCCTATCTGTTCTTTCCAGTACTGTTGCCACTTGCTGAGGGTGTATTTCTCGAGCATGCGGTGGGCCTCTATGATGAGTTTGGGCGCGGCGGCCTCGAAGCCTACGCGGCCTTTGATGCCGATGATGGTGTCGCCCACGTTGCAGTCGCGTCCGATGCCGTAGGCGGCGCCCAGCTCTTCGATCTTCTGGATGGCGGCCACCTTGTCGCTGAAGGCTTCGCCGTTGACGGCGGTGATCTCGCCTTGGGTGAAGGTGATGCGGAGTTCAGTCTCCTCGTGGCGTGTGGGATGTTTGAGGAAGGCTTCCTCGGGCAGTCCCTGGGCCGAGTCGAGTATCTCGCCTCCGCAGATGCTGGTGCCCCAGATGCCTACGTTGTAGGAGTATTTGAGTTTGGCGAAGTCGGCGTCGAAGCCGTGTGCGTTGAGGTAGTCCACTTCTTCCTTGCGGCTCAGGGCTTTGTCGCGGGTGAGTGTGATGATTTCCACGCCGGGAGCCATGACGAGGAAGGTCATGTCGAAGCGTATCTGGTCGTTGCCTGCTCCGGTGCTGCCGTGTGCGATGGCGTCGGCCCCGATCTCCTTGGCGTAGCGTGCTATGGCGATGGCCTGGAAGATGCGCTCGGACGAGACGGAGATGGGGTAGCAGTTGTTGCGCATGACATTGCCGAAGATCATGTACTTGAGGCTCTTCTGGTAGTATTCCTGGGTGACGTCGAGGGTGACGTAGCGTGTAGCGCCCAGTCGGTAGGCGTTCTCCTCGTTTGTTTTGAGTTGTGCGGGGCTGAAGCCGCCTGTGTTGGCGCAGGCAGCATGGACTTCGTAGCCCATCTCCTTGGCCAGGTACATGACGGTGTAGCTGGTATCGAGGCCTCCGCTGAAGGCTACGACGACTTTTTTCTTATTCATGAGTTGCAGTTTTTTATCTTTTGTAGGATTTCGTCGGGTATGGTCTCGGGGAGTGGTTCGCCCACGTGTTTGGTTGGGTCGTAGAGCATGGCAGTGCAGATGCAGTATTTGCGTCCGGTGCGTTGCAGTACGTCGCAGTTGATGCAGCAGGGTTCTTCGGGTGTGCCGCAGCCTTTCCAGAACTCGTCGTCGTCGGTGAGTTCGGCGAAGGTGACGGGGACGTAGCCCAGGGCGGTATTGATTTTCATGACGGCGGCCTGGGAGGTGAGTCCGAAGAGTTTGGCTTCTGGCCAGCGCAGTCGGCTGAGTGTGAAGGCCATGCGTTTGATGCGTGTGGCGAGGTGGTGTTTGCGGAATTTCTCCACCACGATGAGTCCGGAGTTGGCTACGTAGCTCTGGTGTCCCCAGCTCTCGATGTAGCAGAATCCGGCAAACTCTTCTTGTGGTCCGGCGAGTGCGATGACTGCCTTGTACTCGCGCATTTTAGATAAAAGGTACGCGTGCGTGCGTGTGGCGATGCCGCTACCGCGTTTGCGTGCGGAGTCTTGTATGGTGGCGAGTATCTCGTCCACGTAGCGTTCGTGTGTGGCATCGGCCACGACTACTTTGATATCGTCTTCGTATGTCATGATGTTTGTTCTTGAGGCGTTGTGTCTGGGGTGGTGGTTTCTTTGGGTTGGCTGAAGGTGGAGAGATGGTCGAGTACGTATTCCTTGTCGGCTCTCTCGGTGAGTACGGCGATGATGGTGTCGTCGCCAGCCACGGTGCCCAGTATCTCGGTGAGGTTGCTCTTGTCGATGTCGAGGGCTACGTGTGAGGCGTGTCCGGGCAGGGTTTTGATGACGGCGATGTTGTCGCTGAAGTTGACGGATATGATGCCGTGGCGAAAGAGTTCGGTGACGGTGGCGCGCACGTCGCTGACGCGTTGGTAGCGTCGCTGTCCGGGTAGGAGGTAGATGTATTCGCCATGTTCGTTGTAGCCTTTGAGGACTTTGAGTGTGCGCATGTCTCGTGAGACGGTGGCTTGTGTGACGTGGTATCCGGCGCGTTCCATCTCTCGCATGACGTGTTCCTGTCGGCTCAGCTCCTGGTTGGCGATGATCATCTTGAGTACTTCGAGTCGGGTGTCTTTGTTCTTGGACATGTGTGTTGTGGGTCTTGTTTTTTCGTTTCTTGCGCCGCAAAGGTACGACTTTTGGGAAGAATACGCAAGAGTTGGGGCACGAAAATGATAAAAAAAGAGTATTGGAGTGTATTTTTTGGAATACGTATGCAGTTTAAGGTGTGAATTGGAAAAATATACCACTTTTCTGTTCGACTACAAAAAAATAACCGCCAGGGACGAACGTGTCGTCCGTGGCGGCATCCTTCTGTTGTGGAAGTGCGGTGTGGGTGTTACTCCTCGGTGGGTTTGGCCACACGCTTCTCGGCGATGCGGGCTTTCTTACCGGTGAGTTTGCGCAGGTAGTAGAGTTTGGCACGACGCACCTTGCCGACCTTGTTGACGGTGATGCTGTCGATGGCGGGGCTGGAGATGGGGAAGATACGTTCCACGCCTACTGTGCCGCTCATCTTGCGGACGGTGAAACGTTTCTGGTCTCCGTGACCACTGATCTTGATGACTACGCCGCGGTAGAGCTGAATGCGCTCTTTGTTACCCTCGACAATTTTGTAAGCTACGGTTACGGTATCGCCAGCTTTGAACTTGGGGTACGTTTTGCCAGTAGCAAATGCTTCCTCAGCAATTTTGATGAGATCTGCCATTGTTGTGAATGGTTTTTAAATTGTTGTTGTCGTCCTCACGGGCATAACAGGGAACTCTGCATCCTGCCAGCGACCCGCGCGAAAAGCGGCGCAAAGGTACGGAAAAGACGAGAGACGAGAGACGAGAGACGAGAGAAATTTTGCGTTTTGCCCTGAAAAAGGTCTATTTTTAGTGGTTTTCGGAGAAAAAAAGGCTTTGTTTTCGTCGGCCGGTGAAAAAACCTCTAACCTCTAACCTCTAACCTCTAACCTTTTTCCGTACCTTTGCTGCACGAAAAACGAAAGAGGATATGCAACGTAATTTTTTGGTGGGCGCATGGCTTGTGACGGGATTGGTGTTGTTGGTGTCGTGCGGGACGACTCGCAGTCCCTATGCCCTGAGTCGTGTCGTCCCCCAGCGCTTGGAGGTGACCGAGGTCCTGGATGCCCATCCCGATTTCGAGGCGGCGACTTTTCTGGAGTCTTATACGGCTGGTGTGGACAGTCTGCGCATGCCTTATATCGGACGGAGTGCCATGTACATGAGGCCGCACCGTCCCGAGAGTCTGTTGAGCAACTGGGTGGCCGATGTCTATGTGGAGATGGGTCGTAGGATGGGTTACGAGGTGGATCTGGGCGTCTGCAATATGGGCGGTCTGCGCAGTGCCATGCCCGAGGGTGTGGTGCGCCAGGGCCATCTCATCAACATAGCGCCTTTCCAGAACATGTTCACTGTCCTCAGCCTCCGTGGCAGCGACCTGCTGGAGCTCTTTGCCAATATGGCGGAGGCTGGTGGTGAGGGGGTGAGCCACGGCGTGGAGCTAGTCATCACCATGACGGGTCAGTTGAGGACTGCCCATCTGAACGGTGAAGAGATAGACCCCGCCCGCACCTATGTGGTGGCCACACTCGACTATCTGGCCAACGGCAACGACAAGATGGTGGCCTTCAAGAAGGCCTTTGACCGCACCGATACCACTACGCCTGCCCGTGACGTGTTGGCCGATTATCTCCGCGCCTTGGATACCCAGGGAGAGGCAGCCACGTCGGTCATCGAAGGCCGCACCGTGGTGGTGGAACCTTGAACGAGACATCCTGTGGGGGTGAAAACCCTTGAACTCTTGAACCCTTGAACTCTTGAACCCTTAAACTCCTTGAACCCCTTGAACCTTTCAACCCTCTTGACCTCTGTGGTGTGCTGTCTGCTGGCCGTGTCGCCTGTGGCAGCCAAGGTGAAGACACCTGTGCAGTGTCAGCTACTGGTGGTGCATACCAATGATACCCACTCTTGTATAGAGCCCATCGACCCCAATTCTCCCGATACAGACAATGCCAACAAAGGCGGTTATCTGCGTCGTCTGGCTCTCCTGCGCGACCTGCGTGCCCAGGATCCCGACCTGCTGCTCGTGGACTGCGGCGATTTCTCGCAGGGCTCGGCCTACTACAGCCTCTACCGTGGCGAGGTGGAGGTGGAGCTCATGAACCGTATGGGCTACGAGGCAGCCACCATAGGCAACCACGAGTTTGACTTCGGCGTGGAAAACATGGCACGTATCTTCGGCATGGCCCATTTCCCCATCGTGTGCTGCAACTACGATTTCACGGGTACGGCCTGCGAGGGTCTGGTCAAGCCTTATGTCATCGTTCGGCGTGGCGACCTCAAGATAGGTGTCCTCGGTGTCTCGCCCAAGTTGGAGGGCCTCGTGTCGGCTTCTACCTGCGAGGGTGTGACCTACCGCGACCCCGTGGAGGTGGCTCAGTCGGTGGCCGATCATCTCAAGAACGACGAGAAGTGCGACCTCGTTGTCTGTCTCTCTCATCTGGGTTGGGACATAGACGAGATGAACGACGAGGTTTTCATCAGTAGGACGCGCAATATCGACCTGGTCCTGGGGGGGCACAGTCATACTTATTTCGAGCGTCCCCGCATTGTCGAGAATCTGGATGGCTGGCCCGTGACGGTCAACCAGATGGGCAAGAACGGACGCTTCGTAGGCACCCTGCGCCTGACGCTGCAGAGGTGATAAAAGTCAACGGAGGGCGGTCGACGCTGGGCGGCTCATTCGAAATACACCGAGAGCACAATCATGCTGGAGTGGGCCTGGTTCACCGACTTGGTGAACTTGAGGTCGTTGGGCTCGGTGAGGTCTTTGCGTTCGTGCATGAAGAGGTCGCGGAGGCCGAAGCAGAACTTGAGTTCGGGGATGAGTTTGAACCAAGGTAGGTAGAGGTCGCAGCCTCCGCCCACCTCGATGAAACAGTCGAAGACATTGGGGCGCAGCGCCTTGCTCTTGGCTGCGGTGAGGTCGAAGGTGGGTGCCACGCCTACGGTGACATAGGGTCTGAAATTGTTGTAGCGTGGTGCGGCTATCTTGAGCGAGATGGGGATGCTGACGTAGGTTGTCTTCATGTTCTGTATGGTGTCGCGTCCCGACACTTGCTCGTGGAGGATGAGGCGCCGCTGTCCGAAGCTGATGTTGGGCTGAGCCCTCAGCCCCAGGTATTTGTTGAGTCGCAACTCGCCCAGTACGCCCACGGTGAAGCCGGGCTGGTAGGTGTCCACGTCGGCATACCATTGTTCGCCCGAGGCGGGGTCGATGTAGCCATTATTCTCCACCTCGATGTCCATCATGTTCATGCCGAAGAAGAATCCCCAGTGCAGCTGGCGTGTGTCGAGGTAGGGGCGGTGCTGGACGACGGGTTCCTGTGCCCTTACCTGGAAGGGTAGCACGCATGCCATGAGCACCACGGGCATCAGTCTTTGGGCAAGGCCGTATGTTAATTTCTTGAACATCCTTTATATATAACGCGCGAGTCGTGCCGTTTATTGTGCGGCGATGGTCCTCGTCGTGTAGGAGGCTTTCATTTTGGGCCCGGCAGAGGCTTGCAAGGTCACTTGGCCTGACTCGTGTCCTGCCCGTAGGATGACGAGACACTGGCCGTCGTAGAGGCGACGGTGGTGGGTGGTGTTGAGTTCGTCGCTGTAGTGGTCTCCGCTCGAGACGGCCACGAGGCGTGCATCGCCTTCGACCTCGAACTGGATGTCGTCTGTAGCCCAGGCCACGCGTCGTCCTTTCTTGTCCACGGCCGTCACGGTGAGGTGTTGCAGGTCCATGCCGTCGGCCTGCCATGTCGTGTTGTCGGGAGTGATGACGAGTCGTGCCACTTGTCCCGGTGTCTCTACGCGGTGGTGTGCCACCACTTTGCCGTCGTTGCGTGCTATGGCCTCGATGTTGCCGGGTGCGAAGGGTATCTTGTCCCACGATACCTTGTTGCGGTGTTTGGCATCGTGGCGTGGGTTGTGGCGTGTGCCTTGGCTCTTGCCGTTGACCAGGAGCTCCACCTCGTCGCAGTTGGTGTAGGCGGTGATGGTGCGCAGGTCGTCGGTCGCCTCGGCTGAAGAGGCCATCCACTGGTCGGTCTGTCGCATGATTTTCTGTGCCACGCCGTTCCACTCGATGTCGCGCACCGAGGTGGTCATGCTGAGGTGTACCACGGGTTCGTCGTCGCGGAAGATGCTACGCATGAGCCAGGCGTTGGGTTTGGGGGTGAGGTCGATGTTGAAGCATCCCTGTGCCCATCCCTTGGCGGGCCATCCCTGACTCTCGCCGAGGTAGTCTATGGCGCCCCAGTAGGCCAGGCCGATGACTCGTTCCAGGTCCATCTCGAAGAAGTTGGGTCCCAGTCCCGTCATGGCTGCCTCGCTCTGGTAGAAGGTCATCCAGGGGTACTTGGCACCATCCATGGGGAAATACATGTAGCGGTAGTTGTAGGAGGCGATGTCGGTCACCCGGGCCAGGTCGGCGATGAGTGAGTCACGTTCGTCGTGTATGCCTCGCGGGTGCATGGCCACGGTGAGCTGTCGGGTGTTGTCGTAGCGTCGCAGCAGTTCGCGCTGCATGCGGTAGGGTGTGACGCCCCAGTCGTTGTAGGGGAGGTCAGCGTAGGTCTGCAACTCGTTACCGAGGCTCCAGAAGACGATGCACGGGTGGTTGCGGTCGCGCTTGACCCATTCTGGGATGTCGTGTTGCCACATGTCGGTCCATGGTGTGCGTCCACCGGCGTAGCGTGTGAGCCATTTGTCGTAGAGTTCGTCCACGACGAGGATGCCCATCTCGTCGCAAAGATCGAGGAAGCTCTCGCTGTAGGGGTTGTGACTGGAGCGTATGTGGTTGAAACCGTAGTCCTTGAGCAGCTGGAGCCGTTTCTCTATGGCGCGGGGGTAGGCGGCAGCTCCCAGGGCTCCCAGGGTGTGGTGGTTGGCGATGCCTTTCAGCAGCACCTTGTCGCCGTTGACCTTGAGTCCGAAGTCGGGGCCTATCTCCACCGTGCGCAGTCCGAAGCGTTGGGTCACACTGTCGGCCACGCTGTCGTCGTTGCGCAGCACCTTCACCACGGCGGTGTAGAGGTAGGGATCGTCCACGTTCCAGAGGTGGGGTGTCGTCATCTGCAGTGTGGGCAGGGTGTACTCCCAGGTGCGCTGGCGCAGTGGTAGTGTGGTCTTCTGTGTGGCCACGAGCTGGTGACGGCTGTCGTAGATATCCACCTCGTAGTGGTTCTCGCGGCTGCGGGTGAGGTTGGCAGTCTCTACCTGGATGCTGACGTCCCATGTTCCCTCAGAACCTTCTTGAACTCCTTGAACTTCGGTTCCTGAGCCTGTCGAAGGATGAACTCCTTGAATCCTTGAATCCTCCACCGGTGTGGCCACGATGCGCAGGCCGTGACGGGTGATGTACTGTTGGGCGTCGGTGACGACGAAATGGACGTCGCGGTAGAGGCCTCCTCCCGTGTACCAGCGCGAGTTCTCGGCCTGTCGCGTGTCGGCTCGCACGGCGAGGACGTTATCCTCGTCCCACCTGAGCAGCTCTGTGATATCGCTCTCGAAGCCCAGATAGCCGTAGTCGGTGCCGCCGATGCGCTGTCCGTTGAGCCAGACGTCGCCCACGAGCATGATGCCCTCGAAGTCCACCAGCACGCGCTGTCCCCTCCAGGCCTCGTCGGGACGGAATGTCTTGCGGTACCACCCCACGCCCATGGTCTTGAAGCCTCGTGGCGAGAGCAGGCTGCGCACGTTGTTGCCTGGGTCGCTGTTGTCGGCCTGTTCGCTGCTGCCTGGGGCCACCCAAGGCTGTTCTATCTGGAAATCGTGGGGTACGTCCACCACGCGCCAGCTGCTGTCGTCGAAGGTGAGGTTGGCGGCTTCGGCCACATCTCCGGCGTGGAAGCGCCAGCCGAAGTTGGCCAGTATAATGTCGCGTGCATGGAGCTGAAAAGCGGAGAGCATGGCCGCACAGGCCACGGTGAGAGTCGTGATGTGTTTCATGATATATAATAATAGGTCTATGGCGGGCGGTCTATGGAAACGGCACAAGCGGACTGTCTCTGTGTGGAGAAGATCCGCTTGCTCGTGGTCGGAAAGAGGAGACTCGAACTCCCGACCCCTACGTCCCGAACGTAGTACGCTACCAACTGCGCTACTTTCCGATTTCGGGTGCAAAGGTAGTGAAAAAGGTTAGAGGTCGGAGGTTAGAGGTTAGAGAATTTTGCATTTTCCACAAGAAAAAACTCATTTTTTTGGCTTCGCAAGGTAAAAACTCTAACCTCTAACCTCCGACCTCTAACCTTTTTCACTAACTTTGCACCATGAAAAATTCTTTTGTTCTTCTGCTCCTTGCTGTGGCAGCAAGTGTGAGCACAGCCATGGCACAGGTGGGCTTCGGCCAGGCCAGATTGTTTGACGACGGTTGGGAATTCTCGCTCGCGGGTGCCGACTTCCGTGCCGTGGATCTCCCCCACGACTGGTCCATCGAGGCCACCCCCTCCCGCGACCTCGCCAGCTGCACGGGCTATCTCCCCGGTGGCGTGGGGGTCTATCGCAAGACCTTCAGCCTCGACCAGAGCCAGCATGCTCGCTGGTATATCTACTTCGAGGGTGTCTATAACCGTAGCGAGGTGACCCTCAACGGGCACTTGCTGGGCAAGCGTCCCAACGGTTACATCTCGTTCATGTACGATATGACGCCTTATCTCACCTCGGGCCAGAACACGCTGGAGGTGAAGGTGGACCACAGCCGCCATGCCGACTCGCGTTGGTACACGGGCAGCGGCATCTACCGCGACGTATGGATCGTGGGCAGTGGCGAGACACACTTCGCACAGTGGGGTGTCACCTACACCTACGAGCCCAAGCGTCGGGCCCTGCACATCAAGGCTCCCGTGGAGGGCAAGGACAAGGGACTCGTGCGCCGTGCCACCCTGCTCGACGGCACCCGCACCGTGGCTTCCGTCGAGACGAAGAAAGCCATCTTTGACCTCCCCTACAGCGAGGATCTCACCCTCTGGAGTATCGACAAGCCCTACCTCTACACCCTCAAGGTGGAGCTGCTACGTCAGGGCCAGCTCATCGACGAGACGACGATACGTGCGGGCTTCCGCACCCTGGAGTTCAGTGCCGACCATGGCTTTGCCCTCAATGGCGAGAATATGAAGGTGAAGGGTGTGTGCATCCACCACGATGCCGGCGTGCTGGGCAGTGTCGTACCCCGCGATGTGTGGAAACGTAGGCTGCTGGCGCTCAAGGAGATGGGTGCCAACGCCATACGCATGAGCCACAACCCCCAGGCCCCTGTGGTCTATGACCTATGCGACGAGATGGGTTTCCTTGTCATGGACGAGGGCTCGGACGAGTGGGAATTCCCCAAGCGCAAATGGGTGGAAGGCTGGAACGTGGGCACCCCAGCCTACGATGGTACCTACGACTTCTTCGAGGAATGGATAGAGACCGATGTGGCCGACATGGTGCGCCGCGACCGCAACCACCCCTGCATCTTCCTGTGGAGTGTGGGCAACGAGGTGGACTACCCCAACGATCCCTATTCGCACCCCATCCTCGACGGCAAGAACAGCAAGATCAACCAGCCCATGTTCGGCGGCTACAAGCCCGATGCTCCCCAAGCCGAGCGCATTGGTAAGATAGCCAAGCGTCTGGCTGCCGTCATCCGTCGCGAGGACACCTCACGTCCCGTCACGGGAGCCTTGGCCGGTGTGGTGATGAGCAACGAGACCGAATACCCCGAGGCCGTGGATGTCGTGGGCTACAACTACACCGAAGACCGCTACGAGCAGGACCACAAGACCTACCCCAAACGCATCCTCTACGGCAGCGAGACCAAGGCGGGCAAGGCTACGTGGGATGCCGTGCGGGACCACGAATTCATCTTCGGTCAGTTCATCTGGACGGGCCTGGACTATCTGGGCGAGAGTGGTGCATGGCCCTCGCGCGGACTGGGTACGGGTCTCATCGACTTCATGGGTTTCCTCAAGCCTGCCGGCATCATGCAGAAGATGATATGGAGCGGGCAGCCCATCCCCGACCGCAAGGACCGCAAGGCCTGGCGCGAGATGATGCCGCAGGAGGGCACCGTGCGCGAGGGTAAGGTGCATGAGTTGCGTGTGACCGACGTCACCGTGGAGGACGACTCCCCCGTGCGTCAGTTGCTCGTCGAGGCCGTGGACAAAGAGGGACGCCGCATCCCGAATGCCGAGGGCTCGGTGCGCTGCTTCACGGGCGAGTCGGCTCAGCTCCTCGGACTGGAGACAGGCGACAACACCGACATGAGCGCCCCCAAGAGCGGCCGACGTCGTCTCTACCAGGGCCGTCTGCTGGCCTACATCAAGGGCGAACCCACCAATGTGGGCTTCATCCTCGTGGATGAGTAATGTGGGAGAGGTTAGCGGTTAGCGGTTAGAGTTTTTTCTCCTGCAAGCGGAAAAATGGGCTTTTTTGTCGGGGGGGATGTATTTTTTGGTCCAAAAATTTGCAGGTTACCGAAAAATACCCTACCTTTGCACCCGCTTTCGCAGCAGAGATCTGGTGTCATAGCTCAGTTGGTAGAGCAAAGGACTGAAAATCCTTGTGTCCCCGGT
>R18__coassemble_1653_pt1 | contig 21864 bp, 24 predicted proteins | sample R18__metabat2_high_PE_031 | metagenome-assembled genome bin R18 | reverse complement strand
TACCAGGCATAAGAATGCCTGGCTACCATATCACATCCCTATGGGATGTTCCGGTCCGCATGCGTGGGTATTTTTCCGTTATTTTACGGCGTCTTATCCGTTCAATCCGTTCAATCCGTTCAATCCGTGGTCAAATGTCAATTCATGATAATTCGTGTTCAATTCATGTCCAATTAATGTTCCGATTATACGATAATTAATGTAGAGTTTTTTTTGACATTAATTGCCATTAATACAGCCATTAATCATCATTAATTCATGTCCAATTAATGTTTAATTCATGGTAATTCGTGTTGTGTTATAGTGATTTTGCCCCTTCAGGGCGTGCATCGTTGTGTGGTCATCTATACCCAGGGTGCCGCTCAAGCTCCTTGAGCTCTGCCCTGGGCTAGTAGATGTTGCCCTTTCAGGGCGTTCCCGCACCGCGCAGCCCAATTGTTGCCCATTGTTGGTTCTATAAATTACTCACGCAGAAAACGCAGAAAGCGCAGAAGATAATTCCTTTTATTCCTTGGTTCTGCGTGCATTTCACGGCGCTTATCAGCAACCAAAGTAGGCTGCACCTCGGGAATAAAAGAAAAAACCTGCGGATTTTCTTTGTATTCCGTTCGGTTTGCACTACCTTTGCCCCCATGTTTGACACATTGTTGCAGATGCCGCTGTTGCAGGGCCTCTCGCGTCAGGACCTGACAGAACTCATCGAGCGTCATCGTCTCGGCTTCGAGACGGTGCATGCCGGCGAGACGTTCATCGCAGCCGGCGAACTCTGTCGGGGACTCACCTTCATCCTCGGCGGCCGAGTGGAGGCCAGCCGTTGCTATGGCGACAGCGAGTGGACTGTCGCCGAGTATCCCGCCGCACCTCTCGTGGTCGGTCTCGATGTCCTCTATGGTCGCCAGCGCCACCATCACCACACCTGGCGGGCCACGACGGAGACCCATCTCATGCACATGGACAAGCAGGTGGTGGGGCGCCTGATGAAGCGCTACGAGGTGTTTCGACTCAATGTCCTCAATGCCCTCTGCACCCAGTCGGCGAGACTCGACGAAGCTCTGTGGCAGTCCCCGGCCAGCACCACGGCCCAGCAGATCGTCCGCTTCATGGCGCAGCACACCCTCTTCTCTGCGGGGCGCAAGGTCTTCGGCATCAGTGGCGAGAGCCTGTCGCCCTATGTGGGGCTGAGTCGTCGCTACGTGGCCCAAGCCCTCCACGCACTGCAGGACCAAGGGCTCCTCACCTACACCCCTGCCCGCATCGACATCCCCGTCATGGAACACCTGATGCAGGCCACGCAGACCTCGCGCACCAATCCTCTCCTGCCCCGATGGACGGCCACCCCACACGGCACGCCACCCTTCGACCAGATCCGGGCCGAGGACTACGAGCTGGCCTTTGCCGAGGGCATACGTTGCGACGATGCTTTCATCGGGCGTATTATAGACAACCCCGACGAGCCCACCTTCGAGAACACCATTGCCGTACCCACCGACGATGACCTCCTCACCCGTGTGGCCAATGTCTTCTTCAACCAGTTGCAAGCCAACACGTCCGACGCCCTCGATGCCTTGGCCGAGAAGTTCTCGGCAGCCCTCACCGCCCACGCCAACGACGTGCTCCACAACGAACGCTATTTCCGTCGTGTGGAGGCGGTCTATCACCATCATCGCACGCTCGATGCCGAGGAGCAGATGCTGCTGGAGGACACCTACCGCAGCTTCGTGCGCGCCGGTGCCCGCCTCGACGACGAGAAGAAGGTGCGCTTGCGCGAGCTGACCGAGGAGATGAGTCGCATCACCGTCCAGTTCTCGCAGAACAACCTCAGGGAGACCAACGCCTACAGCCTCCATCTCACCCACGAAGCCGACCTCTCGGGCCTCCCCGACTCGGCGCGTGAGGCAGCAGCCCTTGCAGCCCGCGAGGCAGGCCAGGAAGGATGGCTCTTCACCCTCCATGCTCCCTCCTACGGACCCTTCATCACCTATGCCGACAACCGCGAGCTGCGCCGCCAGATATACATGGCCAAGGCCACCCTCTGCACCCGCCCTGGCGAGACGTGCAACGAGGCCCTCGCCGCTCGCATCGTCAACCTGCGACGCGAGTATGCCCAGCTGCTGGGCTACGCTTGCTATGCCGACTATGTCCTCGAGCGCCGTATGGCCGAGACGAAGGAGAATGTCTATGCCTTGCTCCATCAACTGGTGGAGGCCTACAAGCCCCATGCGTTGCGCGAGCTGGACGACGTCCGCGCCATGGCCCGCGAGCTGGAGGGCGAGGACTTCCAGCTCATGCCCTGGGACCTGGCCTACTACTCCCACAAGCTCAAGATGCAGCGCTACGACCTCGATGCCGAGATGCTGCGCCCCTACTTCGAGCTCTCGCGCGTGAAGGACGGCGTCTTCGGACTGGCCACCCGCCTGTATGGCATCACCTTCTGCCGTCGTGCCGACATCCCCGTCTATCACCCCGACGTGGAGGCCTTCGACGTCCTGGACCGCGATGGCACCTTCCTCGCTGTCCTCTACACCGATTTCTATCCCCGTCCGGGCAAGCAGAGTGGGGCGTGGATGACCAACTACAAGGAGCAGTGGATTACCCGAGACGGCGAGAACAGCCGTCCCCATATCTCTCTGGTGATGAACTTCACCAAGCCCACAGACACCAAGCCTGCCCTCCTCACCCTCGACGAGGTCAACACCTTCCTGCACGAGTTCGGCCACGCCCTCCACGGCGCCTTTGCCAACACACGCTACCCCTCGCTCTCGGGCACCAATGTCTTCTGCGACTTCGTGGAACTCCCCTCCCAGTTCATGGAGAACTACGTCACCGAGCCCGACTTCCTCCATACCTTTGCACGCCACTACGAGACGGGCGAGCCCATCCCCGCCGACCTCCTCCAGCGCATCGTCGATAGCCGCAACTTCAACGAGAGCATGGCCTGCTGTCGTCAGCTGCGCTTCGGACTCCTCGACATGGCATACTACACTCTGGAGACTCTCTTCAGCGGCGACATACGTGCCTTCGAGCACCAGGCATGGGCCCCTGCCGTCGTCCTCCCCGAGCCCGAGGAGAGTTGCATGACCCTCTCGTTCCACCACATCATGGACGGAGGCTATGCTGCTGGCTACTACAGCTACAAGTGGTCGGAGGTGCTCGACGCCGATGCCTTTGCCGCTTTCCAGGAGGAGGGCATCCTCAATACCGACACGGCCCAGCGCTTCCGCGACGAGGTCCTCTCCAGAGGCGGCACCGAACACCCCATGACCCTCTACAAACGTTTCCGCGGCAAGGCCCCCACCATACAGGCCCTCATGCGCCGCAACGGCATCATATGAAGGGTCAACATACCTATATACACACGTCATGAAACAGAACGAACAACTGGATATGCGCTACCTGCGCATGGCCAAGATATGGAGCGAGAACAGCTACTGCACGCGTCGTCAGGTGGGCGCCCTGGTCGTCAAGGACAAGATGATCATCAGCGACGGCTACAACGGCACCCCTTCGGGCTTCGAGAACGTCTGCGAGGACGACAACGGCGTCACCAAGCCCTATGTCCTCCATGCCGAGGCCAACGCCATCACCAAAATAGCCCGCTCGGGCAACAATAGCGAGGGAGCCACGCTCTATGTCACCGACTCGCCCTGCATAGAGTGCTCCAAACTCATCATCCAGTCGGGCATACGCCGTGTGGTCTATGCCCGCGACTACCGCCTCCACGATGGCATCGACCTCCTGCGCCGTGCCGGCATAGAGGTGCTCCATCTCCCCATTGAACCCTTGAACCCTTGAACCCACGATGAAACAGCGTCTCTTCCCACTCTGGCTGGCTCTGGCCATATGCGTAGGTGTGCTAATCGGTAGATTCTGCAGCCCGCATGCCGCACGTCAGATCATAGGCATCCCCATAGCTTCCAACGACAAACTGAGCTACCTGCTCCAGGCCATCCGCTGCAACTACGTCGATACCATCGACATGGACAGCATCATCGAGCAGGCCCTGCCCATGGTGCTGGCCGAGCTGGACCCCCATTCCAGCTATATCCCTGCCGAGGATAGCGAGGAGAGCGTGGAGGACCTGAAGGGGCAGTTCTCCGGCATCGGCGTGCGCTTCGTGGTGCAGAAAGATACCGTGCGGGTGATGAACGTGGTCAAGGGAGGTCCCAGCGAGAAAGTGGGTATCCTGGCAGGCGACCGCATCGTGGCGGCCGACGATAGCAGCCTCATAGCCATGCCACAGCGCGACATCATGCGTCAGCTGCGCGGACCCAAAGGCACCCAGGTCACCCTCACCGTGTGCCGTCCCGGCCGTGCCGACACCCTGCGTTTCATCGTGGAGCGGGGCGAGGTGCCCGTGGAGAGCGTGGATGCCTCCTTCATGATTGGCGACCACACCGGCTACATCGCCGTCAAGAGCTTCGGCGAGCGTACCTACCCCGAGATGCTCACCGCCCTGGTCGATCTCCAGGTGCGTGGCATGAGCGGCCTCATCATCGACCTGCGTGGCAACCGTGGCGGCTACATGCAGACGGCCATACAGATGGTCAACGAGTTCCTCGCTGCAGACCAGCTCATCGTCTATACCGAGGGCTGCAACTTCCCCCGCGAGGAGTTCCGTGCCGACGGTCGCGGCTCGTTCCGCCAGCTGCCTCTCTGCGTCCTCGTCGATGAGGGCTCGGCATCGGCCGCCGAGATCTTTGCCGGAGCCGTCCAGGACAACGACCGCGGCACCATCGTGGGCCGCCGTTCCTTCGGCAAGGGACTGGTGCAGCAACCCATCGACTTCAGCGACGGCAGCGTCGTACGCCTCACCGTAGCTCGATACTACACTCCTGCTGGTCGTTGCATCCAGAAACCCTACGTCAAGGGTCATGGCGAGGAGTACGAGAACGACCTCCTCGAGCGCTACGAACGGGGTGAGTTCTTCTCGGCCGACAGCATCCACCAGCAAGGTCCCGAGTACAAGACGCTCCAGGGACGCACCGTCTATGGGGGAGGCGGCATCATGCCCGACATCTTCGTGCCCGAGGATACCACCCTCTACACCACCTACTACAAGGCAGCCGTCTATGCCGGTCTGGTCCATCAGTTCACCCTCGCCTATGCCGACCGTCACCGTGCCGACCTGCAGCCTCTGGGCGACGATGTCGAGGCCATGGTGAGGTGGCTGCAACGTCAGGATATCCTGGCGCAGTTCGTCGCCTTCGCCACCCAGCAGGGACTCAAGCCGCAGCCCCTCATGCTGCAGCGCAGCGCCCCCCTCTTCCTGCAGACCCTCTACGCCAACATCATCTACGATGCTGGCGACGAGGCCATGCGTCTGCGTTACTACGCCACCATCGACCCCACCATCCAGCGGGCCATAGACGTCCTGGACCATCCCGCCTTGCCATGACGAAATCCGACCTCCGCCAGCAGGTCCGAGCCCTCAAGCATGCCTGCCCTGTCCCCGAGCGCCAGCGCCTCTCGCTGCAGCTCCAGCAGCGCATCCTGGACCATCCCCGCTGGCACCAGGCCCACAGCGTGGTGCTCTACCACGCCCTGCCCGACGAGGTGGATACCACCCTCTTGCTCGGCACCGCCCTGGAACAACACAAGGAGGTCCTCCTGCCCGTCGTGAGGGACGAAGACCTCCTGCTGCTACCCTTCACGGGCTTCGACAGCCTGCGCGAAGGGGCTTTTCATATCATGGAGCCAGAGGGTGGGGCAGGGGATGCCACCCCCGTCTCGGGTGCCGACCTTATTGTCGTACCCGGTATGGCCTTCACGGCCGATGGTCGCAGATTGGGACGTGGACGCGGCTATTACGATCGTCTCCTTGTCCGTCTCGAGGGCTACAGGATGGGACTGTGCTGGCCTTTCTGCCTCCTGCCCGACATACCTGGCGAGCCCCACGACATTCCTGTGGACGAGGTCATCTCTTGATGCCTCGCTCGTTCAGTGCCCGGGCATACCTGCGCGCGTTGGCTAGGTGCTGGGAGTAGGACGAGGCGAAGTTGTGCGTCCCCGAGAAATCCTCCTTTGCGCACATATATAAATAGGTGTGCTCCTCGGCATGCAACACCGCGTCGATGCCTGCCACCGTGGCAATGCGTATGGGGCCTGGAGGCAGACCCGCATGCAGGTAGGTGTTGTAGGGACTCTCTGTGGTGAGGTCGCGGGTGAGGATGCGGCGACGACCCGCGTCGGCCAGGGCAAACTTCACCGTGGGGTCGGCCTGCAATGGCATGCCGCGGCGCAGACGGTTCAGGTATAGGCCCGCAATGGTGGGCTTCTCGGCGTCGGCAGCCGTCTCCTCGTCCACGATGCTGGCCAGCGTGGCCACCTCGGTGGGTGTCAGGCCCAGGTCGGCGGCGCGCTTGCTGCGTCCCTCTTGTTGCCAGAAAGTGTCGTGCTCCTTGCCCATGCGCTGCATCCAATCGTCCAGCGAGACGTCCCACCACACCTCGTAGGTGTTGGGTACAAAGAGGGCGGGCAGCGAGACGGCATCCCAGCCGTAGCGTGCCACGAAGGCCGTGTCCTGTAGGGCTCGGACCACTGTGGCCGAGTCCAGCATCAGCGCCCTGCCTACAGCCCCTGCCAGACGGTCCATCGTGCGTACCGAGGGCAGCGTGAAGTGTACGGGGTCCTGCCATCCGCGTTGCAGCCGTCGATAGACATCCACCATGCGCAGGTCCTTGGGCAGCACATAATGGCCCGTCCTCACCACGAAGGGCGTGACGCGGCTCAGCAGTCGCCATCCCCACGGCCGTGCAAGTCCCCGTGAGCGCAACTCCTCCACGATGCTGGCCTCGGTGGCATGGTCATCGACATACACCACCACATCCTCGTCGCCCGTCCAGGCACGCCCCCACACCTGTGTGGCTGTCCACGCACCAAGTGCGAGCAGCACCACGGCCAAGGCGGCGCAGACGGCAATGATGATCTTCTTTTTCTTCATGGGTCAGGGAGGGTTCTATAAATTACTTTCCTCAGAAAAAACAAACGGAGGGACGCACCTGGCGCCCCTCCCTGCTGAGCCACCACGGGGACTCGAACCCCGGACCCACGCATTACGAATGCGTTGCTCTACCAACTGAGCCATGGTGGCATTCTCTCGAATTGCGGGTGCAAAGGTACGAAAAAGGTTAGAGGATAGAGGTTAGAGGTTAGAGTTTTTTTTTGTTTTTCGCCAAATTTGTGTGTTTTTTGTCCAAAAGTGATGTGCATGCGGGAAAAATACCTATCTTTGCGCGCAATTCTGCCATTTCTGATGCGTAAAAGCTTCTTTTTGCTCTCCCTCAGTCTGCTGACACTGCCCCTCTGGGGCGTGACAAAGGAGGGCCGTTTTGTTTTCCAGGGGTCGGGTTTCAGGAGCCCCGATGCCTTGCTCGTCACCGACACCACCTTCATCACCCCTGCCAGCGACTACGGCTGGGAGCATCCCTCTGCAGGACAGCGCCCCACACTCTTCAGCATACGTGTGCCCGACGGCAACTACCGCGTCACCGTCGTCTTTGGCAACAAACGACGCAGCACCTGCACCACCCTCAAAGCCGAGAGTCGTAGGCTGATTGCCGAGGAGGTGCGTACGCGCAAGGGAGAACAGATCCAGCAGACCTTTGTCATCCACAAGCACAGCCCCGCTTATGGGGAAGACCGTCAGGTGCGACTCAATGCGCGCGAACGCTACAAGCTCGACTGGGACGACCGTCTTACCCTGGAGATAGGAGGCGACGAGGCCGGCTTACACACCGTCACGGTCTTGCCCGACACCACCTCCACCACCGTCTTCCTCTGCGGCAACTCCACCGTGGTGGACCAGGACAGCGAGCCCTGGTGCAGCTGGGGTCAGATCCTGCCCCGCTGGATGGACGACAGCGTGACCATAGCCAACTTCGCCGAGAGTGGCGAGACGGCCAGCGGATTCATTGCCGAGGGACGTCTGGCCAAGGCCATGACCATGGCACGCCCCGGCGACTACCTCGTGGTGGAGTTTGGCCACAATGATCAGAAGCAGCGAGGACCCGGCATGGGAGCCTACTACAACTTTGCCGTGGCCGTGAAAACCTTCATCGACGAAGCCCGCAGCCGCGGCATCACCCCCATCCTCGTCACCCCCACACGTCGTCGTGCCTGGCAGGACGGTGTCCTCATCGACACGCATGCCGACTACCCCCAGGCCCTCCACGACATCGCACAGCGCGAACGCGTATGCCTCCTCGACCTGCAGGAGCAGACACGCATCCTCTACACCGCCCTGGGCGAAGAGGGCAGCACACGCGCCTTCGTCCATTACCCCGCAGGGACCTTCGCCCACCAGCCCCAGGCCCTCAAGGACAATACCCACTTCAACCCCTATGGCGCCTACGAGATAGCCAAATGCGTCGTGGAGGAGATGCGACGCGCAGGTCTGCCCCTCTGCAGCCATCTCAGGGACGACTACAAACCCTTCGACCCCACACACCCCGACGACCCCGACACCTTCCGCTGGCTGCCTTCACCCTTCGTGGACGTCACCAAGCCCCTGGGCAACTGACATGCAACAGATCACAACCATCATCTTCGACTTCGGCGGTGTGCTCTTCGATCTCGAGACCGACCGCGCCATAGCACGCTTTGCCGACCTGGGTCTCCCCGATGCCGACCAACGCCTCGACAAGTACCAGCAGCGCGGCATCTTTGCCGAACTGGAAACGGGTCGCATCACCATGTCCGAGTTTCAAGTTAAACTCGAAGCGCTGTGTGGCAAGCCACTATGCCACAGCGATATACAATATGCCTGGATGGGCTATGTCGGGAAGGTTGACCCCCGCAAACTGGAGTGCATACTACAGCTGCGACGCCGCGGCTACCGCATCGTCCTGCTCAGCAACATCAACCCCTACATCATGCCGTGGGCCCACTCGACCGACTTCAGCGTACTGGGTCGCCCCATCGATGACTACGTCGATGCCATGTACCTCTCCTACGAGGTGGGTGCCCTCAAATCCGACCCCGCCTTCTTCGACCACCTCCTGCGCACAGAGGGCGTTGATCCCAGCGAGTGCGTCTTCGTCGATGACGGACCGCGCAACATCGCCTATGGCCAACAAATCGGCATGGCCACCCTCATGCCCCTCAACAACGAACTCTGGGTCGATGCCCTCCTTGAACTCTTGAACCCTTGAACCATTGGACTCTTGAACCCTTGAACCCTTGAACCCACAATGAAACACACTATGCATCTACCCCTTGTCTCCCGGCTCATGCCCCTTCTTGCCACGACCTTCATGGCCGTATGTCCCACCCATGCCCAGCGCATCCTCTCGTCCAGCGACATCTTCGTCTCCGTCAAGGGCTCCGTGCCCTACCGCATCCCCGCCATCGCCACCACCCACCGAGGCACTGTGGTGGCCGTGGCCGACTACCGCTACGGGGGCTTCGACATAGGCTACGGACGTGTGGAACTGCACCGTCGTCGCAGCACCGATGGCGGTCGTACGTGGGGTGATGTCCTGGAATTCACCTACGGCAATGGCGACATGAAGACCCCGAACAACTACTATGCCGCCTATGGCGACCCCGCCATCGTGGCCGACCGCGAGAGCGACAATATCCTCGTACTCAGCTGCTCGGGCAATGTGCCCTTCCAGACCGGCACCCCCTCCAACCACCAGGGCATAGCACGCTTCTACAGCACCGACGACGGCCAGACCTTCACGGCTCCCGGCTTCATCCACGACGAGGTCTATGGCCTCTTCTGGGATGCCAAGCGCGGTCCCATACAGGCCATGTTCGTAGGCTCGGGCCGCATCTTCCAGAGCCGTAGCGTCAAGGTGAAGGTTTTCTACCGCCTCTACTGCTCCGTCCTGGCCCGCGACAAGGACAATACCTACTGCAACTACGTCATCTACAGCGACGACTTCGGCCACAGCTGGCAACTGCTGGGGACGGTCGATGAGCCTGCCATCCCGCAGGGAGCCGATGAGCCCAAGGTGGAGGAACTGCCCAACGGCAACATCCTCTGCAGCAGTAGGGTCAACGGCGGTAGGGCCTTCAACATCTTCACCTTCACCGATGCCGCCAAGGCCCAGGGCTCATGGGGCACCATGGCCCGCTCCGATGCGCAGAACCACGGCACCGTGGCTGTAGATAACAGCACCAACGGCGAGGTCATGCTCCTGCAGTCCATCCCCGTGGGCGGAGGTCGCAAGGCCGATGTCCTGCTGCAGTCGGTACCCCTTGGTCCCCGTCGTGCCAACGTGGGTATATATTATAAGGTGTTGGACAACCCCGCCAAGTACGACACCCCCGCCCATCTCGCAGCCGACTGGGACGGCCACTTTCAGGTGAGCCATCTGCCCTCGGCCTACTCCACCATGACGCTGCTCCCCGATGGCAACCTCGGCTTCTTCTACGAGGAAGAGACCTACGGCGTCTGCTACAACCTCGTCTTCACCACAATAACCCTATAGCTCCTAAACCCTCCAAATGAGTACCGCACTCCAAACCATCCTGCTGCTCCTGTGCAGCAATGTCTTCATGACCTTCGCCTGGTACGGACACCTCCGTATGCAGCAAGCCGGCATCAGCTCTAACTGGCCCGTCATAGGCATCATCCTCTTCTCGTGGGGCATCGCCTTCGTCGAGTACTGTTTCCTCGTGCCTGCCAACAGGATAGGCTTCATCGACAACGGAGGTCCCTTCAACCTCGTGCAGCTCAAGGTCATCCAGGAAGTCATCTCCCTCGTCGTCTTCGCGGCAGTGGCCATGTTCCTCTTCCAGGGACAGACCTTCCACTGGAACCACCTCGCGGCAGCAGCCTGCCTCGTGGCAGCCGTCTATTTCGTCTTCCTCTAACCGCTAACCTCTAACCGCTAACCGCTCACCTCCATGGAGTGGAACGAGCCGCATATCGTAGCCATGCTGCGTGACCCAGCCCGCAAGGAGCAGGGCTTCACGTTGCTGGTAGAGCACTTCAAGGAGACGCTCTACTGGCAGATACGGCGTATGGTCCTCTCGCACGACGACGCCGACGATGTGCTGCAGAACACCCTCGTCAAGGCCTGGACGGGCCTGGACTCCTACCGCGGCGACGCAGCCCTCTCTACCTGGCTCTTCCGCATAGCGAGCAACGAGGCCATCAACTTCCTCACTCGCACACGTCAGCAACAGAGCATCGACACGGCCGAGGCCACTGGTGTGGCTGCCCAACTGACCGCCGACACCTACTTCGATGGCGACGAGGCCGAAGCTCTGCTGCAAGAGGCCATCACCACGCTCCCCATGCGCCAGCGACAGGTCTTTAACCTCCGCTACTTCGGTCAGATGGACTACGCCGAGATGAGCCGCTTGTTGGAGAGAGAAAAGGGCGGACTCAAAGCCTCCTACCACCACGCCGTCGTCAAAATCACGGAATTCCTGCGGCGCCACGAAAAATAATCACCCCCCCGAGGTTAAACCTTAGGGCTACAGATGGGTCAAAACAGTAAAGAATTATAGTGAATATGTCAAACATCAACGATATACTCCATCGCTTGGAACAGGAGGATGCTGCGGGGCGCACACCCTTCACTGTCCCCGAGGACTATTTCCAGTCCCTCACCGACCGTGTGATGGCACGTGTCCACGAGCAGGCCGAAAGCCAGGCCTCCCTGCCAGCCGAAAGACGGTTCCAGAGCGGAACCGAAGGATGGTACACGACCCGACTGTGGCGCTATGCTGCCGCCATACTCGTCGTGGCAGGTGTCGTGGGACTCGCCGTGCCCTTGCTCACCTCTCCGAAGCACGACACCCTGGTAGGCGAGGTGGCCGAGTCCATGTCCGATATCGACTTCAACTACACCGACGATGAGGTGGCCGCCATCCTCGACTACGAGCTCATCAGCAACAACGATATCTCCACCTATCTCACCATGGAATAAGACAATGATACACAACAATACCCTTCATACCCTGGTCTGCGCTGCACTCATGCTGCTCGTGACCTTTGTCTCCGCCATGGCGCAGACACCAGACAATCGACAGCAGGACGGTCGACAGAGAGGCTTTGATCCCCGCGAGTTTGAACAGCGCATGGAGAAAGCCATCACCAAGCATGCCCAACTCTCGCCCGAAGAGGCCGAGGCCTTCTTCCCCCTCTACAAAGAGTGCCGCGACAAACAACGCCATCTGGGACGCCAGATCATGAAACTCAAACGCACTTCGTCCGACAACGAGCAGGACTATGCCGCTGCCATCGTCAAGATACGCGAACTGGAAGTGCAGCAGGCCCAGCTGGAGCAGGAATATGCAGCCCGCTACCTCAAGGTGCTGCCGCCCCGCAAGCTCTTCCGCATCTTCCAAGGCGAGGACGAGTTCCATCGCCGCCTTGTGCAAGGACGCCAAGGTCCCGACCAGAGCCGCCAAGGCCCCCAAGCCCCACAATGACGCCACCCCTCTGCAGACTCTGACCACGGCCAACGAGACAAATCCAGAAACCGCTAGAATAGTATGGACCTTTTCATCAAAGCGGGATGTTGGAACGGGCCTGTGAGGGAGAAAAGCGAGGATATGGTCAGCGTTGCCGGCATCATGCTGTGCGATGCGGTGAAGATTCTCGCCACCAACATCAAGAAGGACGAGAAGGGTCACATTTATCTCATCGGAGCAGGCGACAGTCGTGTATATCTCTATCGAGATGGCTTCCTGACACAACTCTCCACCGACCACGAGGACATGCAGGGGCTGCTCACCAACTGCATCGGTGCCGGCGTAGAACCTATCGTGGATGTGAAGGACATCACCTCCAAGGTGACGGACGATGATATGATTGTGATTTGTTCAGACGGTCTCACGGATATGGTCTCGGACGACGAGATCGAGTACATCCTCACTTCCAGCCCCGATCCTCTGGAAGACCTCTACGACCGTGCGTGCGTGAACGGTGGAGCCGACAACGTCAGCATCATCCTGGCCAAGATAGGTTCCGACTTCGGCTGCGGCCAGGACGGCCCCGACGACGACGGCCGCTACGACGCATATGTGTAGGTGGGGCAAAGGTTCAAATGGCTCAAATGGTTCAAATGGTTCAAAGGTTTAAACTTTCGCACGATGGATGCCATCAAACTCAATTTCTCTAAGACCGACAAGCCCCTGACGGGCTGCAGCAAATGGTGGGGCGTACCGGACCTTCCCAAGGGCTCTGGCTACCCTGTAGTGCCCTGCAAGGACGGGGACGACGAGTGGGACGAACCTCTTACCTTTCTATGCCAAATCCGTCTCGAGGACATCGCAGCACTGGACGAGGAGAATCTCCTTCCGCACGAAGGGATGCTGTATTTCTTTGCCGCCATAGACGACTATCTGGGGCTTGATTGCCCTATAGAGACACACATCGGCGAATGGGACCCCGCAGCGGTCAGGGTGATGTACAGCCCCACCTGCGACAATCTTGAACCCTACGAAATGACTTGGGCCGAGACAGGCGAGTCGGTGTTCTATCCGGCCGAGATGTTGACCTTTGAACCTTGCGGGATGCTGGAAGATGGCTTCAAACTGCTGGGCCGACCTTACCTTTGCGAAATCAATGAAGAATATGATACCGACTATGTCTCGCTCCTTCAGATTGATGGCAATGACGATTGGGGGCTTCGTTTTTACGATTGCGGCATGCTGTGCCTGCTCATCAGGCGGTCGCAGCTCCGAGCATGTTTCTGGGAAACCGTCGTCGGCTATATGCACTCATTCTGATACTATCATCATGGACAATGTGAAAAAATTGGGGAGCCTGTTCTCCCAAATCGTCGAGAATTACAACACCTACGCTTCTTCCTGGAAGAATCTGCCACTCGCACGCGAGGCTTTCGACCTCATGAAGGACGACCTGCCACTCAGAGTCTCCGGTGAACTCACACCCTACACGCGCATCGTGCTGCTGGGCAAGATGTTGGCATGTCTGCCCGAGAGAGACTGCGCCAGGTTCATCCTCGAAGTGAGGCAGTATCAGTTGTCGCTTTTCCCCCTCATCAGCGCCGAGGATGCCCGAGAAGATATGGACATCGACGGCTACGAAGGTGAGGCCGAGGCGTATGTCCACGAGGTGACAAAGGAAGACGTCCAGGATGCCACCACACGCACCGAGGACTACCTCAACCCCCGCATCACCATGGAGCTGTGGTGCCAGAAATACGGCGTCCACCTCAAGTTCGACCCCGTGGAGAGGAGCGAGAAATGGGAGGATGTCATCTACGATGTAGAGGCTGAATGCGCCGATATTCTCAAGGACGAGCCCATGCATATGGGCTACTGCTTCAGGTATTGGAGCACCAAGAAGGAGGTTCTTGCCCGTCGTGGCATAGACTGGAGCAGCCCTGCGGTGATGAACCCAAGGGTGATGTTTGATTGACCTAAAAAAGGGGGACTATTATAATCCTGTAAAGTCCACGTTTACAGTTCCTTCAGCATTTCTGCCATATCGCGGTACTGGGTGTGGCGCTCGCTGGGTGCGGCATCGTCGGCTGGGTAGCCAAAGGGGATGAGTAGCACGGGGTGGATGTTCTCTGGCAGCTGGAACTCGCGGATGGCATCGTCGGGGTTGAACTTCCCAACAGGACAACTGCCCAGGCCCAGGTCGCTGGCCTCGAGTAGCATGTGGGTGATGACGATGGAGCAGTCTATGACGCCGTAGTTGTCGTTCTCGCCGCGCTGGCACACGCGGTTGTCGTCATAGCACACCAGGAATACTTGCGGAGCACCATAGATGCAGGGACTGATCTTGTTGGCTTTCTCTATGGCCTCCTTGGAGCGGAGGAGGTAGATCATCTGGGGTTGGCTGTTTATTGCCGTAGGGGCGAGCTTGGCAGCCTCGAGGATGCTGTCGATGAGTTGTTGTGGCACGGGCGTGTCACTGAAATGGCGTACAGAATAGCGCTCTGCCGCCAAGGTGAGAAAACTTGTCTGTTTCATACTATTCTCTGATTTCTGGTTTGTACAACTGCTGAAGGCAAGGGCCAAAGCCAAAGCCAAGGTTGATGTCTTTTTCATCTTCATGTCAAGGATTTGTGTTCATGTTGTGCCTGCAAAGGTATGTAAAAGTTCCCGGACATTCTTCATCACGACCTCAAAACTTTATCTGGGCATGAGAAATCGTGTCAATTTTACGGTGTTGAGCATATCGTCTCGTCCTGAAGGGCTTGCCGGTCCGCTATGATAACCATTTTGTGACTTTTTTTTAGGCCAGACATCTAAAAATGCGCTTTTCCCTTGGCTGTTTGGCAGATTACATGTAATTTTGCGCTATCGTAAGTGACCCTATTCCCATGCAACTCATAGAAATCACTTCGCCTGAGGCCGAAGCCCTTTCTGTCTATCGTACGCTGACCGAGGCACAACTGCGCAACCGACTCGAGCCCCAGAAAGGCATCTTCATCGCCGAGAGTCCCAAGGTGATAGGTGTGGCACTCGAGGCCGGACTGGAGCCAGTGTCCCTGCTCTGCGAGCGCAAGCATGTGGAGGGTGATGCCCGGGAGATCATAGCGCGTTGTCCCGCCTCCATGCCCGTATATACTGGAGACAGGGACTTGCTGGCAAGTCTGACCGGGTATAAGCTGACGCGTGGCGTGCTCTGCGCCATGCGTCGTCCCGAGCCTCCCAGCGTGGAGGAGGTGTGTCGAGGAGCGCACCGAGTGGTGGTGATGCATGGGGTGGTGGACACGACCAACGTCGGGGCCATCTTCAGGGCGGCAGCAGCATTGGGCATGGATGCGGTGCTCATGACACGCGACTCGTGCGACCCGCTCAACAGACGGGCCGTGCGTGTCTCTATGGGAAGCGTCTTCCTGGTTCCCTGGACGTGGCTGGATGGCAACGACAGCAGCGCAGAAGGTGCCATCCGATGCTTGCAGAGGCTGGGCTTCACCACGGCAGCCATGGCGCTGCGCCACGACAACCTCAACATCGATGACCCCTCACTCAAGGAAAAGAAGCGCTTGGCACTTGTCGTGGGAACGGAGGGGGATGGATTGCCCGAGGCGGTGATACGTGCTGCCGACTGTGTGGTGAAGATACCCATGTACCATGGCGTGGACAGCCTCAATGTGGCTGGTGCAGCCACCATCGCTTTCTGGGAGCTCGGGAAAACTCATTCCTGAAGATGTTTCCGGACACGGCCCTCACCGGAGTTTTTTCCTCACCGGCCCGTATTTCGCTTGCTGTGCGTCCTCATACCACTGCTCCCATGCTGGATTGTGTGGCTCAAGAACGATGGGGAACAGATGCCACAACTCATCGAGTGTCAGGTCTTGGAGTTGCTTCACGTTTACTTGATGCTTTTACCCAGTTCATAGGCGAGTTTTAGTTTGTCGTTACCCTCTATCTCGTTAGGATCATTGACACCACCCACGAAGACGGTTCCGGCAAGATGTGCTTTCTCGAAGCAGTCAATCCAGCCGGTAAGCCCTGCTACGGCACGCTCGGGGACGTGTGGTTCGTCCTCTGCGGCGGTGGTGAGCATGAAGATGTTGCGGAACTTGTAGTCGGTGGTGTAGAGGGGATTGCCACGGTCGAGGAGCGTCTTCATCTGCCCGCTCATCTCATAGTAGTAGATAGGCGTGGCGAAGCAGATGGCATCGGCATCGTGCATGGAGAGTGTCACGCGGCCTTCGAGAGTGGCGTTGCACTCAAGCGAGTTGAGTGCATCGTAGTAGTTGTTGGTGTCGTCAATCTGCTCTGTCATGGCGCAATCAATTCGACCATCGAGCGATGCCATCATGTGGCAGATAATATAGGGCTTCATGTTGTGTGTTCTGATTTACTGATTGATGATGGGATCGATGCTTGCCTCCTTAACCGTGCTGCCCTTGATGGCAACGCCGCTCTTGAGGTCTGCCTTCGGTATTGCCCGAACGGTTGTAATAGACAACGAGTGTCTTCTGCGTGGTTTTATTATTCTGACTTCCAGAAGCCTTGTTCGAGTTTCTCAAGAAGTGCTGAAGTGGCTGTGTTGCTCACGAGGGTACACGTCTTAGTGACACCGCCAATTGTGATGTCCATCGTGCTCTGAGCCAAAGTTGTTATTGCAATAAATGCAAGGATGATGAGTGATAGTTTTCGTTTCATAATCTAGAGCTTGTGTTTTATGCCGCTCTCCACTGGTTCGGGGTCTTGCCGGTGAGGGCCTTGAAGAAGCGGATGAAGTGCTGGGGATATTCGAAGCCGAGGCGCTGGCTGATCTGGGTAACGGTAAGAAGGTCACTCTGCAGTAACTCGTTTGCCTTGAGGATGATGCGGTCATTGATGATATCCTTGGCTGTCCTGCCTGTCTCCGTCTTGACGAGTTCACCGAAGTACTTGGGGGAATAGCAGCACTTGTCGGCGAAGTAGGCGACGGTCGGGAGACCTTCACGCTCTACCTGCTCAGCAAGATAGGTGTCGAGCAAGGATGTGAATTTCTTCACTACCGAGTGGTTGATCTCCTCTCGCGTGATAAACTGTCGGTCGTAGAAGCGCAGGAGGTAGTTGAGGAGCAGTTCGATGTTCGAGACGATGAGTTCGTGTGTGTGCTTGTCGATGGCGTCGTTCAGCTCCTGCTGAATCATGGAGAGTACGCCACGGAAGATGTCTATCTCCTGTGCAGAGAGGTGGAGAGCCTCGTTCGAGGTGTAGTCGAAGAACTCATAGCGGCTCATGTTTCTGCCGAGCGACGTGCGGTTGAGGAAGTCAGGATGAAAGACGAGCGCCGTCCATCGGGGGAACTTTACCTCTGGATTAGGCTCAACAAGGAGTGACTGCCCAGGAGCGAAAGTCGTGATGGTCATCTCGTCGAAGTCGTATGGCGTGCGACCATAGGACAACTTGCACCCCTTGTTCTCCTTCAGGAAAATGGCATAAAGGCCGTACTTCACCAGCGACTCTTTCAACCCTTGTTCTTTGTCCATACGCACAACGCTCACCAACGGGTGAAGCGTCTCCTGCCCGTAGTAAGCGTTGAAAGCCTGAACTGTATCGAAAGTTACTTCTCGCATTATTTTGTCAGATACTTATCGAAGAATTCGGTCAGTTTATTCCATGGAATCACTTTGCCTTTGCCACCATCGTAGAGATCGGTATGCGATGCTCCGGGGATAATCATGAGTTCCTTGTTCTCGGGCACGGGGTTGGCCTTGCGTACGAAGTCGTAACCCTCCGCCTTGCCGTTCACCATATACTGATAGGCGTTTTCGCCAAAATAGCGTGAGTGGGCCTTCTCACCATGCACTACGAGAACAATTTTATATTCTGTTTAATATTCCAATAATCGTCCGCCATCGTTCCATTCGCCAATCATCTTGCCGTCATGAGCGGCACGGATGTAGCGGTCGAGCATCTTGAGGGCTGTCTCATGGTCGCCCTTGCCGTTGCGCTTCCAGTAGAACATCACATTATATAATCTTACGCGCACGTAGAGCGGATGGAATGTCTTGTGGTTCTTCCATGCCTGTTTGTCCTTGCGTATCTCGTCCAGAATCCATGCGTCCGGCTTGAAAGAATTCTTGGCCAATGACGGCAGCACCTTCTTACCAGCGGGAGTCATAAGGCCGAGTTTGATGAGCCGTCGGCAACGCTCCTTATAGAGTTCTGTCCAATACGAACCTTTGCGACGAGGCGTGAGCCGTTGAAAATAACCCTCTCCGTCGGGATTGCTGCGTGTTGTAGAGTCAATCCACCCAAAGCACAAAGCTTCTTCCACCACATCGAGGTAAGGAATGATTCTCTCATGGTCACGGCGTATGCAGTGGACGAACACTTCCTTTTCCGTAGAAGCATTCGCCTCGTGCTCGGCACTTGTGACGCTTTGCTGTGCAAAGAACCACTCGCGGAGCTCTTGTCGGTTCTTTGGATAGATGAAAGTCATTCTATAAGTTATTGTTGGGGGGGATATTGTTGAGGATGATGTTTTTGTTTCGAGTTTTTTGTATTTTACTCCTTTGACGCTTTCCATGCGCCGATGCCCATCAGGGTACAGCCATGCCCGAGCCGAATCCCTTGATGATGCCTGTCTGCATGATGTATCCTTCTTCCTCAGAATTTCACTACTGCGAACGAGTGTGCAGGAATCTCAACCCTGCCGTCCTTTACTTTAAGCGTCGTATCATGTGGTATGACATGATTTTCACGGCCAAGGTCGTTATAGTCGTCGGCGCTATTGCCAGAGAGAACTGTTGCCTTGACGGTCTTTGGCGCTTTCTTGCCGGCAAAGTCGAGCGCGAGGGTTACGGCATTCTCGGGGTCTTTGTTGGTGATGGCATAGGCGTAGTGGGAACTGTCCTCACTACGAGTCAGCACGACGTCGAGCACACCGGTAGATGTCTTGCCGTTGGTGATGGTTGTGTATTTGCCTTCTGTAGGAACCATGACGGGTTCAAGCAGGTTGGCATACATCCATAATATGTAATAGGTAGAGCGCTTCAGTATGCCGTCCTTATGCACAAAGATGGCACCTCGTGTGTTGACGATAGGTGAGAAACATGCTATCTCGACGATGTCGCTGTGGCGCAGACAGGCATTGAGGAAGCAAGCCGAGAAGAGAGCGTCGCTCATGGTGTAGGTGGCGTTGATGTCGTTCTTGCGACGCGCCTCAAGGTCGAAGCCGCGGCGCAGGTCGCCATGCCATGGGTGATGCCAGTTGCGAAGGTTCCACTCGTCGTAGGCAATCTTTATCTTGCCGCCACCGAAGCCAGCCTTGTCGAGGATGCCGATTGTGCGCTGTATATCCTTCTCGGGAGCATCGGTCTTCATCATGCAGTCGATGTACGATGCCGGATTGTTGACATGATAGAGCGGATCCCAATAGCCGTGGATGCTGATGTAGTCGAGTGTCCAACCGGCCTCCTTCAGCAACGGGAGGCTCCAGTTCTCGTCACTCGTGGCAGCAGCGAAGAGCTTGGCATCCTTGGTGACGGAGCGCATCAGCTTTGCCGACTCGCGCACCATAGGTCCCCATTCCTCTACCGTGCGTGCACCGAGTTCGTGGCGCCCCCAGTTCTCGTTGCCCACGCTCCAGTACTTCACGTTGTAAGGCTCCGGGTGACCATACTTTGCACGCAGCCGTCCCCATTTGCCGACGGTGAGGTTGCAGTACTCCACCCAGTCGCTCATCTCCTCCGGTGTGCCTGTGCCGGCATTGGTGCAGATGTATGGTTCGCAACCCACCTTACGGCACCACTTGATGTATTCGTCTGTGCCAAAAGTGTTAGGGTCCTCCACCTGCCATGTCTTGTCATATACAGGCGTGCGCTCAGGGCCTATGCCGTCAACCCAGTGATAGGTGCTGACGAAGCAGCCGCCCGGCCAGCGGACGATGGGTGTTTTCAGGTCACGGAGTGCCTCGATGACATCCTTGCGGAAGCCGTCTTCGTCGCTCAGCGGATTGCCCGGGTCGAAGATGCCGCCGTATATCTGATTGTCGAAGTGCTCTATGAACTGTCCGTAAATCATCGGATTGTACTTTACCGGTACGCCATCAGCCTTGATGGTTACTGTGTTCTGTGCCGCAGCGGTAATGGCTATTACGACAAGCAGAAAGGAGAGGATGGTTTTCTTCATATCTTACATTATTTGAGATGTTTCTTGATGTTCTTCATTTCCTTCTTGGTGATGGGAATGACCGTTCCGTGTCGGGGTGTGAAGGAACCGCTTTTCTTGGTGTCAGCAACGTGCCTGAAGTTAACGAGGTCGGCACTCTCACAGAACTGGCAGATGCTGTCCTGAAAGCAGTCGTACACCATCAGCCATCCTCCTTCCTTACGAGGATAGGCGCACGATCCCTCGCTGTTGTTCGCTGTTGGCTGTATGCGACCGGGAAGCAGCGTCCATGTGTCTGGTGCGTGGAGGTCGGTAAAGACGTATTCGCGGCGCCCTGTGCCCTTGAACGCTCCGCCCCATGTGTTGAAGAAGAGATGGTAGGTGCCTGCATCATCCCTCACTATGTCGGCGTCGATGGCAGGACCGTCGTAGGTGAAGAGGTGCTGCTTCGCCGAATGCCTCATGGTAAGTCTGGATAAATTCTTGAATTGTCATTTTTTCTTTCTTTTCTTAGGTTTCGGATAAGATAATTCAGGATGAAGTGTCGTAACGACTTTCGACATACCAAAATGGCATGAATTGTTCAAAATGAGGGCAAAAAAGAAAGGAACTGCTCATGTGTGAACAATTCCTTTCAATCTTGTAGTCACCGCGCTTGGATGTAGAAGTAATTACTTGCTTTAGAATAATAGCACCGAGAAAGTAGTCTGTAGTCTGATGACCTACAGACACCATGTCATTAAGCATTCTCTCCCATTGTTCGACATCCCATACATAGGAACGCTGATAAAAGGGGATCTCAAATACACGAGTGCCATTAAAAAGTTGTTCTATTGTAGATTTACCAGGTGTCATACTAAACTAATATAGTGGTCCCTTTTGACAGTTAATAATTTCTATTCTAATTTTCGTTCTTTCTTGGTTTAAGCAACCTCTGATTACTAATATATAATTTATATTTTCACGCCCTCCCCAGTATCACCACCTTAGATTTAGCTCTCGATATCATCACGTTCAACCTATTTGGATTTAGGAGGAAAGATTCATGTTCATTGTAGTATGCTTTGTCTGTCACGCTCATGCTTATAACAATCATTTTCACATCCTGCCTCTGTAGTCTCTCGACAGTATCCATGAGCGGCATTTAGCATTTGTACTGATTAATTCGGCCACAAAGATAGAGAAAAGAGAGCCATTCTACAAACTTTTCCTTGAAAAAGTGCAAAAATCTATTGATTTTTACACAGAAATGGGGGAATAGAAGGAACTGAATATTCCCGGGATTCCTTTGTTCTGCGTGAGAATTACTGCTCGCCCGTCTCGCCGAAATAGCTGGCAATGACCTCGTCGCAGGACTACGAT
>R18__coassemble_1617_pt1 | contig 22924 bp, 19 predicted proteins | sample R18__metabat2_high_PE_031 | metagenome-assembled genome bin R18 | reverse complement strand
CTATGAAGGCCCCTTCGCCATAGACAAGACCATGACCGTCAAGGCTATTAGTACCGATGACAACGACACCCCTTCGCCCGTGACGACGCTCCTCTGTCAGCTCACCGAGGAAATCACCTCCCTGGGCTCACTCCGCGCAGCCTGCACCGCCACTAGCAAGGATGATGCTCCCACCCTCATGTACAAGGCCGACGGACTTCTCGTCACCGGTATCAGCGGCAGCAACGTCTTCGTCAGTGATGGCACCGAGGCCTTCCTCTTCTACGGCTCCGGATCCAAGCTCGCCAAGGGCGACAAGGTCAGCGGCAGTGTCACTGGCAAGCTCTACCTCTACAACAACCTGCCCGAGCTCGCCGTCAGCGACAGCTGGGCCAACCTCACTGTGGACAGCCAGGACAACGAGGTCGCAGCCGCTGTGGCCGACCCCGCTGCCATCACCGCTGCCGACGCCAACAGATACGTGGCCTTCCAGCAGGTAAGCTACGTCAGCAAGGACGAGAGCGCCAAGCACGTCACCTACACCTTCATGGCGGCCGACTCCACCCTCATCAACCTCTACGATAACTTCGACGTCCTCAAGGACCGCACCTTCAGCGCCTCCGAGGCCTTCACCTACACCCTCCGCGTCTTCGTCATCCCCTACAAGGAGAACATCCAGTACTACGCCGTCTCCTCCTCCGACGTCATCGAGCACACCACCAAGATGCAGGCTGTCCTCACCTTCGACAACTTCGCCGACAACCAGCTCTTCGTCTATGAGGAAGGCAAGCTCATCCACTACGGCAGCACCTGCTCCAGCGATGCTCCCGAGGTTAAGTACGAGACCACCGACGAGAACGTAGCCACCATCAGCTTCGACGGCATCCTGCTCCACGGCTGTGGCGTGGCCACCCTCACCATGTCCACCGACGAGACCGAGAACTACACCGCCGCTTCGGCCAGCGTCACCGTCCGCGTATGGTCGGGAGCCGAGGCAACCATCAGCGACCCCATCAGCATCGCCGACGTCAAGGCACTCTACCTCGAGGGCGACACCATTGTCGACAAGTGGGTCAAGTGCTACATCGTGGGCTATGCCAACGGCGCCATGAACAAGGCCGTCTTCGGCGTCGAGGATGCCATCAATACCAACGTCCTCGTGGCTGCCACAGCCGACGAGACCGACATCACCAAGTGCCTGCCCATGGAGCTGCCCAACAAGAAAATCAACGGCCTCGACATCCGTCAGGAGATTGGTCTGGGCAACGCCTCCGACAACCTCGGCCGCGAGATATGGGCTTGCGTCAACATCATCAAGTACTTCAGTCAGTGTGGCCTCAAGGGCCTCAACGACTGGAGCTGGGATGGCCAGACGACGACTGGCATAGCTTCGCTGTCAACGGCGGGCAATCAACGGCAGGCGGACTGCTTCAACCTCGCAGGTCAGCGCGTAGGTGCCTCCTACCGCGGCATCGTCATCGTGGACGGTCACAAGATGATTCGCAAGTGATGCGCCGCCACTTTACCTTTCTCATCCTGTTGTGGGCGTGTCTCTCGGGCACGCGCACTCAGGCAGACACCTTCGACAAGGTTCAGTACTACGCCGCCGCCGAGGGCAAGAAACAGGCTGCCCTCAAGCAGGCTATGTACGAAATCATCCGCCATGCCAACACCCTCAGCTACGGCAGTGGGGCGGGTGCCACATGGTCGGGATTCTACCAGACCGACCGCCTCGCCGACGGCGAGTGCCGCGACCGCTACAGCTACGAGCACCACTACTTCAAAAGCTCTACCTCCGCCGTCTCGGGCATGAATATCGAGCACTCGTTCCCCAAGTCGTGGTGGGGCGGCGGCAAGAATCAGGCCTATGAGGACATCCACCACCTCATGCCCAGTGAGAGCACCATCAACAGCCGCAAGAGCAACTACGGAATGGGTGTCGTCACCGACCAGTCCTATACCAACGGATGCACCAAGATAGGCAAGGGCCCCGGCTCTGGTGGCTCCACCATTAATTTGTGGGAGCCTGCCGACGAGTGGAAAGGCGACTTCGCACGCGCCGTATTCTACATGGTCACGTGCTACCAGAACCTCACATGGTCGGGCAGCGAGGCCCTCAAGAGCCTCGATAACAACGCATGGCCCACCCTCAAGTCGTGGGCCTATACCCTCTATCTGAAGTGGAACCGCGAGGACCCCGTCGACGATATGGAGCGCACCCGCAACGACAAGGTCTATGAGATACAGGGCAATCGCAACCCCTACATCGACTTCCCATACCTGGCCGATTATATCTGGGGCGACTCCACCGCAGTCGCCTTCAAGGTCAACGGACAGCCCCACGAGGAAGAGGAGGATACCATACCCACGCCTCCCCCAGCTCCAGGCGACACCACCCTCGTGCGGCAGTATGACTTCGCCCAGGGGCACTGGCGTTCTGTGGACGAGACGGGCTACAGCTCACAAGTGTGGCAATGCGGCGACGACGGCATCATGACGGCCAATGCCTACAGCCTTGGCGGCGAGGCCGAAGCCTTCCTCGTCTCGCCCACCCTCGACCTCTCGCGTGCCTCCCGCGCATGGATTGTCTTCGACCATGCCGTGGGCCTCAATAGCGGCACCGACGTCTCCAAGCGCTTCATGGTATGGGCTTCGTCCGACTACAACCAAGAACCCTACGAGGCCAACTGGACCGACCTGCAACCTGCATGGCCCACCTACAAGTACAAGAACGGCATGACCGACTTCGTCTCGTCGGGTCAGCTGTCGCTCGACGACTTCTGTGGCGAAACGGTCAACGTGGCTTTCCGCTATACATCCACCACCCAGCAGTGCTGGAGCTGGCAGGTGCGCGACTTCACACTTTACACCGTGCAGTCCATCACCGGTCTTGAGGACAATGCCTTCTCGCCTGTACCGGGCGACAAGGTGGTGTTCGATATGAACGGCGTCTTCGTGGGGCGTGACCTGCCCACCCGCCCCGGCATGTATGTTGTGCGCGAGCAGGGCTACACCTATAAGGTCTGGAAACGCTGACCCCGTGCGTTATTTCATCCACCTCTCCTACGACGGCACAGCCTACCACGGATGGCAGGTGCAGCCACAAGCCAAGAGCGTGCAGGGCACCCTTCAGGATGCCCTCTCACTCCTCCTGCGTCGTGAGGTGGCTGTCACGGGAGCCGGACGCACCGACACCGGCGTGCATGCCCACCACATGGTGGCACACTTCGACACCGACACGCCCCTCGACTGCGCCCATATGACCTACCGCCTCAACGGCATCCTGCCCCACGATATCGCCATACAGTGTCTCCAGCAGGTGCCCGATGACCTCCACGCACGCTTCAGCGCCACCGCCCGTACCTACCATTACTACGTCCACCTCAGCAAGTCGCCCTTCCTGCGCCAATACAGTTGGCGGTTGGTACGCCAACCCGACTTCGAGCTGATGAACGCTGCGGCACGCATTCTCATGGAGTACGACGACTTCGCCAGCTTCGCCCGCACGGGAACAGACACCAAGACCACCATCTGCCACGTCACCATGGCCGAGTGGGTGCAGCTCGACTCCGACCGTTGGTGTTTCTGCATCCGTGCCGACCGTTTCCTGCGCAATATGGTGCGTGCCATCGTGGGCACCCTCATGGAGGTGGGCCGCGGCACCCTCTCCCTCGCCGATTTCCGCCGCGTCATCGAGCATCATGACCGCTCCGCTGCCGGCGACTCCGTCCCAGCCTACGGACTCTATCTCCAACAAGTGGAATACTGAGCCATGTGGTTACTCTTTGCCATACTGTCTGCCATCTTTCTAGGATTCTATGATGTCTTCAAGAAGAAATCCCTCACCGGCAATGCCGTACCCATGGTGCTGCTGCTCAACACCGTGTTCTGCGCCCTCATTTTCCTGCCAGCCATCGTGCTGTCTGCTGCGGGGACGATAGGGGAGGGATCGTTCCTCCATGTACCCCCCTTCGTATGGGCTCAGCAGCGCTGCATCGTCCTCAAGGCCTTCCTCGTCTTGGCTTCCTGGGGCTGTGGTTACATAGGCATCAAGCACCTGCCCCTCACCATCGTGGGCCCCATCCATGCCACTCGTCCCATCATGGTCCTCGTGGGGGCACTGCTCCTCTTCGGCGAGCGCCTCAACCTGTGGCAGTGGGCGGGCGTCACGCTGGGCATCATCAGTCTCTTCATGCTCGCCGGCAGTGGGCACAAAGAGGGCATCCATTTCGGTCGCAATCGCTATGTGTGGCTTGTCCTCATGGCCGCCATCTTAGGGGCGGCGAGTGCGCTCTTCGACCGCTTTCTGCTAGCACCGCTGACCGCGGGAGGCATGGGCATCGCCAACATGACGGTGCAGGCCTACACCAATATCTACCAGAGCCTCATTATGGCCTTTATCGTGGCCACCATGGCAGCACGCGCCAGCCATCCTGAAAAATCTGGACCCTCTGCTTCCGCCGCCCCTTTCCGCTGGACGTGGTATATCCTGGGCATCAGCGTGGCGCTGAGTGTCGCTGACTTTGCCTACTACTACGCCCTCTCTCAGCCTGGGGCTATGGTGAGCATCGTTTCTATGCTGCGTCGTGGCAGCGTCCTCGTATCTTTCACCTTTGGGGCCATTATCTTCCACGAACGCAACCTCCGCAGTAAGGCCTTCGATCTCCTCTTCATCCTCCTCAGTATGCTCTTCCTCTACTTCGGTACCCAAGCAGCATAACACCCTCTCACTCCCGCGAGATAAAGTGACTCCACCGACAACATGAGAAAAAACTTTCCCCTTCTTTCCGTCTTTGTTTTTATACAAAGTTTCGTCTTCGTGCAGAATCTCTCTGCCCAGGGGCTTCTGCGTATGCGCGACGTATTGGCACAGATGCCCGACAGCGTCGTGCCCCTCATGACGCGGGTCAACCGCCTGGACTGCATCGACTTCATCGAGAACGACATGCCGGCGCGTGTGCGTAACGTGGTGGACGAGTATGTCGAGTTGGAAGCCCTCACCCCCGACTATATGCGACTGCGCACTAGCGAGGCGACGCTCCTCGAAGCCCGACTGCTCACCCTCACCGACAGCACACAGCAGCTCTGCGTCATCTCCACTGTCGAGGTACGTGCCGACAGTCTCCTCTTCCAGGACAGTCAACTTCACGTCTGCGACACCACTTGGCACCCTCTCGCCATCGTTTCCCCCTACGCCCTGCCTACCGTGGAGCAGTGGCTCACCCAACCCATCCCAGACGAGGACATCCTGGCCCGTCTGGCCCTCCAGAGTTTGCGCACCTTCCACCCTCTGGCCATGCATTTTACGGCTGGGGTTGACACCCTCAGTGTTACCCTCCAGCTCTCGCAACTCACTGCCAGCGAGCGCAACGCGCTGCAGCCCTATCTTCCTGCCAATCTGACGCGGAGCGTGGAGTTGTCTCTAAGGAAATAGTTCACTCCTCCACCAGCCCCATCCAGGTACTGGCAGGTAGCCCTTCTGCATTGATTAGGTTGGCACGCGTATAAGGCTGCCAGCCGTAGCGGAAATACCGGGCCTGCCGCAACTCCTTGCACGACAGTGTCACCGTCCCTGCCTCGCTATCGACGACTGCCGTGGCGGGGTAGAACGGTGTCCCCGTGTCGGCCAGTTCGAAGGTGAGAGCCTCCTTGCCGTCGGCTGTGCGTAGCCCCTCGGCATGGTCATACGACACCACCACGCGGGCGCTGGGCAGCCCCTTCACACTCGTGGCACGCCGTGGCGTGGGCCCCTGATCCTCTATATCTCTGCCGTAGGTGCGGTGCAGTGCCAATCGTGCCAGTCGCTCCCCAACGGGGCGTTTGTTGCGAGGATGCACATCCAGCGAGTCGCCCCAGTCGCTGCTTACCGCCATCCCCGTATGAGTCAACTCCTCGCTCAGCATGCGCTGTGAGTGGCGGAAAGCAGGCCATGTGGGACGGCCTATGCTCGACAGTTGTACGAAGTAGAAAGGCAGTGTGGGGTCCTCCCATGTCTGGCGCCACGATGCCACCAAACTGCGCATCAGTACTTCATGTCCCTCCACGTCGTGGGCATTGCTCTCCCCCTGATACCACACCACCCCCTTCACGGGGAAATCCCCCAGGGGTGCCACGCCCTGTGTGTATAGGCATGTGGGCTTGTAGGGATGCCACTGTTGGGCCCTGTCACTGCTTCGTTCTATGTTCTTTCCTGCACGGTAGCGCACCCAGTCTTGTATGTGCTCGTTCGTGTCGAAATCTTCGTATATAGCAGGCATTTCGCGCTGCAGCGAGAGACTGTCCACATAGCTTTCTGTGGGTGCTCCTCCCACGGCATTGCAGATGAGGCCAATGGGGATGCCCAGTTCCTCCTGCAACTGTTGTCCGAAGAGATATCCCACGGCCGAGAACCCTTGAGCTGTCTCCTCCCTGCTCACTTCCCACTGCGAGGGTAGCCAGTAGTGTCCCTCGTTCAGCGCTTCCAGCACAGTCGGCTCCCATGCTACATGGCTGGTCAAGCACGATGGCCGCATCATCAGCAGTCGCAGCCCAGACACTTCCAGACTCTCTGCCGTAGGCTGGGGCTGTGCCTGTGCCAGTTCGAAAGCCATATTGGATTGTCCCGAGCATACCCACACATCGCCCACCACGACATCCTGCAGCACCACCTGTTCCTGGTCGCTGCTCACCCTGAGGGTATAAGGTCCTCCGGCTTTCATGGGCTTCAGCACGGCGCGGAAATGTCCATCGCCGTCCACCCGTGCTTTCACGTGCTGCCGCCCCATGCTTACCATCACGGTCCCCGTGTGGTTACCTACCACCGTACCCTTCACGGGCACCGCGCGTTCTCGCTGCATGGTCATGTGGTTGCCGAAATAGAAAGGCAGACGTATCTCTGCCCCCACGCCGAGCAGGGGCAACAGACAGGCGAGTAAGGCCAGACGTCTCATGGTTGGTTCATGGTTTCTTGTGTCGGTTAGCACGTGCTCGGCGTATGTCGGCCTTTTTGTGGGCCGCACCCGAGCCGTGTGCCCCTGTGATGTAGGCCTTCTTCTTCGCCTTGGTGCGCACCTTCTTCTCTTCCTTCTCGCTCTTGGGCTTGGGGCTTCCGCGGAAGATGATGCCCTTCTGTATCACCTCGCTGATGTTGTCCGTCATGGTTGTAGGCAGTATCAATGGTGGAACAGACGCACGCCGGTGAATGCCATGGCGATGCCGTATTTGTCGCAGGTGGCGATCACGTGGTCGTCTCTCACGCTGCCGCCGGCCTGTGCCACATAGCGCACGCCGCTCTTGTGGGCCCGCTCTATGTTGTCACCGAAGGGGAAGAATGCGTCCGAGCCCAGCGAGACATCGGTCATCTGGTCCAGCCATTCCCGTTTCTCCTCGCGTGTGAGGGGCTGGGGCCTTGTGGCGAAGAACTTCTGCCACTCGCCCTCGCGCAGTACATCGTCGGCATCGTCAGAGATGTAGATGTCTATCGTGTTGTCGCGGTCGGCGCGGCGTATGCCCTCCACGAAGGGCAGTGCCATCACACGCGGGTGTTGCCTCAGCCACCAGATATCGGCCTTGTTGCCTGCCAGTCGCGTGCAGTGTATGCGACTCTGCTGTCCCGCACCGATGCCTATGGCTTGTCCGTCCTTGGCATAGCACACCGAGTTGCTCTGCGTATATTTCAGGGTGATGAGGGCGATGAGCAAATCACGTCGCGCCTCGGGGGTGAACACCTTGTTCGACGTAGGTATGTTGGCCAGTAGGGCAGGGTCGCTCAGGTCCACCTCGTTGCGTCCCTGCTCGAAAGTGATGCCGTACACCTGCTTGCGTTCCACGGGCTCGGGGCGGTAGGTGATGTCCATCTCTATCACGTTGTATGTCCCGTTGCGCTTGGCGCGCAGAATTTCCAGTGCCTCGGGGGTATAGCCCGGGGCAATCACGCCGTCGGACACCTCGCGCTTGATGAGCAGTGCCGTCACCTCGTCGCATGTATCGGAGAGAGCTATGAAGTCGCCGTACGACGACATGCGGTCGGCTCCTCGTGCTCTGGCGTATGCTGTGGCTATGGGGCTCAGTGGCAGACTGATATCGTCCACGAAGTATATCTTGCGCTGCGTGTCGGTGAGGGGCAGTCCCACGGCGGCACCGGCGGGCGAGACATGTTTGAACGACGCTGCTGCTGCCATGCCTGTGGCGGCCTTCAGTTCGCACACGAGTTGCCACGAGTTGAGGGCATCCAGGAAATTGATGTATCCAGGTCGTCCGTTCAGCACGGTCAGAGGCAGTTTGTTACCGTCGGCCATGAAGATGCGCGAGGGTTTCTGGTTGGGGTTGCAGCCGTATTTGAGAGCGAGGGAATCCATGGTGTGTATGTCTTTGAGTCTATGTTTGTTTGGTAAAAGCAACAGCGGGCAGGAAGGTGTCCGCTGTTGCCAGGTAGTGTGGTATTGTCTTTAGAGCTTGTCGTTGGAGCCCAGCACATTCACAATCTTGTGCATGTACATCTTCTTCATGTTCTCGCGGGCGGGCTTCAAGTACTGACGGGGGTCGAAGTGGCTGGGGTTCTCATCGAAGTGCTTGCGGATGGCAGCCGTCATGGCCAGACGCGAGTCGGAGTCGATGTTGATCTTGCACACGGCACTCTTGGAGGCCTCGCGCAGCTGCTCCTCGGGGATACCTACGGCATCGGGCAGCTTGCCGCCGTGGGCATTGATGGTGTCCACCTCGTCCTGGGGCACGCTGGACGAACCGTGCAGCACGATAGGGAAACCGGGCAGACGCTTCTCCACCTCATGCAGGATATCGAAAGCGAGTGGGGGAGGCACCAACTTGCCCGTCTTGGGGTCGCGTGTGCACTGCTCGGGGGTGAACTTGTAGGCACCGTGGCTGGTGCCGATGGAGATGGCCAGACTGTCGCAGCCGCTGCGGGTGCTGAAGTCCACTACCTCTTCGGGCTTGGTGTAGTGCGACACCTCCGAGGATACCTCGTCCTCCACGCCGGCCAGGACGCCCAGTTCGGCCTCCACGGTCACGTCGTGCTGGTGGGCATACTCCACCACTCGCTTCGTCAGTGCGATGTTCTCCTCGTAGGGCAGTGCGCTGCCGTCAATCATCACGCTGGAGAAACCGTTGTCGATGCAGTCCTTGCACAGCTCGAACGTGTCACCATGGTCCAGGTGCAGCACGATCTGAGGCTCGGCGCAGCCCAGCTCCTTGGCATACTCCACAGCGCCTTGAGCCATGTAGCGCAGGATGGTGCCGTTGGCGTAGTTGCGAGCGCCCTTGCTCACCTGCATGATGACGGGTGACTTCGTCTCCACGGCAGCCTGCACGATGGCCTGCATCTGCTCCAGGGTGTTGAAATTGAAGGCAGGGATTGCGTAGCCACCTGCCACGGCTTTCTTGAACATCTCGCGGGTATTCACGAGACCCAGTTCTTTGTAGCTTGTCATTGTTGTTGGTTATTTTTTTAGGGGTTGGTTTATGTTTTTGACTATTGATGGGTTCTGTAATTGCCTTGCGTTTCACTGCACCCACTTCACGAAGTAGGTGATCACGGGCAGGTGGTCGCTGAAGCCATCCAGCCACACGCCGCTGGCATGGGTGCGCTTGGGCGAGCCCTTGTACTTGCCCTCGGTCTGCATCATGTAGGGACGCATGAAGCGCTCGTTCCTCAGGTAGGTGAGGGTGGAGTAGTCCTTGGTCTTGTCCTTGTCCAGCAGGTTGGGCGTCATCACGATCTGGTCAAAGAGGTTCCACTTGCCGTTGTACATCAGCGTACCTATGCCGTCCAACAGCATCTGCCACCAGGGGTTGAACATCTCGTTGGGACCCACGTCGGCCATCTTGCGTCGGGCGCCCAGGCCCTGAGCCATAGACTCGTCCATTGGGTCGTCGTTCATGTCGCCCATGATGAGAATCTTCATCTTGGGGTTGGCCTGCAGGATGCTGTCTTTCTCGGCCCTCACCTGTTTGGCGGCCCATACGCGTGCGGGGCTGCTGGCGAAGCGGCTGGGCCAGTGGCACACGATGATGGTGAGACTGTCCTTGGCCATCGTGCCCTGTACGGTGAGGAAGCCTCGGGTGGGACGGGTGAGGATGTCGGCCATGTCGTAGGGCTGCAGCCACACCTTGCCTGGCTGGAAGAAGCGGGGGTTGTAGAGCAGGGCGCAGTCCACGCCACGCTTGTCGGGCCCCTCTATGTGCACGTACTTATAGCCTCTCGCGGCCAGGGGTTCTTGTGCGCAGAGGTCGGTGAGCACGTGGGCGTTCTCCACCTCACTCACACCTATGCAGGCCAGTCCGGGCTTCAGATGATCGGTTCCCATGTCGGCCAGCACACGAGCCATGTTGCGCAGTTTGTGCGAGTATTTCAGTGTGGTCCACTTGTTGGTGCCATCGGGCAGGTATTCGTAGTCGTTCTTGTCCTCGTCGTGTTCGGTGTCGAAGAGGTTCTCCAGGTTGTAGAACCCGATGCCGTACATGCCCACACGGTGCTCCTGAGCCGTCGCATACTGCGTGGCCACCAGGGTCAGCATCAGGAGTAAGAGATGTTTTCTCATAGTTGGTTATTTCCAGGATTGAATGTTGTAGTTTGCCTCCACCGAGTTCTCTATGGCGTCGGGCAGGTTGCAGAAGAAGTCTATGCCCGTCTTTGCCTCCAGCTCGTCCACCGAGAGAGCGCAGTCATAGACCACGCTGGCGGGTGCATAGTTGCCGTTGCGGTAGCCTTGGCAGTTGTGGTCCACCCAGAAGGCTATGCTCGTATAGTTGCCACTCTTCACGCGCAGCAGGGCCATGAAGTAGTGTCCAGGCACGGCCATGCGCAATCCGTTGCGTCGGCCTATGTAGCCGAAGAGGTCCTCCTCGTCGTCGATGTATCCTCCCTTGCACACGTAGAGCGTGTCGGCGAATGCCGTGTTGCGTCCCTTCGTCTGTGCCAGTTGCTCGAAGGCCACCCAGTAGTACGAGTTGAAGTTGCCCTCCATGGGGCTCATGTTGCTCATGTAGAACGTCTGAACGTTGGCCTCCTCGCTGAAGAGTCGGTCATACGAGGCGCAGAGGTGTCCGCGGTTGTAGGGCGAGCCAAAGTAGTCTGCCCCCACCTGCATGCTCGATGGCAGCTTGGGGTCATCTTGGAACGAGTCGCTCGAGGCGCGGTTGGTGTTCTTGGGCCGTGTGGTGGCATCGAAACGGAAGGCCACCCAGCGTGAGTGGCACCGTTCGGGGTCCATCTCCAGACAGTAGTTCATCACCTCTTTGCCCCCTACCGTCACCTCATGGCTCACGAAGCGGTTGCCCGTCTTCAGTCGGGGCACCTCCATGCGTTGGGCATAGGTATCCTCGGGATAGACGTTGCTATTGGTGTTGCCCGTTGGGTGGTCCTTGCCCTCCTCCAGCAGGTTGGGGGTGTTGTCGTCGCTGCAGGCGACCACCATCGCGAGGATGGTCGCCGCCATGCAGCATCGCAGTATGTCATGCCAGTGGCCGTGCATCAGTTCTTGGTGATGGTGAGGTCATCGATGAGCACGTCGGCGCCGGGCTTCTTGGAGTTCATCACCACAATCGAGATGGTCGTCTTGGCGGCCAGGGTGAATTCGTTTGTCACCTCCACCCAGGTGTCGGTGGTGAGGTCATTCACGTAGTCGCCATATTTGTAGTTGGTGCTGTCCACCTCGCCGTTGTTCACGGCTACATAGCCGGGGCGCACACTGCCGCCTGTGGAGGTGGCTGCCTTCACGTAGAACTTCACGGTGTAGGTACCTGCCTCGCAGGTCATGGGACGGTAGCCAAGACGCTTGTTGGCCGAGGAGTTGCCACCTACGCACACCGAATAGGAACCGCTGTGGGCATCGGTGCTCTGGCTCACGCTGGCGTTGCCGGCCGAGTTTACCTGCCAGTTGGTGGGTGTCGAGCCAGCCCATGTCTCGAAGTCGCCGTTGCTGAAGTCAGCAAAGCTCAGTGCACTGTCGTCGCCCTGTTCCTCCTCGCCGCCTTCCTCGCTGCCGCCTTCGCCGGCTGCGCCACTCTGAATCTTAAAGTTCTTCACCTCCCAAGTGGAGCAGCTCGATTCGGGAGCGTTGTAGTAGAGGGCAACCCACACGCTCTTGCCCATCATCTCGGCGGGTACGTTCACGTCGGCGGTGGAGAAGGTGCTCCAGTCGCTGCCCTCGGTGTGGTCGGCCTTCAGCTCGGTCCAGGTGGCTGTGGCGGCATTGCCGGCATAGTCGGTCGAGATGAGCAGGCGCTGGTTCTCTCCAGCCACGTTATAGCGCAGGATGTACTGGTACGAGATGTGTGCGGCCGTGATGCCCTCCAGCGTAATCTCGGGCGAGACGAGGTAGTATGTGCCGGGTGTTGTAGTGCTGTTGGCATAGCCCGTGGCCTTGGCGGTGCTGTAGTCTATAATCCAGGTACCGCTACCGTCGGTGGTCTGGTTCACGAAGCTGCCCAGTGAGCTGCTGAAGGCCTCGCTGTAGGGCAGTGTCTTCACGCCTCCTGGTTCAGGAGTGGGTTCGTTGCCCTCTTCCTCGGCTGCCTCGGTGCCCTCGCCCTCGGCGATGCAGAAGTTCTTCACCTCCCATGTCGAGCCGCTGGTGGCGTTGGTGTTGTAGTAGAAAGCCACGCGCACCTTCTTGCCCACGAAGGCTGCAGGCACGGTGATGTCCTCCTTGGCGAAGGTGCTCCAGTCCGAGCCTTCAGTGTGTTTGCTCTTCAATAGAGTCCAGGTGGCATCGGCGGGGTTCTCGCCGCAGTCGGTGCTGATGAGCACGCGCTGGTTCTCGTTGCCCTTGTTGTAGCGCAGGATGTACTCGTAGGAGACGTGTGCGCTGGTGACTCCCGTGAGGTCTATCTCGGGCGAGAGCAGGTAGTAGGTGCCTGCCGTGGTCACCTTGCTGGCGTTGTCATAGCCCGTGGCCTTGGCGGTGCTGTAGTCGATGACCCAGGCGCCGCTTCCGCTTGTCGTCACGCTGCTGAACAATCCCAGCGAGCTGCTGAAGGCCTCGCTGTAGGGCAGTGTGGCGTCTCCGCTGGGAGTGGGGTCTCCGCTCTCGGCATCCTCGGTGCCCTGGCCTTCCTTGATGCTGAAGTTCTTCACTTCCCATGTCGAGCCGCTGGTGGCGTTGGTGTTGTAGGCGAAGGCCACGCGCACCTTCTGTCCCATGTAGCCGGCGGGCAGGGTGATGTCTGCCGAGAGGAAGGTTGTCCAGTCCGAGCCCTCGGTGTGCTTGCTTTTCAGCAGGTTCCAGGTGGCGTCGATGGGGTTGGCCTCATTGTAATCGGTGCTGATGAGCACGCGCTGGTTCTCGTCACCCTTGTTGTAACGCAGGATGTACTCGTAGGCCACGTGTGCGTTGGTGGCACCGGTGAGGTCTATCTCGGGCGAGACCAGGTAGTAGGTGCCTGCGGTGGTCACCTTGCTGGAGTTGTCATAGCCGCTGGCCTTGGCGGTGCTGTAGTCGATGACCCAGGCACCGCTGCCGCTCACGAGGACATTGGTGAAGCCGCCCAGTGAGGTGCCGAACGACTCGCTGTAGGGCAGTGTCTTCACGCTCTCTTCGGCGGTGCCGTTGCTCTTGGAGGGATACTGGTAGGGGGCTGGCACGTCGGAGCAAGCCACCATGGCAGCGCCTGCCACGGCCAGCAACATCAGGTTGAATAACTTTTTCATGACTGTATGTATTCGGTTGTATTATTTTAATAAGGTGAGGTTGATTTAGTCCACAATCTCTAGGTCGGCCAGGTCGCGCATGGAGATCTGCCAGTCGGTGCCGTAGTAGGTGAGCATGCCCGTCACGCGCACGCGACCCGTAGGCATCACCGCAAACGAGATTTCGTTGCGGGTGCTGGTGCGTACGGTCACGCTGGTGCCGTCGTCCAGCTTCAGCGTGCGATTCACACCGTAGCCATCGTCGTGCTCCTCGTAGGGCGCAAAGGTGAGGTCGCCGTCGGCAGCCTCCAGGGTGCCCTCCACAGTAGCCAGCGAGGGGGTGTGGTTGATGTCGAGGTTCTGCTTCAGCCACGAAGCGTCGGCCTCGATGGGTGTCAGCAGTTCCTCCACCTGCTTGCCGCTGAGGGCATCCACAATCTGGATGTTGGTCTTGCAGCATTCCATGAGGATGGGTCCCAGACGCAGGTTGCCGGCGCTGGTGTAGTAGGGCTGACCCACTTTGGGCACGCAGCTGTAGTTGCCTATGTAGAGGTCTTTCACATTCACGCGCACATGAGTTCCCAGAGGGAAGTAGGGCGATAGGTGGGTATTCTTGATGCCCACTTGCAGACACTGGTCGCTACCGTCGCTGCGTATGTCGCGCAGGACGAGGGTCTGGTACAAGTTGCCCGAGACGTCATTGGCCACGACGGTACCCTCGAAGACGAGGTTCGTGTCCACGCGTTCGAAGACATTCTTGGTGTTGAGCTTGCTGGCATAGGCCGTCTTGATCTTGGCGATGGTGGTGTTCACCTCGCCCACCGAGGTCTGGCAGGTCACGTCATTCGAGCCCACAGCGGGTTCGTCGGTATTGTCCATGCAGGCCGTCAGTGCGCAGGCAGCGATGAGAGCTGCCACGATGGCATATTTCTGTTTCATAGTGCTGTCTATTGAGGATTAGAAACGGTAACCGAGGTTCAGGAATGCGTTGAAGGCGTTGGCGTAGTAGTACTTGGAGTTCTTGGAGAACTTGTACGGACGCGCCTCGCCCGTGCTGTACAGGTCATCGCGGTTCTGCTCGTAGCCGCCGGTGCGCAGGTTGGTGTTGTTGAGTATGTTGTTCACGCTCAGGTTGATGCTCAGCGAGCGTCCGTTCTGCAGGCGTATGTACTTGCCTATGGAGGCGTCCAGCAGGAAGCCGCCCTGGAACTTCTCCTGTTCGGGCGAGTAGGTCTTCTCCACGAGGCCAGTCTCTCCGTTGACGAGGATACCACCGTTCTCCTTCAGCTCGCTCTCCGTCACCATGTACTGCCACTGCTCGGTGCCGTCGGCTGCCGTCACCTTCTCACTGGTGTAGGTGGTGAGGATGTTGGACAGACGGCGGTACTGCGAGAAGCCCACATACACGCGGTCGTAGTAGTTGAGGTTAAGACCGAACCACCAGTTGTTCACGTTGTAGTCCACGCCCACGCTCACGGCGGTGAGAGGGGTGCCGTTCACGCGCATGCCGTTGGCGATGACCTTCAGTCCCGTCACCTTCTTCGTCACGGGGTTGGTCCATTGGTTCAGACCGCTGATGGTGCTGGCGTCCATGCCCTCGTAGCTCAGCTGGGCACTAGGATCGTTGTCGTAGGTGGCATCGCTGATGGTGCCGATGACCTTGAAGCTCAGGTTCGTCGTAGCCTGGAACTTGAGGGCGGCCTCCACGCCGTAGTGGCCTTTCTCTATGTCGTTCATCGTCAGGTACGTGAAGCGCTGCTCCTGGTCGTTGTAGAAGGCCGTCTGCTCCACGCCGTGCAGGAACTTATTGGCGTAGCCGGCTATGCGTCCGCTGAACCATCCGAAGCGGAAGTCCCAGGCCAGCTCGGCGCTGAAGATGTGCTCCAGACCCAGGTCGTCTACGAAATTGTTCTGCATGCGTGGTGCTACAAAGCTGTTGGCGGGCAGGGGAGCCTGTCCCGTCCATCCGGCGCCCACGGCTATGCGGTTGTTGGCGTTGGGGTTGTAGGCCAGCTGGAAGCGTCCTCCGCCGCCCAGGAACTTGGCCCATCCGCTGCGTCCGTAGGAGTTGAGTGGTGCGCGTCCGTTCTGCATGTTGCCGTAGCGCTCAAAGAAGGAACCGTCCAGGTGTCCGGCTACGGCCAGCGTGAAGGGACCTCCCGTGTAGATGTACTGTCCCCAGCCCTTCACCTTGTGTACGTAGATGTCATAGTCGTAGCCGAAGCGGTCGCCCACACCAATCTTGCGGTTGGGGTAGCGCAGGTCGTTCTGTGCCTCTGTGCTGTTGCGGCCGTAGTCGTTGGCTGCAAACTTGTCGTAGTCGTAGTAGTTGGTGGCACCCAGCAGGTCGGCCATGGTCTTGTAGTGCATGCCGCGTGTGAAGTTGTACTCCACGCCCAGGCTGTACTTCTGTTGGAGGTCCACCGTGCGGTTGAGGGTGCTGCTCAGGTTCAGCGTCATCTGGTCGTTGTGGCGGCGCTCCTGGTAGTAGAGGGCCTCGCCTCCAGTGGCTGCTGCCTCGCGGTTCACATAGTACATGCGGTCCCAGTTAATCTGGCGGTTGGCCTTGTCGCTGGTCCAGTAGTCATAAAGGGTGTTCCACTGATCCAGGAAGTAGGGGTGCTCCGTCAGGTAGGCGGCGTTGTTCTTCTCGGGGTCGGTCACGTCGAAGATGGAGCTGGGGAAGTTCTTGTAGTAGTCGGGACGCGGGTCGTAGGCGTTGCCGTTCCATCCCAGGGCCGTATTGCTGTACATGCTGTACTTGAAACCTGCCGAGGTGGTGAGTGCCGTGTTCTCGTCTATGTCAAAGTCCCAGGTGAGCACCGTGGTAGGGGCGAAGTCATTCACCACGCGGGAGTTGCGCTTCTCGCCATTCTGGTAGCCCCAGTTGGGGTTGTAATAGTGCGAGTTGGCCAGCCAGTAGGCCTCCTCGGTCGAGGCACCCTGTTGGGCCCTCTCGGTGGGAGCGCCGAAGGTCATGAGCGAGAGGCTGTTGCGGTCGTCTATGATCTTCTGCGCGGCCAGGTAGTAACTCAGTGAGTTATAGTAGGTACCCTCTATCACGCCCTCCTTGGCCCAGCGGTAGCCCAGCGAGGCGGCGAAGGCCCAGCCTTTGGCGTTGATGCCCGAGGCGTAGTTGTACATGAGTCGTGCCACGTAGTTACGGTTGCAGCCCGAGAGGGTGAGCTTGTGGCCCTGTTGCAGCTGGGTGGGGCGCATGCCTATGTTGGTTGCTCCACCCACGCCGGGCAGGCCGAAGGTGGTGGCCTCGAAGGCCGAGACGGCATCCCTGTTGCGTACCACGTTGTTCAGACCGCCTATCATGCTGTAACTGAAACGACCGCGCTCTGTGTCGTTAAAGTTCAGACCGTTCAGATAGGTCTGATTGTACTGGTTGTCCAGTCCCCTCACGCGGAAGCGCATGGGGCTGAAGAGGTATCCCACATCGGCCAGATAGGGATCGCTCTTGGTCGAGACGAGGGCAGAGATGGCCTGAGCCGCTTCTTCCTCGCCGTCGATTTGCGACTCGGTGAAGGTGAAGTCGGCGTTGTCGTCGTCCACTGCCAGCGTGTCGGTCGGTTGCGTCTGCTGTGCCCACATGGCGGGTGCCATGCAACACGCCAGCAGCGCTAACTTTACCCGTTTTGTCATGGTTTTAAGAGTGTTTTTTTGGTTGTGAATAAATGAATGTATAAAGTATGCGTCTATTTGCGTCTGTCTGCAGGGGAAACATGCGTCTGTCAGCACGATGCGTCTTTTTCGGGCGCAAAGGTATAAAAAAGTCAACGGTCAACGGTCAACGGTCAACGGAAATTTTGTAAAAAGGTCAAAAATCTTGGTAGAAAAGCATTTTTTTCGTCCCAAAGTTTGGCAGTGTTGGCAGAAAGCCGTACTTTTGCGCCGCTTTTAACCATTACACACGCCATTTCGGGGGTTACCAGCCCCCGCCAACCACAAAAAAACTAAATCAAGAAAGATATGAAAAAAGGCATCCATCCCGAGAACTATCGTCCCGTTGTCTTCAAGGACATGAGCAATGGCGACATGTTCCTCTCCCGTTCCACCGCCAAGACCACCGAGACTGTGGAGTTCGAGGGTCAGGAATATCCCGTAGTGAAGTTGGAGATCTCCAGCTCCTCTCACCCCTTCTACACTGGCAAGAGCAAGCTCGTCGATACCGCCGGCCGCGTGGACAAGTTCATGAGCCGCTACGCCAAGAGCCGCAAGCAGTAAGCTCTGGCATCTCCGGAAAACTCGGCATAGCCGGTTTCTCCAGGCCTCCAAAACACAGCAGCCACCCCATTCCTGGGATGGCTGCTGTGTTTTGCTTGCAATGGACTACTTGAGGCTCTTGTACATGCCGGTGTTCTGATCGAAGATGACCTGGGTGTCCAGCTTCTTGTTGAAGAGGGCATCGCTGAGGATTTCAACCGTGCCGTACTGGGGCATCATGACATCACCCGACCAGAGGGTGCGCTCGGCTGTGTAAATGGTCACCTGGACGCGGGCAGGGACGTTGTAATAGACGCCTTGCTCTATCTTGCCCTTCTTCTTGGCCGTCTCGGCGTTCTCCAACTGGGTGGGGAGGTTGCTCGTCTGGCGCATGCTGATCCATACGGGCTCGCCGCTAAGGTCGTCTCGGTCAACCAGGCCCAGACGTCGCGAGAAGCGGCACAGTAACTGCTTCTCGCCCTCGGCTTCGAGGGTGGGTGCGGGCTCGTAGTCGAAGCTGGTGACCTCGGTGCTGGTGAGCGTCTGACCCTTGAAGAGGGTCTCCAGACCGTTGGCCTGGGCGTCGAGTTGGTCCAGCATGAGTTTGAGCTGGGCGCCGTCCTTGGGTGTATTGTCTGCCTCGCCGCGGATGAGGGCGGTGCGGCTCTCACGCAGGTCGTAAATCTCGTCGGCCGTGAGTTGCGCCATCTTGGAGGTGCTACCGGCCGAGAGGATGTCACGCGACATGAAGCTGCGGCCATTGACGGGAGTGGGAGCAGGGGTGCTGGCGGGCAGCTCGGGTGCCTTCTCGGGTGTCACATCGGCATTGATGCCCAGGAGCAAGCCCTCGGGTGAGATGCTGAGGAGGGGTGCAGAGGTCTTGGCACGCAACTTGACACTGTAGGCCTTGGTGCTGTCGGGCACGCCGTAGGCCAGTAGCTTGACATCCTTGAGCGTCCAGAGGGTACTCTCGGTCTTTGGCACGTCGGTCTGGCGCAGGTAGCGGTCGGCATAGGTGGCGAAGTCGCCGGGCAGGGTGACGGCCTTGTCGGCGGTGACGACAATCTCGAAGGTCATCTTGGGCAGGAAGTAGCATACGCCGTCCACGGTGACGCCGGGACGGAAGGGAGCCACCTCGGTCTGAGCCTGCGCCGCAAGGGACATCAAGCTCGCGGCAAGAAAGGTAAATAGGGTATGTTTCATGACGTGAAGTTTAGGTGGGTTCTTGAGACACCTTTACTTATTTTCGGCTTCGATGGTGGTGAGAATGGCCTGGATCATGCCTTCCTTGGTCTTCAGCACGCTCCAGTCGAAGGTGTGACGTATGCCTTCCTTCTGGAACCACTCGGCAAGGGGAGCCGTCTGGTTGGCATAGACGGCGAAGCGTTTCTTGATGGTAGCCTCGTTGTCGTCGGCACGTCCTTCCTCTATGGCACGGCGCAGCAGACGGGCCACGAGGGTCTCCTCGTCCACGATGAGCTCTATCATCATGCCCATGTCGTGGCCGCGCTGGGCCAACATGTCCTTGAGGGCCTCAGCCTGGGCTATGGTGCGGGGAAAACCGTCGAAGACGACACCGCGGCCTTCGGGCTGAGCATCATAGACGCTGGCGAGGATGGATATCATGAGGTCGTCGGGGATGAGTTGACCGTTGTCGATATAGCCCTTGGCCACCTGACCCAGAGGGGTTCCCTGCTTGATCTCGGCGCGCAGGACGTCGCCTGTGGAGATATGGCCCATGCCGAAGCGCTCCACGATGGCGGCGCTGTAGGTGCCTTTGCCCGAACCGGGGGCACCGAAGATGATGATATTTTTCATGAGTGCGGTATGTGTGTGTTAGTGTGTAATCGTTTCAGGCCAGAGTGTAGATGTCTCGTGTGTTGCGACCGAAGCCGTCGTAGTCCAGACCGTAGCCCACGACGAAATCGTTGGGGATGCGGCGGCAGCAGTAGTGTACGGGGATGTCGCACTGTAGGGCGTCGGGCTTGAGGAGGAGGGTGCAGACCGAGATGCTGGCGGGGCGGCGCTGCTGCAGGGCCTGGAGGAGGTGACTCATGGTGACGCCAGAGTCGATGATATCCTCCACGACGACGAGGTGGCGGCCTTCTATGTCGGTCTGGAGCCCTATGACGTCGCGCACGGTGCCGACAGACTGCATGCCCTCGTAGCTGGATACCTTGATGAAGCTCACCTCGCAGGGGAAGGCGCACTGGCGCAAGAGGTCGGCTGCGAAGATGAAGGAGCCGTTGAGCACGGGGAGGAAGAGGGGCTGCTTGTCGCCCAGGTCGCGCTGCAGCTCGGCAGCCACACGGCAAATGTCTTGCTGGATGTCGGCCTCGGGTATGCTGAGGCGGAAGGTCTTGTCCAAGACTTGGAGGGTTTGCATGGTCAACGACTTTTTCAATTTGGCGGCAAAATTACGAAAAAGTGAGCGGTCTGCGCTCAACGCGAGGCGGTTTTTTGTCTCAGGCAGGCGGAAAATAGGTTTTTTGTAGTGGAAAAAGCAAAAAAGCCGTTGACCGTTGACCGTTGACCGTTGACCTTTTCGTACCTTTGCAGCATGGAAACGAATTTCATCGACTATGTGAAGATCGTGTGTCGGTCGGGACGCGGCGGACGCGGCTCCATGCACATGCATAGGGCCAAATACGTGCCCAATGGCGGACCCGACGGAGGCGACGGCGGACGTGGAGGACATGTCTATCTGCGTGGCAACCGCAACTACTGGACCCTGCTTCACCTGCGCTACCAGCGACATGTCTTCGCTGGCAACGGAGAGAGCGGTGGCAAGTCACGCAGCCACGGAGCCGACGGCGAGGATTGCTACATCGACGTGCCCTGCGGCACGGTGGTGTACGATGCCGAGACGGGTAAGTTCGTGTGCGATGTGACCCGCGATGGCGAGGTGGTGATGCTGCTGCAGGGCGGACGCGGAGGACTGGGCAACTGGAACTTCCGCACCTCCACCAACCAGGCACCACGCTACGCCCAGCCCGGCGAGCCCATGCAGGAGATGACGGTGATCATGGAGTTGAAGATGCTGGCCGACGTGGGCCTCGTAGGTTTCCCCAATGCAGGGAAGAGTACGCTGGTGAATGCCGTGAGCTCGGCCCACCCCAAGATAGCCGGCTACCCCTTCACCACACTGGAGCCCTCTGTGGGTGTGGTGAGCTACCGCGATAATAGGTCGTTTGTGATGGCCGATATACCGGGCATCATCGAGGGTGCCAGCGAGGGCAAAGGCCTGGGACTGCGTTTCCTCCGACACATAGAACGCAACACACTGCTCCTATTCATGGTGCCGGCCGATAGTGAGGATATATGCCACGACTACGAAGTGCTGCTGCACGAGTTGGAGACCTACAACCCCGAAATGCTGCAGAAACAGCGTGTGCTGGCCGTTAGCAAGTGCGACCTGCTGGACGATGAGCTGATGGCCATGTTGCGCGAGGAGCTGCCCGCCGACGTGCCCACCATCTTCATCTCGGCCGTGACGGGACAGCACATCACCGAGCTCAAGGACCTGCTCTGGCAGCACCTCACAGCCGAAGAGAATCGCATCGCCGAGGTGCTTGACCTCGACGAGCAACAACGCCGGCGCGATGCCCTGGTCAGACGCGACAAGGACCTGGCCACCCTCCCTGCCGAACTGGCCATGGAGGACATGGACGACGAGATTGTGATTTTGGACGCCGACGACTTGGAGGATGTCCCCGACGAGGAGAATTTGGAGGAGTAGGCTGCGCGGGGCCCCTCTGTCCCTTTGTCCCTTTGTCTCTGGGTATATAACACAATCATCCCCCCTCGGCTGGGAGCCGGGAGGGGATGACCTATTTATGTATCGCGCGGCGCGTGTATATCACGCGGGTGCGTGCGCTGCCACGCGGGGGTGGCATGCTACCATGCTGGGGTGGCATCCCAGAGGTCGCCATCGGCGGGAGCGAGCTGGTCCTTGTCGGTCTCCTTGTCGAAGATGGCGGGGCTGCCAGCGATGATGTTCTCCACGTAGAGTTCCTCTACGGCGAGAGCGGGGGTCATATAAGTTTTCTTCATAGTTTATTAGGGTTTAATGATATTGCCCTTACAGGGCGCATTTTCTTTGGGACATTCGCTAACCCAGGGTGACGCTCACTACGTGAGCTGGTCCTTGTTGATATTTGGCGTTCGCTCTGCCCTGGGCTAGTGGATGTTGCCCTTTCAGGGCGTCAGGTTTACTTCAGCACCTTCTGACCGTTCTCGATGACGATGCCGCGGTAGCCTGCGCTGACGCGCTGGCCGGCGAGGTTGTAGCGGATGGCGTTAGCATTGGCGCTGGCGTCCTCGATGTTCTCTATGGCGTTAGCGTCGTCGAGACCGAAGAACTTCACGCTGCTGGAGCCAGCCACCTTGAGGGCTGCCTTGTACTGGGCGCAAGCCACGGAGTTGCCCTGGGTGCCAGCCTGCCAGTAGAAGCCCACACCGTCTTCGCCGTCGGCGAGGATGTAGTACTTGTAGCCAGCCTCGTTGAAGGTCTCACCACCTTCTTGGACTGTGCCCACGAGAGCGTTGGCCTGATTGAGGGCGGCAGCCTCGGTGTTGGCGAAGTAGTAGATGCCGGCGATGGCGGTAAGCAGGACGGGCGTATTGGCGGGGATGGCGCCAGTGACCTCGGTCTTCTCCACTTCACCCTCGTTCACCACACAGGTGAAGGCCTTCACGCCTTCGGGGATGGTGAGGGCTTTGTCGTAGCAGAGGCTGGCCCAGCCGGTGCTGCCCACCACGATTTCCTGACCGGCAACGGGGAACTCGAAGGTCTCCTCGGCATCGTTGAACTCGAGGTAGCCTGCCTGTGTCACCTTGATGCGGGCAATACCCGGGGCGATGGCACGGCATACGCCTGTCTCGGCATTATACTCGATGATATCGGGCGTGAGGACCTCGTACTCGAAGTCGCTGGTGAAGGTGTTGGTGCTGCTGAAGCTGAGCGTGTCGCCCACTTCCACGGCCTCGTTGTCGAGGGTTATCTCGGCGTCGCGGTAGTTGATGACAACGCGGAACAGACCGTGTTGGTTAGAATAGTAGCCACTTGAACCAACATAAATAACCAGACCCTTGGTAGGGAATGTTACT
>R18__coassemble_1594_pt1 | contig 23600 bp, 19 predicted proteins | sample R18__metabat2_high_PE_031 | metagenome-assembled genome bin R18 | reverse complement strand
GACGTGTGAAGGGCAGGTCGTAGATGCGGTCCAGTTCCTCGGTGGTCATGGGCGGGAAGGGCGGCTCGACGATGATCCACGTGTCGCCTGTCTGTTGTACCAGTCGATGGGCATGGAGGCTGTTGCTCTCGCGTTCTATGAGGTGGAAATTGTGGGCATGGAGCCGACGGTCCTTGAGGCACTCCTCGTAGGCGTGCAGCACGATGTCTTGAACTACTTGAACTTCTTGAACTCTTGAACTCGGTTCCTGAGCCCGTCGAAGGATGAACTCTTGAACTCTCCTCACCGATTGTGGCAGGTCCTGTATCATCTCGCCAAAGCAGGTGGTGGTGAGCATGGCCTCGCCCTCCTCGTTGTAGGCCAGGGCGGGGTGGTAGCTCTCCAGCATGTCGCCAGCACGATGCACGAGTTCCAGCGTGGGTTGCTCGCCCATGCCATAGAGGATGACATCGGCAGCACTGTCGCAGAGCAGGCTCGGACGAAGACGCTCCTGCCAGTAGTCGTAGTGTGCCAACCGTCGCATGGAGGCCTCTATGCCACCCAGCACGATGGGCACGTCGGGGTAGAGGCGTCGGAGGATGTCGGCATAGACGATGGTGGGGTACTCGGGTCGCATGTCGTGGCGACCGTCGGGGCTATAGGCATCCTCGCTGCGCAGTCGTCGGGCAGCGGTGTATTTGTTCACCATGCTGTCCATGCAGCCAGGCGAGATGCCGAACCACAGACGGGGCCGTCCCAGACGCCGGAAGTCGCGCAGGTCGCCATGCCAGTCGGGTTGGGGTACGATGGCGACGCGCAGTCCCTCAGCCTCCAGCAGTCGTCCTATGACGGCCACGCCAAAGGAGGGGTGGTCCACGTAGGCATCGCCACTGAAGAGGATGACGTCGGCTTGGGCCCAACCACGTTGCTCCATCTCGCGACGTGTGGTGGGGAGGAAGGAAGAGCTCATCTGAAGATCTTGCTGGCGAGGAGTTTGCGGCGTTGTGCCTTGATGTCGCCTGTGATTTGGTCGAAGAGGTCTTGCAGCGTGTTCACCACAGCCTTGTGGTCCTTCTTGGCGGGGTTGACCACGATGCGTATGCCCTTGGGCTGGAGACCTATCTCTATGTCGGTACCTGCCTCGGCGGGGTCGCCGTCGTAGTGGATGACGCCAGGCTTGGAGCGGTGTACGCGCAGACTCTGGCACTGGAACATGCGCGAGTGGGGGTTGGACGAGATGGTCTTGTTGAGCATCTGCAGCACCACCTGGGCCGACTCGATGAGCGGGAAGGGCTCGAGGATGGTGACGTCGAGCAGGCCGTCGTGCATGGAGGCCGTGGGGGTGATGTAGAAGTTGTTGCCGTACTGCGAGGCGTTGCCGCAGGTGATGAGGAACGCCTTGAGGTGCTCGCTGCGACCATCCACCTCGATGTCGTAGGTCTCGGGCTTGTAATTGATGCCCACATCCAAAGCGCGCTGCATGTAGGTACGCATGCCGCGCCTGCCACTCGTGGCGAATTTCTCGCTGAGGAAGGCATCGAAGCCCAGGCCGCAGGTGCAGAAGAAGGGGTGACCGTTGATGGTGCCGTAGTCCAGCTCGTGGATCTGGCACTCGGCCAGGACACGCAGGGCTCCGTCGGGATCCATGGGGATGCGCAGGTGGCGGGCCAACCCATTGCCGCTACCCATGGGGACGATGGCCAGGGCTGTGGGGGTGTGGCAGAGCGAACGTGCCACCTCGTTGACCGTCCCGTCGCCGCCTATGGCCAAGCATACGTCGTAGCCCTCGGCCACGGCCTGCCGTGCCAGCTCGGCTGCATGACCGCTGTGCTGGGTCCATACTACGCGGTACTGGAACCGTTCGGCATCGAGATAGCGAGGCAAAGACTCCACGATGGGCGTCTTGTCTCGTGTGCCCGAGATGGGATTGACAATAACCAATACTTTTGTCATAAGGGGGGGGCGTTTTGTAACGGGTGCAAAGGTACGGAAAAGGTGAGAGGTGAGAGGGCGGAGGTGAGAGTTTTTTTTCGCCGACAGGTAAAAAATGACGGTTTTTTGGCCCAAAATGCAAATTTTCCGTTGACTGTTGACTGTTGACCGCCCGCTTTTTCGTACCTTTGCGCCCGAATTTTAGAAAAACACACCAATATGGGTTTATTACAGGATAAGTTAGCGAAATACGACAAGCCCCAGCAGCTGAAAGCAGCAGGCTTGTTTCCCTATTTCAGGGAGATAGAGAGCAAACAGGGTACCGAGGTGATCATGGAAGGTCGCAAGGTGCTGATGTTTGGCTCCAATGCGTACACCGGTCTGACCAACGACGAGCGTGTCATCAATGCCGGTATCGAGGCCATGAAACGTTATGGCAGCGGATGTGCAGGAAGTCGTTTCCTCAACGGCACCCTGGATCTGCATGTGCAGCTGGAGAAGGAACTGGCCGCCTTCGTGGGCAAGGACGAGGCGCTGTGCTTCAGCACGGGCTTCATGGTCAACAGCGGTGTCCTATCCATCGTGACAGACCATCACGACTACATCATCTGCGACGACCGTGACCACGCCAGCATCGTCGATGGCACACGTGCCAGCTTCAGTACACGTCTCAAGTACAAACACAACGATATGGCCGACCTGGAGAAGCAGCTCCAGAAGTGTCCGGAGAATGCCGTGAAGCTCATCGTGGTGGACGGCGTGTTCTCCATGGAAGGCGACTTGGCCAAGTTGCCCGAGATTGTGGCACTCAAGCACAAATATCCCGGCACAGCCATCATGGTGGACGAGGCCCATGGTCTCGGTGTCTTCGGCAAGGAGGGTCGTGGTGTCTGTGACCATTTCGGTCTGACCGACGAGGTGGATATGATCATGGGTACCTTCAGCAAGAGCCTGGCCTCGATTGGCGGTTTCCTGGCTGCTGACAAGACCATCATCAACTATCTGCGTCATCAGACACGCACCTACATCTTCTCGGCCAGCAATACCCCAGCAGCCACAGCTGCTGCCATGGAAGCCCTGCATATCCTGCAGCAAGAGCCCGAGCGCATAGAGAAACTGTGGGACGTGACCAGCTATGCCCTGAAGCGTTTCCGCGAGGAAGGCTTTGAGATTGGCGACACGGAGAGCCCCATCATCCCGCTCTATGTACGCGACTTCGAGAAGACCTTCGTGGTGACCAAGAAGGCCGTGGAGGCAGGTGTCTTCATCAATCCTGTCGTGCCTCCTGCTTGTGCACCCCAGGATACCCTTGTGCGCTTTGCCCTGATGGCCACCCACACCAAGGAACAGGTGGACCGCGCCGTAGCTGCTCTGACCAAGGTCTTCCGCGAGGAGGGTATCATTAAATAAGGTAGAGGCTAGAGGTTAGAGCGACCAAAAATGACCTATTTTTGATGCTTGTGCGATAATTTTTGTCAAAAAAATTTGGTACATTCGTCGAAACGCCGTACCTTTGCACCCGCAAAATGACCAGAGGTTCTGACGAGAGCCGCATAATGGTCGATGAAATGCAATGCGTCCTTAGCTCAGTTGGTAGAGCAATTGACTCTTAATCAATGGGTCCAGGGTTCGAACCCCTGAGGGCGTACCACTTCACAAAACTTTGCTGCGTCCTTAGCTCAGTTGGTAGAGCAATTGACTCTTAATCAATGGGTCCAGGGTTCGAACCCCTGAGGGCGTACCACATCGGAGAGGTTCGGTCGGGAGTGACGGAACCTCTTTTTTTTTACTAACTAAAACGAACAGAACAATGATTGTGAAAACAGGACTTATTGCTGGCGCTATATGGAATGCGCTGAACGAGCAAGGCGCTATGACGCTGAAGGAACTGAAGAAGGCCACGAAGGCTCGTCGCGAGAGCGATGTATGCCTCGGTCTGGGTTGGCTGATGCGCGAAGACAAACTCGATGTGTCGAGCGACGAAGAAGAGCCGAAATTCAGTCTCAAATAAATGTGCTGAAAAACAAAAAGGTCCCGTGCAGACTAAAAAATGTCCTGCACGGGACTTTTTTCGTAAAAAATAATATTATTTTTTGCGAGAGTCGTAATTTATGACTACCTTCGCGGCATGAAACATATTCGCAACTTCTGCATCATTGCCCATATAGATCACGGCAAGAGCACCCTGGCCGACCGTCTGCTGGAACGTACCAACACCATTCAGGTCACCGAGGGGCAGATGCTCGACGATATGGACCTGGAGCGCGAACGTGGCATCACCATCAAGAGCCATGCCATACAGATGGCTTATGAGCACGATGGCGAGGTCTATACGCTCAACCTCATCGATACCCCGGGACATGTGGACTTCTCGTATGAGGTGTCTCGCTCCATAGCGGCTTGCGAAGGAGCCCTGCTCGTGGTGGATGCCACCCAGGGTGTGCAGGCCCAGACCATCAGCAACCTCTACATGGCCATCGACCACGACCTGGAGATTATCCCCGTGGTGAACAAGTGTGATATGCCCAATGCCATGCCCGAGGAGGTGGCCGACGAGATCGTAGAGCTATTGGGCTGCAAACGCGACGAGATCATCTATGCCAGCGGCAAGACGGGGCAGGGCGTGGACGAGATATTGGATGCCGTGGTGGACCGTATCCCCGCTCCTATGGGGGATGAGCATGCTCCGCTGCAGGCACTGATCTTCGACTCGGTCTTCAACTCGTTTCGTGGCATCATCGCCTATTTCAAGATAGTGAACGGCAGCATCCACAGCGGCGACGATGTGGTGTTCATCAATACGGGCAAGCAGTACAAGGCCGACGAGATAGGCGTGCTGAAGATGGAGATGGCCCCACGAAGGGAGCTGCATTGCGGCGATGTGGGCTATATCGTCAGCGGCATCAAGACGGCCACAGAGGTGAAGGTGGGCGACACCATCACGCACATTGCTACAGCCTCCGAGACCTTGCCTATCGAGGGCTTTGAGGAGGTGAAGCCTATGGTCTTTGCGGGTGTCTATCCCATCGAGACCGAGGATTTCGAGAACCTGCGTGCCTCGCTCGAGAAGCTGCAACTCAACGATGCCTCGCTGACCTTCCAGCCCGAGTCGTCGGTGGCTCTGGGCTTTGGCTTCCGTTGTGGTTTCCTGGGCTTATTGCACATGGAGATTGTGCAGGAACGTCTGGACCGCGAGTTCAACATGGATGTCATCACCACAGTGCCCAACGTGTCGTATATGGTCTATGACAAACAGGGCGAGGTGCACGAGGTGCATAACCCTGCCGGCATGCCCGACCCCACCATGATTGAGCGCATAGAGGAACCCTATATCCATGCTTCTGTCATCACGACGACCAACTACATAGGCCCCATCATGACCCTCTGTCTGGGCAAGCGGGGCGAACTGCTCAAGCAGGATTTCATCAGTGGCAACCGTGTGGAGATACAGTATGCCATGCCCTTGGGCGAGATAGTCATAGACTTCTACGATAAGCTCAAGAGCATCAGCAAGGGCTACGCCAGTTTCGACTATCATCAGGATGGTTTCCGGCCCTCCAAGCTGGTCAAGTTGGACATCCTCCTCAATGGTGAGCCAGTGTGGATGCACTGAGTACGCTCACCCATGTGGACAACTCGGTGGACTTTGGACGTCGCATGTGCGAGAAGCTCAAGGAGCTATTGCCGCGTCAGCAGTTCGATATTGCCATCCAGGCTGCCATCGGTGCCAAGATTATTGCCCGCGAGACGGTGAAGCAGGTGCGCAAGGACGTGACGGCCAAATGCTATGGCGGTGATGTCAGTCGCAAACGCAAGCTGCTGGAGAAACAGAAACGAGGCAAGAAACGTATGAAGCAGATTGGCAATGTACAGGTGCCCCAAAAGGCCTTCCTGGCCGTGCTGAAACTGGATTAGACTCTTCCCCTACGGACCTATCTTTCGCCCCTCTACATATGGATAAGATTGACATAGCAAAAGCCCTTGCCGCAGAATTTGGTGGCATGCATTATGGTGGCATAGCCATTCTGGCATCGATGTTGACCCCCTTCACCATTCGCAAGAACGAGCGTCTGGTCGTGGAGGGTGAGGTCTGTCGCTACATGTATTATGTGGAGCAAGGTATCGTTCGTCAGTTCTACTACAAGGCAGGCAAGGATGTCACCGAGCATTTCTCGCAGGAGGGTGGTCTGGTCATCTGCATCGAGAGTTTCCTGCAGCAGGAGCCTTCGCGTCTGATGATAGAGGCCCTGGAGCCATCGGTGTTGTGGGGTATCCCTCACGATAGGTTTATGCATGCTGTGCAGGCCCATGCCGAGATGGCCAACTTCTATTGCCGCATCCTGGAGCATGCCTTGATCTCGTCGCAGCGTCATGCCGACAGTCAGCGCTTCGAGACAGCCATGGAGCGCTACCTGCGGCTGAATTCCGAGCGTCCCAATGTCATCCTGCGTGCACCCCTCATTCATGTGGCATCGTTCCTGCAGATGACGCCAGAGACCATGAGTCGTGTGAGGGCAACCCTGGAGGCGAGGAAGGCATGACAGACGAAGAAGCTCCCGAGGAATGATCACCAAATCCCTGCAAAGACTTATCCGTCAGCTCGACACCAAGCGAGGACGTCTGGAGTCGGGCATGTTTCTGGCCGAAGGTCCCAAGGTGGTGGCTGAGTTGTGGGGGCACTACGCCCTATCGCACCTCGTGGTCACAACGGCTTGGGCCGAGAGTCAGGAGGGGCGTCGTCTCGTAGGTCGTTGTGCTCCAGACCAGCTCACTCTGGTGGATGACGAGGAGTTGCGTCGTGTCAGTCTGTTGCAGCATCCCCAGCATCTCTTGGCCACCTTTTGCATGCCATCCCCCCCAGTGAGGGAGGCCCTCGATGGACTGGATGACCTGACGTTGGCCTTGGACGGTGTGCAGGACCCGGGCAATATGGGTACCATTGTGCGTGTGGCGGACTGGTTTGGGGTGAGGGACATCTACTGCTCGGCCGACACTTGCGACATCTACAACCCCAAGGTGGTGCAGGCCACGATGGGTAGCATCGCGCGTGTGCGCGTACATTATTTAGATTTGGAGGGTTTCGTAGCCGCTTTGCCCGACTCGATACCTGTCTATGGTACCTCGTTGCAGGGCGAGAATATCTATGCGGAGCCCCTCGCCATCCCTGCCGTCGTGGTGATGGGAAACGAGGGTAGGGGAGTCTCGGCTGCCGTGCAGGAGGCTTGCACGCGACGTCTGCGCATCCCCAGTTATGCCGACTCGCACGAGACGGCCGAGAGTCTGAATGTGGCTATGGCCACGGGTATTGTCCTTGCCGAATTCCGCCGTCAGCAATCATTGACCCCTTGAATCCCTTGAACCCTTTGAACCCCTTGAACTCCTTCAAGCCCCTCCTGGTCCTGGCGGTGATGATGGCTCTGGCAGGATGCAGCAGCCAGAAGTTCCTGGCCGAGGGCGAGTACCTGCTTCATGATGTTCGGGTCACGACCGACAACCGCGAGGTGGAGGTGGAGGAACTGGAGGGTTTCGTGCGTCAGCATCCCAACTCCAAGTGGTTTGGGCTGGTGCGTGTGCCCCTGGGGGTGTACTGCATGAGTGGCAAGGACAGCACGCGGTGGATGAACCGTTTTCTGCGTCGTCTGGGCGAGGACCCTGTGCGCTACGATACGCTGCTCTCGCGCAGGACACACGATGACATAGAGGCTGCTGTGCGCCATATGGGCTACTTGGGTGCCACGGTCACCTCCGACACCACCATACACCGGCACAAGGTGGATGTCACCCACCAGATACATACGGGTCGGCGTTACCGTGTGCGACATATCGACTACGACATCTCCGATGCAGCTGTGCGTGACCTCTTGGTGCAGCATGACGATGCCACGCTCCTGACCGAGGGGATGCCCTTCGATGTCAATGTGCTCAAGGACGAGCGTGCACGCATCACTGCGCTGCTGCAGGACAATGGCTATTATCGGTTCAACAATAGCTTTGTGCGCTACGATGCCGACACCTTGGTGGGCGACCATGAGGTGGATCTCGTGCTCAGCGTGCTGCCCTATCAGGCTTCGGCACGCGACACCACGAGCGACCATCCACTCTATAGGATAGGCCAGGTGACTTACAGCATCGATGCCGACTCGCTCCACCCCAGACGGCCGTCGTTGAAGCACGATTTCCTCCATGGGCGTTCGGCTCTGCGCACCGACTCGCTCTATTCGGCACGCCATGTGCAGGAGACCTACCGCAACCTCTCGGCCCTGCCTGCCGTGATGCGTGCCAATATCTCCATGGCTCCTTCGGCCGAGGATGATGGAGCCCTGGATGCCACCGTCCACCTCATCATGGCCAAACGTCATGGCATCTCGGCCGAGCTGGAGGGGACAAACACAGCGGGTGACTTCGGTGCTGCTGCCAATCTCTCGTATGAGTACCGTAACCTCTTCCGTCGTTCCACCTCGTTCGGCTTCAAGTTGCGTGGGGCCTACGAGGCCATCACGGGGCTGGAGGGCTATGCCGACCAGAACTACATAGAGTACGGAGGCGAGCTGTCGCTCAACTTCCCCGAGCTGCTCGTGCCTTTCCTCTCGCGAGACTTCCACCGCAACGTCACGGCACAGAGTTCGGTCAATGTCATGTTCAGCAGTCAGGACCGACCCGAGTTCCACCGTCGTGTCCTCACGGCAGCATGGCGCTACAAGTGGGGACCTTTCGACCAGCGCACACAACACAGGTTCGACCTCCTGGACCTCAACTATGTCTTCCTGCCCTGGATCTCGGAGACCTTCCGTCGCGACTACCTCACCGACAACGGTGACCGCAATGCCATCCTGCGTTACAACTACGAGGACCTCTTCGTCATGAAGTGGGGCTATACCTTCTACCGTACCAATGCCTCGACGACGGGTCAGGATGCCAACTACGGCACCAATGCCTACTCTCTGCGTCTGAGCATAGAGACGGCGGGCAACCTGCTCTACGGACTGTCCAACCTCTTCAACGGTCCACGGTCAGCGGTCAGCGGCGGTCAGCAGGCCTACACGCTCTTCGGTATCGCCTATGCCCAGTATGCCAAGTTCGACTTCGACTTCTCCAAGTCGTTTCGTGTGGACGACCGCAACTCCTTCGGGCTGCATGTGGCCTTTGGTGCGGCCTTCCCCTATGCCAACTCCACGGTGCTGCCCTATGAGGAGCGCTATTTCAGTGGAGGCGCCAACAGTGTGCGTGGATGGAGTGTGCGTGGATTGGGACCTGGCAGCTTCTCGGGCTCGGACGGACAAGTGGATTTCATCCGACAGACGGGTGACCTGAAACTCGACTTGAGCGTGGAGTGGCGTACACATCTCTTCTGGAAGCTCGATGGAGCCGCCTTTGTCGATGCGGGCAACATCTGGACCCTACGTGACTATGAGGAACAACCGGGAGGACAGTTTCGTTTCGACACCTTCTACCGGCAGATTGCCGTGGCCTATGGTCTGGGTCTGCGTCTGAATTTCGGGTTCTTCATCATCCGTCTGGACGGTGGTATGAAGGCTATCAATCCAGCCTATGCCAGCGGCCGACTCCGCTATCCCATCATCTATCCCAATTTCAAGCGCGATTTCCAATTGCATTTCGCCGTAGGTCTGCCGTTCTGACGAACAAGGTTAGAGATGAGAGGTTAGGGATGAGAGATGAGAGATTTTTGCATTTTCCACAAGAAAAACTCATTTTTCGTCCGCCTGAGGAAAAAAACTCTAACCTCTAACCTCTAACCTCTAACCTTTTTTCGTACCTTTGCGCGCGAAATTCAAACGACCATGCTTAAGTTCATCTGTCTGGGCAGTGGCAGCAGCGGCAATTGCTACCTCTTGTGGACCGAGCGGGGTGCTATCGTCATCGATGCCGGACTGGGCATCAAGACCATACAGCGCCACCTCAAGTCCTTGGGGCTCGACCTCGAGGTGATACGTGCCGTCTTGATCACCCACGACCATGCCGATCATATCAAGGCTGTCGGCAAGTTGGGCACGCTCCACTCCATCCCCATCTACGCCACTACACTGGTGCACCAGGGCATCACACGCAACTACTGCGTCTCGCCCCAGGTGAAGGCCGAGTCGCGTCGTGTCATCGAGACCGACCAGTCTTTTGCCATCGATGACTTCACCGTCACCGCCTTTCCCGTTCCCCACGACAGCACCGACTGTGTGGGCTACCACATCGAGGCCTGCGGCGTCACATTCTGTCTCATCACCGATGCCGGCCATGTCACCGATCGTATCAAGCAGGAAGTCTCGGTGGCCAATTACCTTGTCCTGGAGAGCAACCACGACAAGGAGATGCTCATGGCGGGACCCTATCCAGCCCATCTCAAGGGGCGTATAGCCAGCGGTACGGGTCATCTGAGCAACCACGAGTGTGGTGAGTTGCTAGCCAACAGTTCGTCGCCAGCACTGCGCCATGTGTGGCTCTGTCACCTCTCGGAGGAGAACAACCATCCCGAACTGGCCCGCAAGACCGTGGACACCATCCTGCGCTCCTACGGTATCGTGGCAGGAACCGATTTCCAGATGGAGGTGCTGCGTAGGCAGGTGCCCAGTGATATTTACACCCTGAATCCATGACCCTCGTTCTCGATTTCCTTTTGATCATCCTGGGTGGTGCCCTCGTGATGGTGGGTGCCGACAAACTTACCGACGGTGCCGTGGATATCGCGCGTCGGTTCCGCATCCCCGAGATTGTTATCGGGCTCACCCTCGTGGCTTTCGGCACGTCGTTGCCCGAGTTCTGCGTGAGTCTCCTGGCCAGTGTGCAGGGCTCGCCTGCCCTGAGTGTCGGCAACATCGTGGGGAGTGTCATCTGCAACACGCTCCTCGTCATGGGCTGTGCCGCTCTGGTGTCGCCTATGCTCATCTCTCGTTCCACGCTGCGCAGGGATATGCCCCTGATGATCTTCTCGTGCATCCTCCTGGCTGTCCTGGCTCTGGACTCCCTTGTATGGGGCGGTATGGCCGATGTGCTAGGACACTGGGACGGTGTGGTTCTGCTGGCCTGCTTTGCCTGCTTCATGTGGTATGTCGTAGGTGAGGCGCGAAGGGGCAAGACCCGTGCTGACGACACTTTTCAGCAGCCCGCTTTCTCGGTGTCGCGTACGGTACTGTATGTCGTCCTTGGTCTGGCCGCTCTGGTGGGTGGAGGCGAACTGTTTGTGAAGGGTGCGAGTGCGGTGGCTGCGAGCATGGGCGTCTCGGAGGCTGTCATCGGTCTCACCATAGTGGCTGTAGGGACCTCCCTGCCCGAGCTGGTCACCTCTGTGGTGGCCTCGTACAAGGGGCAGAATGGCATCGCTGTGGGCAATGTCGTGGGTAGCAATATCTTCAATATCTTCTGGATCCTGGGTTGCTGTGGTGCCATCACCGAGCTGCCCATGAAGGACCCACACGTCCAGACGGGAGGCATCACTCCCGTGGATTTCGGCGTGCTCATCCTCAGCGGCATATTGCTGTGGCTGCTCTCGCTGCGGGGTCAGCGGCTGGGTAGGGCAGGGGGAGCACTCCTCATCGTGGCCTATGCCGCCTACGTAGCCTGGCTGGTGGCTCAGGCGTAAGAGTTCAAGAGTTCAAGAAGTTTAAGAAGTTCAAGAGTTCAAGAGTTTAAGAAGTTCAAGAGTTTAAGAAGCGATATGAGACACCGTATTGTTTTTGTCCTATTCTGCATCGGGGTTGCCATGTGTGGTATGATGGCCCAGAGACCTTTCCAGGGTTCCTTCTACAGCAAGGAGAACAAGATACGCTTCACCATGGATCTCTATGCCGAGGATATAACAGTGACAGGGTGGGAGGACTTCGGTCCCATGCATGGCTACCTTCGTGGCGAGGGACTCTATGGCACCTGGATGGTCACCACCGTCACGAGGGTGGACAGCACCGAGGCTGTCGTTCGCGTCAGCAACGACCAAGGTTCCGACACGCAAGAGTTGCGTCTCCTCCTCGCGCCCAACGATACAACCCTCACGGTCCGGCTCACCGATGGCGTGAGCATGAAACGTGCTGTGGGCAAGAAACTGCAGAAGCTGCCTGGCACACTCGTCTTCGACCGCATCTGACGAATTCAGCATCCATAACCCAGAAAGAATCGATATCACGGCTCATGAAACCAGAATACATCTTCGAGGCCAGTTGGGAAGTATGCAACAAGGTGGGAGGCATCTATACCGTCCTCTCCACCCGTGCCAAGACCCTACAGGACGAGCTCCTCGACCACGTCATCTTCGTCGGACCCGACCTCTGGCACGACAAGGACAACCCGCTCTTCGTAGCTGACGACACCCTCTTTGCCGACTGGCGAGAGCGTGCCACATCCGAGAATCTACACGTGCGTGCAGGGCGATGGAACATACCCGGACACCCCATCGCCATCCTCGTGGATCACGTGCCCTACTATGCCTACAAGAATGCCATATATACCGACCTGTGGTGTGATTTCCAGGTCGATTCGCTCCATGCCTACGGCGACTATGACGAGTCGAGTATGTTCAGTTATGCTGCCGGACGTGTCGTAGAGAGCTTCTATGCCTTCTACCTTTATGGCAATCAGCGTGTTGTCTTTCAGGCTCACGAGTGGATGACCTCGCTGGGTATGCTCTATGTGCGCAAGCATGTACCTGCCATTGCCACCATCTTCACCACCCATGCCACCACCATAGGACGCAGCATCGCGGGCAACGGCAAGGAACTATACCGCTACCTCTTTGCCTACAACGGTACGCAGATGGCACAGGAGCTCAATGTAGAGAGCAAGCACAGCGTGGAGCGTGCAGGAGCATGGAATGCCGACTGCTTCACTACGGTGAGTCAGGTCACGGCCGACGAGTGCCTGGAGTTGCTGGACCGTCGCCCCGATCAGGTGCTCCCCAATGGCTTCGAGATGGACTTTGTGCCCAAGGGGCCTGCCTACACCTCGCGTCGCCATGCTGCCCGCAAACGCCTCTTCGCCATAGCTTCGGCACTGACGGGGACATCCTATGCCGACGATACCCTCGTGGTCTCCACCAGTGGACGCTATGAGTGGCGCAACAAGGGCATCGATGTCTTCACCGAGAGTCTCTGCCAACTTGGTCGGCAGATGCCTCGGGATGGTCGCCGTGTGCTCGCCATCATCAAGGTGCCAGCCTGGCATGCCGGACCTCGCGAGGACCTGCAGTTCACCCTGGCAGCCCGACGCTCGGGAAGTGCGACAGGCAGTGTGGGAGGTCCTCTCTCGCAGTACCCCTGGCTCACGCACTGGCTGCACGAGCCCGATAGCGACCCCGTTGTCTCCATGCTGCGTCGCTACGGATTGGCCAATGCCTCGGCCGACCCTGTCCACGTCATCTTCACCCCCTGCTATCTCGATGGCGACGACGGCATCTTCGACATGTCCTACTACGATTTCCTCATAGGCATGGACCTCTGCATCTACCCCAGTTACTACGAGCCTTGGGGCTACACTCCGCTGGAGAGCATCGCCTTCCATATACCTTGCATCACCACCTCGCTCAGTGGCTTCGGTCGCTGGGCCAACGATGTCAAGGGTGGCATGAGTACCCTGCGCGACGGGGCCCTCGTCGTTCCGCGTGATGACACCAACTACCACGAGGTCTGCCAGGCTATCCAGCAGGCCATCATGGACTACGTCTCAGCCACACCCTCCCAGGTCAAGGCCATGCGTGCCGCTGCCACAACCCTCGCAGCCAAGGCCGACTGGGCCCACTTCATCACCTACTACCATCGCGCCTACGACATTGCTTTCGAGCATGCAACGCAGCGACTGAATCAGGTCTTCATGCCCTGACGGGAACAACGATTTCACCATATGATAAAAACGAAGAATCTATAGAACACATCATTCTTGATTATAATACAATGAAAATCCAAGCAAGCACTTCCAACGAAGCCCCCTGGCGTTCCATCAATGTCAGGAGCAACATCCCCTCCCAACTCATCCAACTCGAGGAGCTGGCACACAATATGTGGTGGGCGTGGAACCACAACGCCCGTTCGCTCTTCAAGCGTCTCGACGAGAAACTCTATGAAGAGTGCGGACAGAACCCCGTATTGCTGCTCGAGCGCCTCAGTTTCGAGCGTCTGCAGGCCCTCACCAAGGACCAGGATATCCTGCAACGCATGCACGACGTCTATGCCGAATTCCGTGCCTACATGGATGTCAAGCCCGACAGCTCGCGTCCCAGTGTGGCCTATTTCTGCATGGAGTACGGCCTCAATCAGGTCCTCAAGATCTACTCGGGTGGCCTCGGTATCCTCGCTGGTGACTATGTGAAGGAAGCCTCCGACTCCAACGTCGATATGGTCGCTGTGGGTTTCCTCTACCGTTACGGCTATTTCACCCAGACACTCAGCATGGATGGTCAGCAGATTGCCAACTACGAGGCGCAGAACTTCGGCAGCCTCCCCATCCATCGTCAGCTGGACAAGGACGGTCAGCCCATGGTGGTCGATGTGCCCTATATGGACTACTTCGTCCATGCCTATGTCTGGCGCGTCGATGTGGGGCGTGTCAAGCTCTACCTCCTCGACACCGACAACGACCTCAACAGCGAGTTCGACCGCAGCATCACCCATGCCCTCTACGGTGGCGACTGGGAGAACCGTCTCAAGCAGGAGATTCTGCTCGGTATCGGCGGTGTTCTGCTGCTCAAGCAGCTCGGCATCAAGCGCGATGTCTATCACTGCAACGAGGGCCATGCTGCCCTGTGCAATGTGCAGCGCCTCGTAGATTATGTCAAGGAGGGCCTCACCTTCAACCAGGCCATGGAGCTCGTGCGTTCCAGCTCGCTCTACACCGTACACACCCCCGTTCCGGCAGGTCACGACTACTTCGACGAGGGTCTCTTCGGTAAGTACATGAGCGGTTATGCATCTCTGCTGGGCATCTCGTGGGACGAGTTCATCGGCATGGGACGCCAGAACCCCGACGACCACGGCGAGCGTTTCTGCATGTCCACCTTTGCCTGCAACACCTGTCAGGAGGTCAACGGTGTCAGCTGGCTCCATGGCGAGGTCAGCAAGAAGATGTTCCAGGGCATCTGGAAAGGCTATTTCCCCGAGGAGAGCCATGTGGGCTATGTCACCAACGGCGTGCATTTCCCCACCTGGTGTGCCAACCAGTGGCGTCGCCTCTATGCCAAGCACTTCGACCCACGTCACCTCGCCGACCAGAGCAACGAAGACATCTGGCACGGCATCTATGCCGTCCCCGATGAGGAGATCTGGGACACACGCATGCAACTCAAGAGTCGCCTCGTCGATTACATCCGCGAGCAGTTCCGCGACTCGTGGCTCAAGAACCAGGGTGACCCCTCGCGTGTCGTCAGTCTCATGGAGAAGATCAACCCCAATGCCTTGCTCATCGGCTTCGGTCGTCGTTTCGCCACCTACAAGCGTGCCCACCTTCTCTTCACCGACCTCGACCGTCTCAGCAAGATCGTCAACAACCCCAACTACCCCGTGCAGTTCCTCTACACCGGTAAGGCCCATCCCGCCGACGGGGCCGGTCAGGGACTCATCAAGCGCATCTTCGAGGTGTCGCAGCGTCCCGAGTTCCTGGGCAAGATCATCTTCCTCGAGAACTACGACATGCAACTGGCACGCCGCCTCATCTCGGGTGTAGATATCTGGATGAACACCCCCACACGTCCCCTCGAGGCCAGTGGTACCAGCGGCGAGAAGGCCCTCATGAACGGTGTCGTCAACCTCTCCGTCCTGGACGGTTGGTGGCTCGAAGGATACCGCGATGGTGCTGGCTGGGCCCTCACCGAGAAGCGCACCTACCAGAACCAGGCCTATCAAGACCAGTTGGATGCGGCCACCATCTACAGCCTCTTGGAGAACGAGATCATGCCCACCTACTATGCCCGCAATGCCAAGGGCTACAGTCCCGCCTGGATCCAGGTCATCAAGAACAGCGTGGCCCGCATCGCTCCTCACTACACCATGAAACGTCAGCTCGACGACTACTTCACCCGTTTCTACACCCCTCTCGCCAAGCGTCATCACCAACTCACTGCCGACGACAACCGTCTGGCCCTGCAACTCGCAGCCTGGAAAGAGCAGGTCGCTGCCGTCTGGGACCAGGTGCATGTCGTAGATATCAAGCGTTCCGATGCCATCGTCTCGGGCATCCTCGCCAGCGGCGAACAGTACGATGTGGATATCACTGTCGATGAGGCTGGACTCTCCGACGCCATAGGCCTCGAGCTCGTGCAACTCACCACCGACAAGGATGGTGTGGACCACATCTATCATGTATATCCCTTCGAGGTCATCAAGCGCGAGGGCAACCTCTACACCTTCCACCTCACCCACACGCTCAACAACGCTGGATCGTTCAAGATGGCCTACCGTCTGTACCCCAAAAACGACCTGCTTCCCCATCGTCAGGACTTCTGTTATGTGAAGTGGTTTATCTAGGATGACCTTTTTCGGCAACTTTTGCCCCTCCAAAGTGCCTTTTATGGGCTCATAAGGGCACTTTTTGGGAATTTTTGCAGAAAAATACACAAAAAGACTAAAAAAAACGGCCAAAAAACTTGTGCGTAATCAAAAAAACAGTACTTTTGTGCCGAAAAGAGTTAGGAAACCCCATTTATTAATTTTCAAAAAGACACAATCAACATGAAAGAAGTTATTGCACAACTCACAGCCGCTGTTGCTGACCTGCAAGTGAATCTGGCTAAGGCCGAGGGTAACAAGGCTGCCGCTGCTCGCGCACGCAAGGCTAGTCTCCTCGTCGAGAAACTGGGCAAGCAGTTCCGTAAGGAGTCTGTTGCTGCTGCCAAGTAAATCGGTTCACACTGGCAGATGCCACATAGCCCTTCTTGTCCAAAACAGGGAGGGCTTTATTGGTTCTTAATCAACCCGACGCCATGAGAAAAAGTTATGCCATCATCGTTGCCATGACGATGATCATAGTGGGTTGCACCCAGGACAATGGTGCGACATCGCCAACTGAGGAGACCCCGCTTGTGCAGGTCACCGTGTCGCTCAAGGGGCTGGACATCAGCCAGCAGGATATGGACGATGTGCGTTCCACTGCCTCCGAGGCAGTGCGCTACGTCGCCTTTGCCGTCTTCGACAGTCGGGGCAGCAAGGTGGTGGACCTCACGCAGCACATAGACGATGAGCAGTTCGGCACCCTCTCCTTCAGCCTTGCCGTGGGGGACTATACCCTTGTGGCTGTGGGGCATGCCGGCAACGATAGCTATGGCGGTGCCTCCATTCTCTCTGCCTCGCAGGTGTGCCTGCCACAACCTTCTTTCCGCGAGACATTCTCCCTCACCCACGACCTTGTGTTGCCTTCCGTTTCCGACACCGCGCTCGTGCTCACCCTGCCCCGTGTCTCGTCGGCTCTTGTCATACAGCCCACCGAGCCCCAACCCGCTGCGGTGACCCAACTACGCATCATCCTGGGTAACCCCGAGGCCACAGTGCCCACGACCATCACCTTCGACCCCTCCACGGGCCTGGTGCCAGCCTATACCGGCCAGACGTGCTACTCCTATACGCGCAACGTCATCGTCTATCAGGGGCAGACCTATCCCTACACCTTCGACCTTCTCCTCCCCGCTGCCGAGACCTGGCTCCCACTCACCGTTCAGGCTCTCGATGCCGAGGGAGGTGTCCTCTTCTCCCGTTACGTTTCGGATGTTCCCTTCGCCCAGAACCGTCAGACCATCGCTACGGGTGACATCTTCTCGCAGCCGTCCTCTGCCTCGTCGGCCATCCTCTCGTTCGATACGCAGTGGCAGACCCCCAATACGCTCAACTTCTGACGCATAGCTCTCCATGCTCTCTATCCTCCTGCCCGTATATAACAAGGATTGTACCTCGCTCGTCATTGTACTCAGTCGGCAAGCGCAGGCCTTGGGCATCGACCACGAGATTGTCATGGCCGAGGATGGTTCCGAGCATGTGACCGATTATGCTGCGCTGGGAATTCCCAACCTACGACACATCGTGCGGACCGAGCACCACGGTCGTTCCGCCATGCGAAACTTCCTCTTCGACGAGGCCTGCTACCCTCTCTTGCTCATGATGGACTGCGATGTGAGCATCGTCGCTACGGATTTCGTGGAGCGTTACCTCCTGGCCGCTCAGACCCACGACGTCGTGTGTGGTGGTATCGTCTATCCCGACACCTGTCCCTCGCCCCAGTGCCATCTGCGCTACGACTACGAGAAGCACTATGAGCGTCGCTTCACTGCCCGTCGGCTGGGCAAAATGCAGCAGCCACCTTTCCGCAGCAGCTGTTTTCTCATTCACAAGAAAGTGGCCGATACCGTGCACTTCGACGAGCGTTTCCAGACCTACGGATACGAGGATGTCCTCTTTGGCAAGGCGCTGCGTCAGGTAGGCTTCCGTGTCCACTACATCGACAACCCCGTTCTCAATACTCAGGTCGAGAACGACGATGTGTACTGGGGCAAAGTGCAACAGTCCCTCTCCACACTGGCTGAGTTTCGCGACGACCTCCGCAGCGAGTCCAGCCTGCTCCGGCTGGCAGAGCGCATAGCCTCGCAGTCCTTCCTCGTCTGTCTGCTCTCTGCTGTCCGTTTCTTCTGTTGGACCACCGTGGCCCGGTTCCAGTGGCGTCGCCTCTCCTACCTCGTCAGCATCTTACGCTGAGGAGTGGTTACTCCCACTCGATGGTGGCTGGTGGCTTGGACGAGATGTCGTAGCATACGCGGTTCACGCCACGGACGTGGTTGATGATCTCGCTCGACACCTTGGCCATGAAGTCGTAGGGCAGATGGGCCCAGTCGGCCGTCATGGCATCGGTGGAGGTCACGGCACGCAGGGCTACGGGGTGTTCGTAGGTGCGCTCGTCGCCCATCACGCCCACGCTGCGTACTGTGGAGAGTAGGATGGCTCCTGCCTGCCACACCTGGTCATAGAGGCTCTCACCTTCCACTTTGTACTCGCGCAGACCGCGGACGAAGATGTCGTCGGCCTCCTGCAGGATGCGTACCTTCTCGGGCGTGATGTCGCCCAGGATGCGTACGGCCAGTCCTGGACCGGGGAAGGGATGGCGCTTGATGAGGTGCTCGGGCATACCCAGCTGACGTCCCACCCTGCGTACCTCGTCCTTGAACAGCCACTTCAGCGGCTCGCACAGTTGCAGGTGCATCTCCTTGGGTAGACCGCCTACGTTGTGATGGCTCTTGATGACCTTGCCCGTGATGTTGAGCGACTCGATGCGGTCGGGGTATATCGTGCCCTGGGCCAGCCAGCGCACGGGGCTCTGCTGTGTCCCGGCATTCTCGGCGATGATTTTCTCGGCCTGTTCGTTGAAGACCTCGATGAAGTCGCGACCGATGATCTTGCGTTTCTGCTCGGGATCACTCACCCCTGCCAGGTCGGCAAAGAACTTCTGCGAGGCATCGATGCCGCGCACATCGAGGCCCAGACACTGGTAGTCGTGCAACACATCGCGGAACTCGTTCTTGCGCAGCATGCCGTGGTCCACGAAGATGCACGTCAGCTGCTTGCCTACGGCGCGGTTCAGCAGCACGGCAGCCACCGAGCTATCCACACCGCCGCTCAGTCCCAGGATGACGCGGTCCGAGCCTATCTGTTGGCGCAGCTCGGCCACGGTGGTGTCCACGAACGAGGCAGCGCTCCATTCCTGACGGCTGCCGCAGATGTCCACGACGAAGTTCCTCAGCAGCAGCGAACCCTGTGTGGTGTGGAACACCTCGGGGTGGAACTGCACGGCCCAAACGGGCAGGTCATCGGCAGCATAGGCCGCAAAGTGTACGTCGGCTGTGGAGGCTATGGCGTGGTAGCCCTGGGGGATGGCGGTGATGGTGTCGCCGTGCGACATCCACACCTGTGAGTGCTGGTCGAAGCCCCGGAAGAGGGCATTCCCTGCATCCACTGTTTCCAGATGGGCACGTCCGTACTCGCGCGTGTCACCTTTCTCCACCTTGCCGCCTTGGGCATGGGAGATGAACTGTGCGCCGTAGCAGATACCCAGCACAGGGATACGTCCCAGAAACTGCGAGAGATCCACGCCGAAGGCCTCTGGGTCGTGGACCGAGTAGGGTGAGCCGCTCAGGATGACCCCAATCACGTCGGGGTCCTCGGCGGGGAATTTGTTGTATGGGAAGATCTCGCAGAAGGTGTCCATCTCTCGGACGCGACGCCCTATCAGTTGCGTCGTCTGCGACCCGAAGTCAAGGATGATGATTTTTTGCATTATGAAGGGTTAGCGGTTAGCGGTTAGCGGTTAGCGGTTAGAGGGGAGTTAGCACCGCGCAGCTCAGCCGCCCGCCGCCCGCCTATGAAATTCTCGGCCTCGGCCAGGGCGTCGATCTTGCCTACGTCCAGGAGATGCAGGTCGGGGTGGTGCCATCCCACGATGTGTCGTTCTTGGCTGCAGTGGAGGTAGAAGTCGATGATGGAGAACCTCTCGGGCCACGACACCATCAGAGGAAACAGGCGTGGATGCATCATGTGTATGCCGGCGAAGGCTGCCTTGAGGGGTGCATCTGTCCAGACTCGCCCTTTCGTCTCGCCCGTGGCGGTGTTCTCCCAGCCACACAGTCGGTCTTCATCGTCGAAGACGAGGTGGCGCGATGATCGTCGCCGACTCACTGCCAGCAGCGCATCGGGAGCCTGCTTCATGGCATAGGCCCGTTCCAGCAAGGCGAAGTCCAGGTCCGAGAGGATGTCCACGTTGTGTACCAGCACGGGTGTGTCGGCCTCGAAGAGCGGTGCGGCATGTCTCAGTCCTCCTCCTGTCTCCAGCAGCTGTCCCTGCTCGTCGCTGATGCGCAGGTCCAGGCCAAAGCGATCGTGGGCATCGACATACGCCACAATCTGCTCGGCAAAGTGGTGCACGTTCACCACGATGCGTGTGTAGCCCGCTGCGTCCAGTCTCGTAACGACATGCTCCAGCAGCGTGCGCCCACCCACAGGGACGAGGGCCTTGGGCATGGTGTCGGTGAGGGGGCGTAGCCGGGTGCCCAGCCCTGCCGCAAAGACCATGGCTTGTTTCATGGGCGCAAAGGTACGAAAAAAGGTTAGAGGTTAGAGAATTTAGGTTAGAGAATTTAGGTTAGAGGTTAGAGAATTTTGCATTTTTCACGGGGAAAAACTCATTTTCGTCCGCCTGAGAAAAAAAACTCTAACCTCTAACCTCTAACCTCTAACCTTTTTTACTACCTTTGCACAATTTTTGGGACCTGCACCTCGTTATATTAATATATGCGCACGTCGGAACTCCATCGACTCCTACTCTTCCTCCTCTTGGCTCTCATGGCCGGGATGGGGCAGGCTGCCGTGCTCGAGGAGGACAGCGTGAGTGTGGCGACGGCCGACACCGTTGTCCTGGCGGGGCGTGTCGTCGATGACAACCAGCAGGGCCTGCCCTTTGTCAGTGTGCGCGTCGCTGGCACCATGGTGGGCACCCTCACCGACATGGACGGCAAGTTCCACCTCTCCTTCACTGCCAGCGACTCGGCCACCGTCGTCTTCTCCCTCATCGGCTACGAGACCAAGGAGAAAGTCCTCTGCAGGCCTCGCGGACGCCTCGCCCTCAATGTCGTCCTCCACGACAAGGGTACCGAGATGAGCGAGGTCACTGTCAAGGAGGTGCGCCGCCAGATGGGGCAGACCCAGACCCTCAACACCGAGGACCTGCGCCGTCTGCCATCCACCTCGGGCAACGCTGTGGAGGAACTCGTGGCCACCCAGGCAGGCGTCAGCACCCACAACGAACTCTCCAGTCAGTACAACGTGCGCGGCGGAAGCTTCGACGAGAACTGCGTCTATGTCAACGGCATGGAGGTCTATCGCCCCATGCTCATCAGCAGCGGTCAGCAGGAGGGTCTCAGCGTCATCAACTCCGACATGGTGGAGCGCATCGACTTCTCGGCCGGAGGCTTCGAGGCGCGCTACGGTGACCGCATGTCCAGTGTCCTCGACATCACCTACCGCCGCCCCACCCGCCACGAGGGACGCGTAGGCCTCAGCCTCCTTGGTGCCAACGTCTATGATGGCGTACGCGCTGGCAACTTCACCCTCAGCCAGGGCTTCCGCTTCAAGAGCAATCGCTACCTCCTCGGCTCCCTACAGACCAAGGGCGAGTATGACCCCACCTTCCTCGACTATCAGGCTTATATGACCTACGACGTGGGGCGCTGGCACCTGGACCTCACAGCCTACATCAACCGCAACGACTACCGCTTCGTCCCCACCGACCGCGAGACCAACTTCGGCACCAGCGAGATCACCCGCCACTTCAAGGTCTATTTCGACGGCGAGGAGAACGACCTTTTCCGCACCCTCTATGGTGCCTTCAATGCCTCGCGCACACTGGGCAAGCACTCCAGCCTCACCCTCAGTTTCGGCGCCTTCAGCACCAAGGAACGCGAGACCTACGACATCCAGGGCCAGTACTGGCTCACCGACAGCGGCAATGACCAGGAACTGGGTGTCGGCACCTTCATGCAGCATGCCCGCAACCTCCTCACCAGTACCATACAGACAGCCCGTGCCGTCTTCGAGAGCAAACCCTCGGGCCACCACATCCATGCTGGCATACTCTGGAAAGCCGAACAGATACACGAGAACTCGCGCGAGTGGGAATACCGTGACTCGGCAGGCTATAGCATGCCCCACACTGGCGACGGTCTCAACATGATCTACAACCTCAAGAGTGTGCAGCAGATCAGCAGCCACCGCATGGAGTTCCATGCCCAGGACACCTGGCGCAGCGAGGCCCGATCGGGCATCTGGAGCATTAACTACGGCGCCCGTCTCAGCTACTGGTCGTGGAACCGCGAGTGGCTCGTCTCGCCACGTGCCAGTCTGGGCTATATCCCTGCTGCCAACGACAACTTCACCTTCCGACTCGCCACGGGCCTCTACTACCAGTCACCCTTCTATCGTGAGCTGCGCGACACCACCACCAGCCAGGGCCTCACCACCGTGACCCTCAACCCCGATATCCGCTCGCAGCGCAGCTTCCAGGTCGTCCTGGGTGGCGAGTACAAATTCCGCATAGGAGACCGACCCTTCAAGTTCAGCACCGAACTCTACTACAAGGCACAGTCCAACCTCAACCCCTACAACATCGACAACCTCAAGGTGGTCTATTACGGCCGCAACGAGGCCAAAGGCTATGTCCTCGGAGCCGACTTCAAACTCTTCGGCGAGTTCGTCCCCGGCACCGACTCGTGGATCACCTTCAGCCTCATGAAGGCTTCCATGACCCTCCACGGCAAGACCATACCCCAACCCACCGACCAACGCTGGAACCTCAACTTCTTCTTCTCCGACTATTTCCCCGGCACCGACCGCTGGAAGATGACCCTCAAGATGGCCTTCGCCGGTGGACTCCCCTTCGGACCGCCCCACACCGGTTTGGAACGTATGGCCTTCCGTGCACCCACCTACCGACGTGTCGACCTCGGTATGAGCTACCGCCTCCTCAACAACGAAGACAACCACCGCCGCGGCTTCGGACGACACCTGCGCAACGTGTGGCTCAGCCTCGAATGCTTCAACCTCATCGGTGTCAACAACGTCAGCTCCTACCTCTGGATCAACGACATCACCAACCAGCAATACGCCATCCCCAACTACCTCACCGGACGACAACTCAACGGACGCATCACAGTGGAGTGGTGAGGACCCTCCCCAGCC
>R18__coassemble_1507_pt1 | contig 26823 bp, 17 predicted proteins | sample R18__metabat2_high_PE_031 | metagenome-assembled genome bin R18 | reverse complement strand
CTCGTCACCTCTTGACTGCCAGTCAAACGCTCTAGCCAGATGAGCTAATGCCCCATTCGTTCTGAATTGCGGTGCAAAGGTAAGGACTTTCTGCCGAACCGACAAAGAAAAATCACAAAAAATCGCTCGCAACAGCCAAAAAAGTGCATTTTCCCTAATTTTCCTTGGTTGCCCCAGCAAAAACATGTATCTTTGCACTCGCGTAGAGATATAAAAAGGATATACGAAAGCAAATAAAATTCACACACCATGAAAAACACCCTGAAACTCGCAGCACTACTGCTGACCGCAATCGCCGTGATGGCTTGCAACAACAAGAACAGCATTCCCGCAACACTCATCTCGCTGGACGAGGCCGAAGAGGCTTTCAACGAGGCCTACATCGCCATCATCACCGACTCTACCCTCACCGACGAGGAGAAGGAAGCCAAGGCACTGGCCTTCATCAAGGAGAGCTACGAGGAGCACAAGGCCGACAGTATGGGACTCATGCTCTTCCGTGGACTGGCACAAGGCATCGTGACACCCGAGGAGGCCGTGGCCATGTATGAAGAAGCCGACACCCTGGTGAAGAACAACGAGGACATCAAGAACATGATGGAATCGGTACAGAATGCCATGAACACCCAGGTGGGCTGCCAGTACCTCGACGTGGAGGGTGTGGACGCCATCACTGGCAAACCACTGAAACTGAGCGACTTCGTAGGCAAGAAGCCCGTCCTCGTGGACTTCTGGGCTTCGTGGTGCGGCCCCTGTCGCAACGAGATTAAGAACAACCTCGTGCAGTATGCCAAGGAGCGCAAGGGCGACTTCGACATCGTGGGCATCGCCGTTTGGGAAGAGGACGTGGAGAACACACGCGCAGCCATGAAGGATTTGGGTGTAACCTGGCCCGTCATCTACACCGAGGGACGCGGCGAGGTAACCAAGCCCTACGGTATCACCGGCATACCCACCATGCTGCTCCTGGACAAGGATGGCGTGATCCGCGGACGCAGCCACAGCGCCGAGGAAGCCATAGCCGGACTGGAATAAAGGCCTGTTCCTTGAACCATTGAACCTTTGAATTTCTTGAACCCTTGAACTTCTTGAACCCTTGAAGCACCTCACCACCCTACCCCAGACATTGGCATTGGCTCTGACATTGGCCCTGCCACTGACAGCCCTAGCCTCGCCCATCACGCCCCAGCGTGCCGCCGACATAGCACGCCACAAAACCGCCAGCCTCCGCGCCAAGACGACAGCAGCCAATGCCGAGTTGCGTCGCGTGGAGACCACATGGGGCGACCTTGTGTATATCTTCGAGACAGGCGACGATGGACTAATCATCGTCAGCGGTGACGACTGTCTGCCACAGACCCTGGCCATCATAGAACACGGACGGTGGGCCGATCAGCAGACACCCACCCTCACTGCATGGATAGACGGCTACGCCCAACGCATCGCCGCAGCACAGGTGGCAGGCATGCCCACACGCACACCACGCACCGCAGCAGGCACACGGGATATAGCACCCATGACCAAGACAAAATGGCATCAGGATGCGCCCTACAACAACCTGTGTCCCTATTTCACTGGGACATCCACCCGCAGCGTGACAGGGTGCGTGGCCACGGCAGCTTGCCAGGTGCTGTACTATTGGTACCGCGACATGCCCGACAAGACATCGGCCAAGACACCCACCTACAACACCGGCGATGCTCCCGTGAAGACGAGCCTACCCACTGGGACGCCCGTGGAATGGGCTCTCATGCAACTGGAACATACCTCCAGCATGCCCACAGCCGTGAACAACGCCGTGGCCACCCTCATGGCTGCCGTCGGTGCCAGTTCCTACCTCACCTACGAGGCCAAGGGCACAGGAGGCGACGTGGTGAAACTGCTGGATGCCATGCGCAACCTCTTCAAGGTAACGAGCACCTTCAAGGATAAACGCGGGTGTACGCAAGAGCAGTGGGAAGAACTCATCATCACCGACCTGGAGGCAGGACGCCCCATCGTCTATCGCGGGCAGAACGACGTGCAGGGCGGACACGCCGTGGTACTGGACGGCTACCGACTGGAAGACAACCTATTCCACTTCAACTTCGGCTTCGGCGGTACGAGTGACGGATGGTACACCGTGGACGACTACACGGGCATGAACAACTTCCCCAAGTACCAGCAGATGGTGTATCAGATAGAGCCCAAGACGCGCAACGTGGAGGCCACAGTGGAGCTCCACCCCGCCGTGCTGTACAAGGGCAGCGTGAATACCGTGACGGTGCAACTCACCAACCAGAGCACACTACCGTGGGAGGCCACCTACCTCTACGTGCAGAATGCCAAGACGCCGCAGGGCGACCCTGTAGCAGCCGATACCGAGACGACGGTGAAGTCGGGCAAAACGGCCACACTGACGTTCGGCGTGACACCCGACCAAAGTCTCACTACATGCAACATCTTCGTCTGCGACGCTAAGAAGACCGTTCTGGGCAAACTCACCGACGTGGCCATCGTGGCAGGCACGGTACCCGCCGAGCCAGACACCACCACCTACCTGCCCCACACATCGGAGGGATGGACCGACTGCACCTCGCTGGTGGCCAACCCCAGCTTCGAGCAGGCCCTGGACGGCACATGGGAGGTAACGAAGAGCACTGGCAACGTACCCTCGCTGCTGACCGCCAACTCGGCACTGACCAACTACATGGGCCATGCCGACGGAAGCAAGGTGCTCAACTTCAGCTACAACAAATCCAACGCCCCAGCCCAGGTGGAACAGACTATCGCGGGACTGAAGGCCGGCTACTATACCGTGCGCGTAGGACTGGCAGCCGCCGACGACATAGAAATGCTGATGGTGGCCAAGACAGCCCAGGGTAGCGACACACTGCAGACCTCCAGCGGCAAATACAGCGCCCAGTATCTGGTGGACCAGGAGTTGCGCGACGTACACGTGACCGACGGACAGATGACACTGAGCATAGGCACCGTGGACGGCAAGATGCGCGTGGACAACGTACGGCTCTACCTCACCAAGGCCGACGAGGAGACGGGCGTGGAGACCATCAACGACGGGCAGACAACGGTCAACGACTGGCATACAACGACAGAAAGCACCGTCTTCGACCTCCAAGGCCATCGCCACAGCAACCGAGGCGCTCTGCCCCAAGGTGTGTACATCGTCAATGGTCACAAAGTGCTCATAGGCCGTTGACTGTTGACCTCTTCGCGGACGTTGAAAACGTTGGTAATGTTGGTAACGTTGAAAACTGCCATTGATCGTAGACCTTAAATCATGAGCCTCCTGAAATGTCCCGAATGTAGGCACGAGGTATCCTCGCAAGCCCCTGCCTGCCCCCATTGTGGCGTGGCCATAGCGGGCAACATCAAGCGTTGCCCCATATGCGGCGAGATATGCCTGATGGATGCCGAGGCGTGTCCGCAGTGCGGAACGCAGTTTGTGGTGGAGAGGAAGGCCAGTACGGCCACGCCAGTCAGCCCTGCTATCTCGGGAAGTCCAGAAACACCTGGAGTGCCGGAAAGTCCTCAAACGCCAGAAGGGTCGGCCATCCCAGCAGCGCCCCCAAAAACCGAGAACAAGACCCACTGGGGCTGCCTGATTGTGGTGCTGCTCCTATTGGCAGCAGCAGGCGCGGGCTACTGGTACTACTTGCAGCAACAGCGCCAGCAACAAGAGGCTGCCAACTATGCTGCGCTGGAGCGCTGCACCAGCCCCAAGAGCTACGAAGACTTCCTGGAGCGCTATCCCGAGAGTCTGCATGCCGCCGATGTGCGACGACGCATGGATGCACTCCTCGCCGAACAACACGACTGGGAGTGCCTGACGCAAATCATGGTCAATGACACCTCGCGCAAAGCACGGCTGAACAGTATCCACACCTTCACACTACGTTACCCCACGAGTCAGCACCTCAAGCAAGCCGCCGTGTGGCAAGACTCGTTGGAATGGAAGGATGCACAGGACCTCGCCACGAAGGAAGCACTGCAGGCCTACCTGAACCGCCCCACACGAGGCGACTACTACGAGCATGCCGAGGCCTGGCTTCGTGAGATAATGCGCCGCGACTCTCTGCTACAAGACTCCCTACTACAAGACTCCCTGGCCAAGTCTGTTACCACAAAGAAATAGGCTGGAATTTCAAGAATGAGGGAATGCCCGGTCATTTATGGCTGGTTATTGGGTCATTTTGCCCCTTCCTGTGATGGGCTTTCCCTACGTTCAAGAAGAACGACGTTCTCCACATGTTGTGTGTGTGGGAACATGTCCACAGGCTGAATGGCAGTGACACGGTAGTCGGCATCCAGGAGTGCCAAATCACGCGCCTGAGTGGCGGGATTGCAACTAACATATACGATACGCGCAGGGGCCGCCAGGAGGATGACCTCAATGACATCGGCATGCATACCAGCACGGGGCGGGTCGGTGATGATGACGTCGGGACGTCCGTGCACTCGTACAAAGTCGGCAGTGAGGATGTCCTTCATGTCGCCCGCAAAGAACAACGTATTGTCGATGTGGTTGCAGGCGCTGTTGACACGGGCATCCTCGATGGCCTCTGGTACGTACTCGATACCTATCACCTGTCGCGTCTGTCGCGCCACGAAATTGGCGATGGTGCCCGTTCCTGTATAGAGATCATAGACCAACTCCTCGCCTGTGAGCGCCGCAAAACGACGCGCCACACGATAGAGTTCCACCGCTTGATCGGTATTGGTCTGATAAAACGACTTGGGTCCCACCTTGAAGCGCAGGTCCTCCATGGCCAGGTAGATGTGGTCGTCGCCGCGGAAGACCTCCACGGGCAGGTCACCGAAGGTATCGTTGTACTTGGTGTTGTTGACCCAGAGCAGCGAGGTCACCTCGGGGAAAGTGTCGGCCAGGAAATCCATAAGGTCGATGGCCTGCTGACGCTCGTCGGGACCGAGGATGCAGAACTGCACCAACAGCATGAGACCGCCGGTGTTGGACGTGCGAATCATCATGCCACGCAGCAGTCCCGTGTGCTCACGCGGAGAATAAAAGGTTAGCGCGTGCGCGTAGGCATAATCGCGAATGGCAAGACGCAGACGGTCGTTGATGGGCTCCATGAGGTGACACTCCTCAATGGGCAGTATCTTGTCGAAGGCGCTGGCGGGATGGAAGCCCACAGCCTCCATGTGTTCGAAGGTCTCTCCGCTCATAATCTGCTCGCGGGTGAGCCAGCGACGGTTGCAGAAACCGAACTCCAGCTTGTTGCGATATGCCACGGTGCGGGCACTGCCCAGGATGGGCTGACAGGGAGGCAGCTCCACCTTGCCTATGCGACGCAGGTTATCCATCACCTGCTGCTGCTTGGCACGCAGTTGTTCCTCGTAGGGGAGAATTTGCCACTTGCAACCTCCGCAGACGCCATAGTGGGGACAGAAAGACTCGGCGCGACGCTCGCTGTAGCGGTGGAAACGTACCACCTCGGCCTCGGCATAGCTGTGTTTCTTACGCGTCAGACGCAGATCCACCTCGTCGCCGGGAACGGCAAAGGGTACAAAAACGACCAAATCATCGACGCGAACCAGCGCCTTTCCTTCGGCCGCAACATCGGTGATTACGACATGTTCCAGGAGGGGAAGTTCTTTCTTTTTGCGAGTCATATCCTTAATTTTGGCGCAAAAGTAGGCATAATAATCCAAAAAAAAGTCTTTTCGCTTTGTTATTCGACCAGAAAGCCGTAATTTTGCGCCCGAAATTTAAGAAAACAGCCAATAATAAGCAAAAAAGTCATGTCTCAGAAAAGAGTTTACACCTTCGGCAACGGTAAGGCCGAGGGCAACGCACAGATGCGTGAACAGCTGGGTGGCAAAGGTGCCAACCTGGCCGAGATGAACCTGATTGGTGTTCCCGTTCCCCCGGGCTTCACTATCACCACCGATGTTTGTAACGAATACTACGAGGTAGGTCAGGACAAGATTGTCGAGCTCCTGCAGGACGAGGTAAAGGCCGCCGTCAAGCACGTGGAAAGCCTCATGAACAGCAAGTTCGGCGACAAGGAGAACCCCCTGCTCGTCAGCGTACGTTCCGGTGCCCGCGCCTCCATGCCCGGTATGATGGATACCATCCTCAACTTGGGTCTGAACGACGAGGTGGCCGAGGGTCTGGTGAAGAAGACCGGCAACCCCCATTTCGTATATGACAGCTACCGTCGCTTCGTGCAGATGTACGGCGACGTGGTGCTGGGTATGAAACCCGTGAACAAGACAGATATCGATCCCTTCGAGGCCATCATCGAGGATGTGAAGAAGGTGCGCGACATCAAACTGGACAAGGACCTGAACGTAGAGGAGCTTAAGACTCTGGTGGCCCGCTTCAAGGCAGCCATCAAGGAACAGACCGGATGCGACTTCCCCAACGACCCTATTGAGCAACTCTGGGGTGCCATCTGCGCCGTATTCCGCAGCTGGATGAACGACCGCGCCATCCTCTACCGTAAGATGGAAGGCATACCCGACGAGTGGGGTACTGCCGTCAGCGTCATGGCCATGGTCTTCGGCAACATGGGCGAGACGAGCGCCACAGGCGTTTGCTTCAGCCGCGATGCTGGCAACGGCGAGAACCTCTTCAACGGCGAGTACCTAGTCAACGCCCAGGGCGAGGATGTCGTGGCAGGTATCCGCACACCCCAGCAGATTACCAAGATAGGCAGTCAGCGCTGGGCCGAGCGTGCTGGCATCAGCGAGGAAGAGCGTGCCGCCAAGTACCCCTCCATGGAAGAGGCCATGCCCGAGCTCTATAACGAGCTGAACGCCCTTCAGGACAAGCTGGAGAAGCACTACCACGACATGCAGGACATGGAGTTCACCGTGCAGGAAGGCAAGCTCTGGTTTCTCCAGACACGTAACGGCAAGCGCACAGGTACAGCCATGGTGAAGATTGCCATGGACCTCATGCACGAGGGCCTCATTGACGAGAAGACGGCCATCATGCGCTGCGAGCCCCAGAAGTTGGACGAACTCCTCCACCCCATATTCGACAAGGATGCCCTCAAGAAGGCCAAGGTCATCACCCAGGGTCTGCCCGCCAGCCCCGGTGCTGCCTGCGGACAGATCGTCTTCCATGCCGACGATGCCCAGCAGTGGCACAAGGACGGTCACAAGGTGGTGATGGTACGCATCGAGACCAGCCCCGAAGATCTGGCCGGCATGGCCAGCGCCGAGGGTATCCTCACCGCCCGTGGCGGTATGACCTCCCATGCTGCCGTCGTGGCTCGCGGTATGGGCAAGTGTTGCGTGAGCGGTGCCGGTGCCATCAACGTGGACTACAAGGCCAAGACCGTGGAAATCGAGGGCGTGACCTACAAGGAAGGTGACTACATCTCGCTCAACGGTTCGACGGGTCAGGTCTATGCCGGACAGGTGAAGACCAAGGCAGCCGAACTCAGCGGCGACTTCAAGGAGCTCATGGACCTCTGCGACAAATACACCAAAATGGAAGTGCGCACCAATGCCGACACGCCCCACGACGCACAAGTGGCTCGTGACTTCGGTGCCAAGGGCATCGGTCTGACACGTACCGAGCACATGTTCTTCGACGACCAGAAAATTGTGGCCATGCGCGAGATGATCCTGGCCGACAGCGCAGAGGGACGCGAGAAGGCTCTGGCCAAGCTCCTCCCCTACCAAAAGTCCGACTTCTACGGAATCCTCAAGGCCATGGACGGACTGCACGTCAACATGCGTCTGCTGGATCCTCCTCTCCACGAGTTCGTTCCTCACGATCTGGCCGGTCAGCAGACCATGGCACAGGAGATGGGTGTCAGCGTGGAAGAAATCAAGAAACGCGTGAACTCACTGGCCGAGAACAACCCCATGCTGGGTCACCGCGGTTGCCGTCTGGGCATCACCTTCCCCGAGATTACAGCCATGCAGACACGCGCCATCCTGGGTGCTGCCTGTCAGCTGAAGAAGGAAGGTCACGATCCCCATCCCGAGATTATGGTGCCCCTCATCGGTATCCTCTACGAGCTGAAGCAGCAGAAAGCCATCATCAAGCGTGTGGCCGAGGAGGTCTTCGCCGAAGAGGGCGTCCGTGTGGAGTTCGAGATTGGTACGATGATTGAGATTCCTCGTGCCTGCCTCACCGCCGACCGCATCGCTACGGAAGCTGAGTACTTCAGCTTCGGCACCAACGACCTCACCCAGATGACCTTCGGCTACAGCCGCGACGATATCGCCAGCTTCCTGCCCGCTTACCTCGAGAAGAAGATTCTGAAGGTGGATCCTTTCCAGGTTCTGGACCAGAAGGGCGTAGGTAGCCTCATCAAGATGGCCATCGAGAAAGGCCGTGGCATCCGTCCGGGCATGCGCACAGGTATCTGTGGCGAACATGGTGGCGAGCCCAGCAGCGTGAAGTTCTGCGCCAAGGCTGGCATGAACTACGCCAGCTGCAGCCCCTTCCGTGTGCCCATCGCACGCCTCGCTGCCGCGCAGGCTGCCGTAGAAGAAAACTAATATCCACAACCCTGCAAGCCCCTCCTGTGCAACCGTGCCCGGAGGGGCTTGGTATTTATAGACCCACCCTACCATCGCCTATGATTACCCTATCTTACGGACTGATTGAGCTCAGCATCTCCCCAATAGGAGCCGAGCTACAAAGCATTCGCAGAATAAGTTCCAACCACGAATACCTGTGGCAGGGCGACGCCACCTACTGGGATCGTCGCAGTCCCATTCTCTTCCCCATCACCGGAAAAGTATGGAACAATATGGCCCGCTTCCTCGGCAGCGAGCACACACTCACCCAACATGGGTTTGCACGCGACATGGTGTTCGATAAGGTGGTGGACGAGGATAGGCATGTCGCACTCGTCACACGTTCCAACGAGCAAACACGCGCGCTCTATCCCTATGATTTCGAACTGCGTATAGACTACACCTTACTGCGCAACGTCATCACCGTCACCTGGACAATCACCAACACTGGCACCGACAACATGCCCTTCCAGATCGGTGGACACCCCGGTTTCAACCTGCCGCGCTACAACGACGCAGACGAATGCCACGGTTTCCTCACCTGTAATGCTGACAGCCCACTCCTCTCCACACCTGTGCCTGGAGGTTTCTGCGACGGCGAGCCCGAGGAGATAGCCATCCCCGATGACGGCATGCTGCCGCTGACCAACACCACCTTCCTCCGCGACACCATACTGGAATGTACGGGAAGACTACAACGCATCACCATACACGACAAGAACGGCAAGCCCTACGTGACCCTGCGCCACGAGATGCCCGTCACCGCCATCTGGTCGCCCTGTGGCGGACGCGCTCCCTTCGTTTGCATAGAGCCTTGGTGGGGACGCTGTGACGATGCTGGCTTCGAGGGAGATTTCACGCGCAAGCCCTACGTACAGGAGGTGGCCGCAGGACATGTCTGGCAGGACGAATACAAGATAATCATAGAATGACCCCCACACGCATCCTGCTCATCTATACCGGCGGCACCATCGGCATGCGTGAGAACCCCACCACGGGAGCGCTGGAGAATGTGGATTGGGACAGACTGTCCACCTCGGCTCTGCTCTCTAACCTCACCCACCGCGAGGCCATAGAGATAGACACCATACGCTTTGCCCCTCCCGTCGACTCGTGCGACATAGGTCCTCGGCAGTGGCGTCAACTCACCGAGATCATCGCCACACACTACGACGCCTACTTCGGTTTCGTTATCCTGCATGGCACCGACACCATGGCCTACACCGCCAGTGCCCTGAGTTTCATGCTCGAGGGACTGGCCAAGCCTGTCGTACTCACAGGGAGCCAACTGCCTATAGGGCGTCTGCGCAGCGATGCCGACGTGAACCTCGTCACAGCCATCGAGGTGGCTGCCGCCAAGGACGAACAGGGCGAGCCACGTCTGTGTGAGGTGTGCATCATGTTCCACGACAAGGTGCTACGCGGAAACCGCACCACCAAGAGCAACGCCGATGCTTTCGATGCCTTCTGCTCGTTCAACTATCCACCCTTGGCCTCGGCAGCCATAGACCTGGAGTACAATGAGGTTCGAGATGTTTCACACACATCGAACAGCCTCACGCCCCACTACGAGATGGACACCAACGTACTGGTCGTCAGCCTCTTCCCTGGCATACAGGAACAGACGCTGCGTTCTATGTTCGAGACGCCCTACCTCAAGGGCGTCGTCATGCGCACGTTCGGTTCGGGCAATGCACCCTCCTCCCCTTGGCTCTCGGCTTTGCTGGCCGAGTACGTAGGGCGTGGCATCGTCGTCGTCAACATCACACAATGTGCTGGTGGCAATGTCGTCATGCAACGCTACGAGACGGGGCTCAATCTACAGCATGCGGGGGTCGTCAGCGGCGGCGACAGCACCGTGGAGGCTGCTCTCACCAAGATGATGCGCCTCTTTGGCGATGGTCTCTCTGGGACCGAAGTGGCCCAGCAAATGTCGCATTCCTTGGCTGGAGAGTTATAACCTCTAACCTCCTACTATCACCACGAAGCCTCGTGATTCGAGGTAGACCTGGTGGCGACGCACCACATCCTCCGGCGGTGTGCTCATGAGGCGATGCTCTGGGTTGTAGGTCGAGCCCATGCGCACATGTTTCCCCTTACCTGTATCGTGATAGGGGAGCAAGTTGATTTGCTGGGGTCTTCGCGGCAGCATGTCCAGAAAATCTGCCACGTCACGAATATTCTCCTCGTCGGCATTCACGCCCTCGATGAGGGGGATGCGAATCCAGTAATCCACCTGCGAAGCAGCGACACGGCGCAGGGCCGCGAAGATGGGCGCATTGTCCACGCCAGTCCAGTAGCGGTGCTTCTCGCCATCCATCACCTTGAGGTCCACCAAGAGGAGTTCGGTAAGCGGCAATACCCTATCCACTACGGCAGGCGTAGCATAGAGCGTGGTATCTACAGCACGGTGCAGGCCAAGCCGACCGAAAGCCTCGAGAAGTGCACACGCCAAGTCCACCTGCAACAGCGGTTCGCCGCCACTGAGCGTAACTCCGCCTCCGCTCTGCACCATCTGCTCACGCTCGCGCTCCACCTCGCGGACTAGCTCGTCCACACTCATCTCGCTGCCACACATCTGTAGCGCAGCAGCTGGACACTCATCCACACACTGTCCACACAGCGACTCGCAACGGACGTCCCCACGTCGCGGATCCTTGTCCTCGGGACACAGACCGACACATGTCTTGCACCCAATGCACTTCGTTGCCATAAAGAGCAACTGGGGTCGCACCACCATACCCTCGGGGTTATGGCACCACACACAACGCAAAGGACAACCCTTGAGGAACACCGTCGTGCGTATTCCCGGGCCATCATTGATGGCATAGCGCTTGATGTCGAAGATCATATTTTACTCAGAAGCCGGTACCTGAACTTGTCGAAGGACAGAGCCTTTGAACTTCTTGAACCCTTGAACCATTGAACTTCTTAATCCCTCAGAACTCCGTATTCTCGGTGCGGGCGATAATCTCGTTCTGCAGTTCGGTCGTCATATCGTTGAAATAGTCCGAGTAGCCTGCCACACGAACCAGGAGACCACGGTATTCATCGGGATGTTTCTGGGCATCAAGGAGGGTCTGCGTATCCACGATATTGAACTGGATGTGATGGCCTCCCAGACGGAAATAACTGCGGATGAGTGCAGCCAGTTTCTTTAGGTCCTCGTCGCGCTGCAGCATCTGAGGCACGAAGCGCACATTCAGCAGCGTGCCGCCGCTCCTGCTCTGGTCCAGTTTACCCAGCGAACGCACCACGCAAGTAGGTCCGTGGGTGTCGGCTCCGTGCGAAGGCGAGGTACCGTCGGAGATGGCAAAATGCGCCAGACGTCCGTTGACCGAAGCCCCACACACACTGCCGAAGTAGTTGTGGCAGGTGGTGGAGAGCATGTTCAGTTGTGTTGTTCCGCCGCGGGTGTTGGGATGTCCTTCTATGGCCCGTACGAGGTCGTCATAGACCGTCACGGCAATCTCATCAGCGCATGCATCGTCGTTACCGAAGAACGGCGTATGATTGCGGATATACTGTCTCATCGGCTCATTCCCCTCGAAATTATGATCCACGGCCTCCAATACCTCGTCCATGGTGTAGCGATGCGACCCGAAGACATGGGTCTTCAATGTCGATAGACAGTCGGTGGTGGTGCCCAGTCCTGTACACTGTATGTACTGCGTATTGTAGCGTGCGCCCCCGTCGTAGTAATCCTTGCCACGATGGATGCAGTCGTCGATGAAAAGGCTAAGGAAGGTGGCAGGCGCGTAGAGCGAGAACATGCGCTCGATGTAGTTGTTGGTTGCCAGTTTCAGGCTGACGAAGTACTCCATCTGCCGGCGCCAAGCGTCGTAGAGCTGCTCATAGGAGGTGAAGGAACGCGGGTCGCCCGTCTCCAGACCGAGGCGTTTGCCCGTCTCGGGGTCGGTGCCATTGTGGAGTGTGATTTCCAGAATCTTGGGGGTGTTGAGATAGCCTGTGAGCAGGTAGGCCTCCTTGCCGAAAGCCCCCACCTCGATACATCCCGAGCAACCACCCTCGCGGGCATCCTCCAGCGTCTTGCCAGCACACACCATCTCGCGCACATAGGCATCGGGATTGAAGACCGAGGGGTAGCCATGCCCCTGACGAATCACCTTCAGTCCCTCCAGGAGGTACTCGTCGGGCGTCACCTCGGCCACATGGATACTTAATCCCGGTTGCAGCTGGTGCAATTCCTCCTGTATCTCCAGGATGATGAGCGACACCTCGTTGGCTCCACTCTTGCCGTTGCGATCCACACCGAAGATGTTGATGTTGGTGAAGTCGTTGTAGGTACCCGACTCCAGAGCAGTGACGCCCACCTTGGGCGGAGCGGGTTGATTATTGAATTTCACCCACAGACACGAAAGGAGTTCCTTCGTCAGGTCGCGCTCCTCAGCTTTGTAGAAAGGCCAAAGGTGTTGGTCCAGATGCCCGGGATTCATACTGTCCCAGCCATTGAGTTCGGTGACGGTACCCAGATGCACGAACCAGTACATCTGTATAGCCTCCCACATATCGCGTGGCGCATGGGCAGGCACGTGATGACACACCTCGGCTATCTTGAGCAATTCTGCACGACGCTGCGGGTCTGTGCAGGCGGCAGCCTTCTCCTCGGCCAGGGCGGCATGGCGCTCGGCGAAGATGATGGCTGCGTCGCACGAGATGGCCATGGCATCCAGTTCCTGGTCGCGGTCGGTGGCCAAAGGGTCATTGATGTAGTCCAGGCTGGCGCGCACCGCAGCTATCTCCTTCTTCAGGTCGAGGAGTCCCTGGCGGTACATCTTGCCGTCCATGGCCGTGTGGCCCGCTGCCCGCTGCTCCATGAACTCGGTGAAGACACCGGCATGGTAGGCTTCCTCCCACTCGCGACTCACATGACCGAAGATACGCTCTCGCTGCGTGCGTCCGCGCCAGTAGGGAATCACCTCCCGCTCGTAGGTATCGATATCCTGCTGCGAGATATGGTAGGGCTGCAGCGTGCGCGAGTCGAGGACGCGGAGGTCCTCCACGCTGTGGCAGGTGAGTTCGGGGAAGGTAGGTACTGCCTTGGGCACTGGTCCTCGCTCGCCCACGATGAGCTCGTCATCACCGATGTAGATGGTCTTGTGTCGGCACAACTCCAGGAAATTCGTGGCACGCAGTACGGGGATGGGCATCTTGCCGTAGTGCTCGCGGTAGAAAGCTGTCTCCAGCAGTGCGCGTTCTATGCTGAGTGTGGTGGGCGTGTCAAGGCTCTCTTGGTGCAAACGCCGTATGCGAGCATTCATGCCACCGTCGTTCTGAGGATATTTCATAGGAAGTTTCTGTGGTTTTTTTATTTGAAGGCATTCTCGCTCAAGCCCTTGCCATGGAGGGAGAGATCTGTCATGTAGGAAGGTGTGGGTCGACCCAGGTAGGCATCGACGTACAGCCGAGCCAGGTACTGGCCCAGCATGAAGCCGTGACCTCGAAGTCCGGTGAGCAGGCCCACACTGGGGTCCACAATGTAGCGAGGCTCCATGTAGTAGCCAGCCCAGACAGCACGCAACGAGACACCACGCAACTCGGGAATCCACTGACAGAAGACATCGCTGCACACCTCCAGGAACTCGCGGCTGTTGTACTTCAGGCTCTGCTTGGCCTCGGCAGCATCCTGGTCGGGCGAGGCACAACCAATAATCTGACCCGTATGCAGGAACTGCTGACCATATACGGCAGAGAAGCCCTTGTAGTGTCGACGGTCTATAATCATGTCGAGACTGTCGCCGCCCTTGCCCAACATGGGGAGCGGACTGGTGATGAAAGCTTGGTGCTTGACGGGGTAGAGAGTGGTGTCGATACCCAACATGTCGGTGAACTTCTCGGCATTCCAGCCCAAGGCATTGACGAAATGACGGCAGCGGTACTCCACATATTTCTTGTCATGCGTACGCACGAGAGCGAGGAATCCGTCGCCATCATGATGTACCTCCACCAATTCGGTGTCCTCCAGCACTACGCCTCCATGCTCGACGCCTATGCCACGGACGACCTCCACGGTACGTCCTGGCGTGGCCTGCCAACACTCGCGAGTGATGAGTGCGTGGGAATAGACTCCGGGCGCCGTGTTCCAACGGGGAGAGATCTCCGTGGCAAAGTCCTTGCGGTCGATCATATAGGCATCGGACCACGCCCGTGAGGCATCCAGTGCCTGGTAGGTGGCCTCGTCGTGAACGAGGTTGACGTAGCGCGTCATCTTGAGGTTGATGTCACGCAGCCGCTGCACCTCACGGAAAATCTCGAGGTTGTGACGGGCTATGTCCGAGATGTCGGGATTGGAGAATGCTGGGCGTCCACCGCCTATGCAGCGCCAGGTGGAACCACGGTCGTAGTTGATGAGGGTGACCTGTCGGCCTGCCTCGGCGAAATAGCGGAATGCCGCACTGCCTGCCATGCCACCTCCAGCGACGAGTATTTCCACCTCGCGTCGCTCTATGTCGCTATGAGCTACATACACATTCTGCGGCGACACGCCCTCGGTGTATATCTCACCCAACAATACCTGATTGGCCAACGGAGCACGCGGCGTGGCATCGCCAGTGAGTTCCACACCATGTGCTCTCAGCAACTGACGCACACGAGGGATACAACGGTTGCCACGACAATGTCCCATACCCAGACGGGTGACGTGCTTGAGTTCGTCGATGGAGATGTACTTGCGTTCTCCCACCACAGCCAGGATGGTCTCCACATCGACATCCTCGCAATGACAGACAAAGGTACGTCCCTCTTCGGCAGACTCTGGAAGCCGTGCATCGGAGATGGGACACTCCTCCCGTTCCAGCGTTTGCCGGAGGAGAAAGCCCTTGATGTCTGTGAGAGGTACGGAAGTCGAATCTACCCGGATACGTGCCACATTGGTCTTGTTGGCATTACGAGTCAAGTGTTCCAGTCGTCCATGGGCAATGACTTGACCCCGATTATCTACCAAATCCACATCCGATCCTTCCTCCACCTGATACTCTACGGGGAGGAATACCGTTTTCTGTCGGGTATTATAGCCAAAGATGGCCAGACCTGGACAATGGCTGACACACTTCATACAGCCCAGGCATTTGTCGTAGTCAACGACAGGGACAGAGGAGGTCGTCGGTTTGGATATGGCTTGCTGGTCGCACGAGAAGGTACAAGGGTTGCAAGCGAAGCCATAGAGACAGTCCATCTGCACAAAGGGCCGCTGCTGACGTTCGGCTGAAGGCAGACGAGGCTGGTCGAGCAAACGTACAGGGCGTTGTTGTGACTCCAGATAACTACGCGACACCTGGAGGTAATCGTCGTAGTTGACCCTCATGCCCATATTCTGTGCCACCTCGTAGGCCACCTGCCGACCACGGAGCACGGCACTCGTCCCCTCGCCTATCCTCACGGCATCGCCAGCACCGTAGCAGTTGAAGCCAAAGACATGCTTTCCCTTGACGAGGAGTTTATCGTCTGGAATCAGTCCCGTGCAGATATTTATCATGTCGATACCCTCGATGACACGCTCGGTGCCTGCGATAGGCAGGAAATTCTTGCACTCGGCCACCACAGCGCCCACGACACCCGTATGGTCGGCATTGGGAAGGGCCTTCAGCAACATGTATCCCGTGAGGATGGGGATACCCAGCCTACGCACACGGTTGGCCTGAACGGGGAAACCGCCCTCGTGGTCCATAGCCTCGATGATGGCATGAATCTTTGCTCCGGCCTGTACGGCCTGGTAGGATGTGAGGTAACCTATGTTGCCTGCTCCCACTGTGAGCACGTTGCGTCCCAGGAGAGTGAGTTCTTGATTCATCATCTTCTGAAAGACAGCAGCAGTAAAGACACCAGGCAGGTCATCATTCTCGAAGGTAGGTACGAAGGGTATGGCGCCTGTTGCCACGACCAGATGCTCGGCATCCACATAGCCCACCTCGTCGGTGAGAAGGTCTTTGATGGCGATGCGGCGTCCCTCCAGCAAATCCCAGACCGTGGTGTGTAGCAGGATGCCATCGTCGTTATCTCCTACGAGTTTGGCAGCGATGTCAAAGCCTCGCATGCCACCATAGAGCTGCTCTTGCTCGAAGAAAAAGAACTGGTGGGTCTGCATGTTGAACTGTCCGCCCACCTTGGCGTTGGCATCGATGACTAGGTTATCGATTCCCCATTTGTTGAGTTGGGCTCGACATGCCAATCCTGCCGGACCGGCACCGATGATGGCCACCGTGGTCTTGTAAATGAGTTTGGAGGTGTTGGTGCCAGGAAGAGGCATCTGCAGAGCGTCAATCTGCCGGACTTCTCTCACGCCATCCACCAGAGTGGTACAGATGCGTCGGCGCCGACCATCCACCCACATCTCGCAAGCACCGCACTTGCCGATGCCACAAGCCAGACTGCGCTGGCGTCCTTGCATGCTGTGGCTGTGTACGGGAAAGCCTGCCTGATGTAGTGCTGCGGCAATGGTTTTCCCTCGTTGACCACGAACAATGATTCCCTCGTACCGAAACTCCACCCAGTCCTCGGCAGGAATATCTAGGATGGGGTGCTTCTGAATTCTCATAACTTATATTATAGGTGTGTTCTATAAATTCTACGTTTTTACCATATATTATAGGTATGTTCTACAGCGGATATTCGTTGATTTTCTTGTGCTTGCTAATCTGGGCATTCGTGTCGGGGAAATAGCGAGCGATAAGTTCGTAGAGACCGGGGTCATACTTGCGCAGTTCCTCGCGGGTGTTGACGCGGTTGTGTTTGGTGTCCGACTCAGGCATCTCGGCATTGACATTGAACCAGTCCTGCACACCCTCGGCCCAGTATGCCTCGTAGCAAGTACCTGCATAGGTATTATCCCATTTACCTTCGCTGCGGGCCTTGTCCAAGAGTGCCTGTAGTTGGTCATTGATGGTAGGATCCACCTGCAAGATACCAATGAGGTGTATGCTATGGGAGAACTCGTGGATGAGGATATCCTCGGCATGGTATTTGTCGATCTGATAGGCCAAGACGTTCTCCTCTGCACAAGAAGTGATGGGTTCCTCCAGTGTACCTCCCAGACCACGCGCACGCAGATTCCAGTTGAGGGCCGTGTCGTTGGCCAGATAGCGATGTTCGGGGATGTCTGTCGTGCCTTCGTAGCGTGCCATGACAGCAACACGCGTGTCGATGCGGGTCATGGCATCGAGTACCTCGGGCGGCAACATGCTGGTCATAGCGTAGAGCGTTTTGTGGACTTGGACGAGGCAACTGTCGGGCACACGCCAACTGGACATAACATGGATGCCATTGACATTCACATACTTCATGTAGAAATCACTCAACCGCAGCCGCTTCTTCAGTGCCAGCGGCAGGCTGGTGATGTGGCACTCGGGGATGTCCATATCCAGTTCAGATTCCTCATAAAGCCGCCTCCATGCCTCGGGGTCGTCTTGTGTATAGCGGTTCTGGCAAGGGTGCAGACTTATCTGCTCGTCCGTCTCGGGAAAATACTGAGCGATAAAGTCATAGAGACCAGGGTCATAGGCCTTGAGGTCCTCGCGGGTGTTCACCCAGTTGTGCTTACCGTTGGGCATGGGCGATTCCATGTTGACATTGAACCAGTCCTGTACTCCCTCGGCCCAGTACTCGATGAAGTTCTCACGGGCATAAGTATCTTGATACTTCCCTTCGGCAAGGGCTGCGTCCATCAAGGCTTGCAGTTTGGCATCCACGTCGGGGTCCACCTGCTTGAGGCCGATGAGGTGTATGCTGTGTGCGAACTCATGGATGAGGATATCCTCGTCGTAGTAGGGATCAATCTGGTAGTGGAGGATATTCTCCTCGGCGCAGGTGGTCATGGGGTTCTCCAGCGTACCCTCCAATCCTCGCGCCCGCACATCCCAATTTAGGGATGTGTCGGACTTGAGGTATCTATGTTCGGGCACATCCGTCGTACCCTCGTAGCGTGCCATCACGCCCACCTTGGTGCCATAGTCCACCATAGCCTTGAGCACGCGCGGGGGCAGCATGCTGGTCATGGCATACAGTGTCTTGTAGGCCTGGCAGAGACAGCTGTCTGGCACGCGCCAACTGGCGACAATGGCTATACCGTTGCAGTCCACATACTTCTGCCAGAAGCTATCGAGTTGCAGGGAGTCCGGCACGTGTTGCACACGGAACGAGGACAGGCCCTCCTTTCCTGTACAAGCAGCTAGAGTGAAAAGTGCGGCAAGGAGGAAGAGAGATTTGCGGATGTGCAACATGAAATGACAATTCACCATGGTGAGCTGTTATTTCATGTAGGTGTACTTGTAGTTCGTGGGGGTGACGAGTGTCTCCTTGATGACGCGGGGCAGGACCCAGCGTATGAGGTTGAACTCGCCTCCAGCCTTGTCGTTGGTACCGCTGGCGCGGCTTCCGCCGAAAGGTTGCAGTCCCACAACGGCTCCGGTGGGTCGGTCGTTGATGTAGAAGTTACCGGCAGTGTAGCACAAGGCGTCAGCCACCTTCTGCACCGCCATGCGATCGCGGCCAAAGACGCTGCCCGTGAGGCCGTAGGGCGAAGTGGTATCAAGGAGATGCACGGCCTCGTCCACCTTGTCGTCATCGTAGGGATAGACGGTGAGGACGGGTCCGAAGATTTCCTCCTCCATGGTCTTGAAGTGGGGGTCGGTGGTCTCTATCACTGTGGGTTCCACAAAGTAGCCCACCTTCTTGTCGCGTCCTCCACCCATGACAATCTTGGCCACATCGCTCTGCTCGGCATAGGAGAGGTAGGTATCGATGTTGTCCCAGCTTGCCTCGTCGATGACGGCGTTGATATAGTTTTGTGCATCGCGCACGTCGCCCATCTTGACTTCGGCAGCCATGCGCTTCATATCGGCCAAGACAGCGGGCCACAAGGTCTTGGGTATGTACATACGCGAGGCAGCCGAGCATTTCTGTCCTTGGAACTCATAGGCACCAGTGAAGGCAGCCCAAGCCACCTCTTTGGCGTCGGCCGAGGGGTGGACGAAGATATAGTCCTTCCCCCCCGTCTCGCCCACCAGTCGTGGGTAGCTGACATAGTTGGCGATGTTCTGTCCCACGCTCTTCCAGAGTGTCTGGAACGTGGCAGTACTACCCGTGAAGTGGATGCCTGCCAGGTCTTTGCTGGCACAGCAGATGCGTCCTATCTCGCTACCTTTGGAGGGGACGAAATTCACCACTCCAGCGGGAACCCCTGCCTCCTCAAACATCTTCATCATGTAGTAGTTGGAGAGCATGGCCGTGGTGGACGGTTTCCAGATGGTGGTATTGCCCATGAGGACGGGGGTCATATTGAGGTTGCTGGCGATGCTGGTGAAGTTGAAGGGCGTCACAGCGAGGACGAAGCCCTCCAGGGGACGGTACTCGGTGGTATTGATGACGCCAGCCCCCAGTTTGGGTTGGATGGCATAGAGTTTGCTGGCGTAGTGTACGTTGTAGCGGAAGAAATCGATGGTCTCGCATGCCGAGTCTATCTCGGCCTGATAGATATTCTTGCTCTGCCCCAGCATGGTGGAGGCATTCATGATGGGACGGTACTTGGTGGCCAGCAGTTCGGCACAGCGCATGATGATTGCGGCACGTACGGTCCAGTCGGTATTTGCCCAGGTCTCGTGTGCTGCCATGGCGGCCTGGATGGCCATCTCTATCTCCTGTGGGCCGGCGATGTGGCAACGTGCCAGGACATGACCGTGCTCGTGGGGGCACACCACTTCCTTGATGTTGCCCGTACGTATTTCCTTGCCTCCAATGATGAGGGGGATTTCCACGACGGTGTTGTACTGACGTTCGAGTTCGGCGTCCAGCGCGATGCGCTCGGGCGAGCCTGCCAGATAACTCTTCACGGGTTCGTTGGCAGGGCATGGATAGGTGACAATGGCGTTTTTCATAGTATAAGGGGTTAAGGGGTTAAGAATTTAGGAGTCCCTGCACTAGGCGGTGTGTGCCTTCGGCGAGGCGCTGGCGCTGTGTGGCGAGATTGATGCGCAGGAATCCTGACCGACCATACATATCGCCAGGGCACACCCACACCTTGGCCTCGTCCATGAGTCGCTGCGCGAGGGCCCCAGTGTCGGTGCTGATGCTGCTCACATCCACCCATGCCAGGTAGGTACCTTCCTGCACGGCGATGGGCATGTTGGGGAAAGCCTCCTTCATCGTGCTGCGGAAGGCACGGCTGTTCCCATAGACATAATCCAGCATCTGGCAGAGCCACTCCTCACCTTCGGGAGTGTAGGCACCCTGCAGGGCTGCGATGCCAAAGGCGCTGACGTCGCGCGTCTCGGTTCCGTTGATGCCGTCCTGCACCCACTGGCGCAGTTCGGGGTCTTCCACCACGAGATAGCCAAAGCAGAGTCCGGCGATATTGAAAGCCTTGCTGGCGGCACACAGGGTGACCCAGCGCAGACCATACTCCCGGGCCACGGTGGCAAAGGGTATGTAGGGCCGTCCCAGAGCGGGGTCCACAAACTCGCAGTGTATCTCATCGCTCACCACGATGACATCGTGGCGTCGACAGATATCGGCCAACCGACAGAGCTCGTCGCGGTTCCATACGCGTCCGGTGGGGTTGTGGGGGTTGCAGAGGACGAAGAGCCGCACGCCCTCGGCCTCTATCTGCTGTTCCATCTGTGCGAAGTCCATGGTGTAATACTCCGTCTCAGGTTTCCACCGCAGAGGCGAGGCCACGAGTCGGGCTCCGTTGTTGGTGACGGCGGTGAAGAAGCAGTTGTAGGCGGGTGTATGGAACATCATGGGCAGAGGCTCTGCGCAGCCGTACCTATGCTGCAAGGCCCATACGATGGCGTTGAGGGCAGGTACTAGGCCCGTGGTGTAGAGTAGCCATTCGCGCTGTGGGCTCCATGCATGGCGCTTGTGGCACCAACGGATGATGGCCTCATAGGCCTCCTCGGGCACGATGTTGTAACCGAAGATGCCGTGGTCGAGGCGACGCTGCATGGCCTGGCGTATGCATGCTGGCGCCTCAAAATCCATGTCGGCCACCCAGAGTGGCACGATATCGGTGTCGGGACATCGGTCCCACTTGACACTGCCCGAGCCTCGTCGGGTGGTCATATGGTCAAAGTCGTAGTGCATGACGGTCAGAAGCCTTCAAATCCTCCCTCAATCTCTTCGAGGTCATCATCATCCTCTTCCTCGTCGTCATCCTCATCGTTATCCTCGTCCTTGGCATTGGCGCGCAGGCTCTCGTCAACTCGCCGCACGGCCTCCTCGATGACGCCACAAGTGCTGTCGCTGTCGAAGACGCCATACAGTCCCTGCTCCTCCTGGGCGGGGTCGGCCATGTAGGGATCGTAGGGTTGCCACCACAGGTGTACCATGCGAGCCTCGCCGTTCCATCCCCAGAAGTTGCATCCTGCCAGGGCACCGCCTCCCCGTGCGCTCGCAGCCACCTGGCCGAACATGAACCCGTAGTACTGGTCCTTGGCCACCGTGGTGGAGGTGGGGTCGTAGGCATTGGCATCGCGGGGGTAGCCAAACTCCTCGATGACCATGGGTTTCTGCAGCCGCTGCGCCATGACATCGTGCTGACGGATGTAGTGTTTGGTATTCTTCTTCACTGGTCGCAACTGCTCTTCGATGAGGGCGACGTCTGTCCCTTCTGCCACGGTGCCGCGCTTCACCCACTGCCAGTTCTGAGGCCAGATGTGCAGGGTGAGGTAGTCCACACATGAGTCGGCATGAATGCGCATGTAGAGGTCGGCGTCGCGCTCGCTGCCTTCCAGTCCCTCGCTACCTATGGAGACGAGGTGGTTGGGATCTATGCTCTTGATGCGGTGGCACGTCTCGAGGACCCACTCGGCAAAGGCCTCCTTCACCTCTGGACTGGGGTCGAAGGCACGAGGCTCGTTGCCCACCTGCCACGCCATGATGGTGGGATCCTGACTGTAGGGGAGGCCGGTGTAGCGATTCGTCCGCGACACGATGAAATCGACATGTTGGAAGAACAGTTGCTGCGCCTCTCGACAGCGGGCATAATTGGCGCCATAGGCCAACCAGTCCGTCCAGGCGATGCTGTCCAGCACTTCCTCGTCGTTGAATCCAGCCCACTTGAGGTAGGTGGAATAGCCTCCGCTCCACGACCACGAGTTGTTGAGGTAGAGCACGGCCTTCATGTCTCGTTTGCCCATCTCCACAAGCAGCCAATCCAGTCCGGCCAGAATGGTATCGTTGTAAACACCTGGCTCTGTCTGCAGCACGGGCAGCACCTTACGCGCACGCTCTTCGCCCTCGGCGCCTACCAGGATGCGCAGGTTGCGCACCCCCATTTGATCCAGGGCATCCAACTCGCGGGCCAGCCGGTCGCGATCACCGCCCCGTCCCTCGCTGGCCAGTACGGCACCATACCACATATTGGTACCTATATAATAATAAGGTTGACCGTCAAGCACGAAATGCGTCCCGTCGGTCTGCACGAATGACGTCGCGGTGCCACCATTCCGACAAGCTGTCACGCACAGCAAAACGACCGCTGCTAAAGCGAGATTGTAGATTTTCTTCATGATATAGGGTTCAAGGGGTTAGAGGTTAGAGGTTAGGGGTTAGGGGTTAATTGGTTCAAGTAGTTCAAGTGGTTCAAGTGGTTTGAACCAAGCGAAGCGTTAAAGGGTTAGGGGTTTCCTTCGACTGGCTCAGGACCCGGGGTTAGAGGGCTTTGTCAGTATTGCTCTCCTTCATTGGGGAAACTCTGGTCCTTGACGTCGGCAACATACTGTCCGATGGCATCGGTCATTACCGCGTGGAGGTCGGCATAGCGTCGCAGGAACTTGGGCGAGAAGCCCTTGTTCATGCCCAGCATGTCGTGGATGACCAGCACCTGTCCGTCGCATGCGCCGCCGGCACCGATGCCTATGGTGGGCACAGCGATGCTCGCCGTCACCTCGGCAGCCAGCGAGGCGGGAATCTTCTCCATCACCACGGCAAAGCAGCCTGCGTCGGCCAGGGCCTTGGCATCGCTCTTCAGCTTCTCGGCCTCTGCAGCCTCCTTGGCCCGCACGGCATAGGTGCCAAACTTATTGATACTCTGTGGCGTCAGGCCCAGATGCCCCATCACGGGTATGCCCGCGTCGAGGATGCGACGTATGGCGGGCAGGATCTCCACGCCACCTTCCAGTTTCACGGCATCGCAGCCACTCTCGGCCATGATGCGCACGGCGTTGCGCACAGCATCCTCGGGGTCCACCTGATAGGTGCCGAAGGGCATGTCGCACACCACCAGAGCACGCTTCACGCCGCGCACCACACTGGCGGCATGGTAGATCATCTGGTCCAGCGTGATGGGCAGTGTCGTCAGGTTGCCCGCCATCACATTGGAGGCACTGTCGCCTACAAGGATGACATCCACGCCGGCATTGTCCACGATCTGGGCCATAGAGTAATCATAAGAGGTGAGCATGGCAATCTTCTTGCCACCCTGTTTCATTTCGGCGAGACGATGCGTGGTCACCTTGCGCGTATCATCGACTAAATATCCTGCCATGACAGTTTAATTTTATGTGTTTGCGGGCACAAAGGTAGTGATTTTAGGTTAGAGGTTAGAGGTTAGAGGTTAGAGTTTTTTCCTCCGGCAGGCGAAAATGGCGCTTTTTTTCGTGGGAAATGCAAAATTCTCTAACCTCTAACCTAAATTCTCTAACCTAAATTCTCTAACCTCTAACCTTTTTCCTTACCTTTGCTTTGCGTACTTCGACCAGCTCAGCAACCAAAATAGGCTGCACCTCGGGAATAAAAGAAAAAACCTTCGGATTTTCTTTGTATTCCGCTCGGTTTGCACTACCTTTGCGCCAGTTTAGCGACATGAAGAACGAGAATTCTCTGGACCACGTCCTCAAATATACCGGCCTTTTCGGTGGTGTACAGGGGCTGACACTGCTCATGAGCATCGTACGCAACCGTCTGGCATCGGAGTTCCTCGGTGCCATCGGCATCGCCCTCATGGGTATCTACCTCTCCGTGGCCGAGTTTGTGCGCAGCAGCAGCAACTTCGGCATCCCCTTCTCGGCCGTACGGCGCCTGTCGGAACTCTACGAAGAGGAGCAGGGCACGGGCCGGGCTGTGAAGGACTTCGTGCGCGTCATCCGCACCTGGAGCATGTGGACAGCCTGCCTCGCCGTTGTCGTCTGCGTGGCTGCCTCGCCCCTGCTAGCCCGTTTCTTCTCGGGTCAGGAGCATCAAGTGGACTGGTCCACCATAGCGCTGTTGGCCCCCATGGTCTTTGCGGGTTGTCTGGAGGCTGGAGAGTGTTCCATTCTCAAGGCCACACGACGCCTCAAGCGCATAGCCATCGTCGAGACGCTCTGTGCCGCCACCACCCTCATGCTCACCGTACCCTTCTTTTGGGCGTGGCACATACAGGGCATCATCGTGGCCCTCGACCTCAGCACGCTGGCCGTCCTGGCCATACACCTCTGCTATAGCCTCCCCCTCTACCCCTACCACATCGGCATCGCCTCCCGCGAGGTATTTGTGCGGGGTTGGGAACTCGTGCGTGTGGGCATTCCCTATGTCCTGGCCGCCATAGCAGGCAGCGGCGTGGCCCTGGCTCTCCCCGCCCTCTTCATCCGCTTCGGCTCCATGGAGGATGTGGGATTCTACCGCGTGGGCTACACCCTCATGGTCACCTATGCCGGCATCGTCTTCACGGCGTTCGAGGCCGACTACTTCCCTCGCCTCTCGGGCGTCAATCACGACCCCATACGTCGCAACGCCACCATCAACGACCAGATACGTGTGTGTCTGCTCCTCATCGCGCCGCTCCTCATCGCCCTCATGGTCATGATGCCCGTCGTCATACACATTCTCTATGCCAAGGAATTCATGGCAGCCACCTCCATGACCATCTGCGCTGCCTTCTACATGTTCCTGCGCAGCATCACCACACCCATCAGCTACACAGCCCTGGCATGCGGCGACTCCATGGTTTACCTCCTCATGGAGATCATCTATGATGCCATCTCGCTCGCCATCATCGTGCTCTGCTATGTGCAGTGGGGACTGATGGGAGCCGGCATAGGTCTCTCGCTCTCGGCCCTCTTCGACCTCATCATGATTGGCACCATCTACGGCTGGCACTACCGTTTCCGACTCACTCGCAGCACCCTCGCCCTGGCCATAGAGCAGGGCCTGCTCGTCGGAGCCACCATGGCCCTGTGTCTGCTCACCGAGGGTGTCACCAAATACGTCGTGGGTGCACTCCTCGTTATCCTCTCAGCATGGCGCTCCTGCAGCGTCCTGGCCCGCGAGACAACCATCATCCAAAGGCTGAAACGTTGGAAGCCCTAACCGCTAACTGCTAACCGCTAACCCCTTGATTTCCATCCTTGTCGCCGCCTACAATGCTGTTGAGACACTACCCCAGTGCCTCGACTCGCTGTGTGGCCAGACCTACACCCAGGTGGAAATCCTCTGCGTCGATGACCACTCCACCGACGGCACCCTTGCCCTCTTGCGCCAGCGCGCCGAAGCCGACCCGCGCATCCACGTCATCGCACTGGAGCAGAACATGGGACAGGCCGCCGCACGCAACATAGCACTACACCAGGCCACAGGCGACTACATCGTCATGGTCGATGCCGACGACTGGCTCTCGCTGGACTGCCTGGAGCGTGCCGCCCAGGTCTTCCAGACACATCCAGCCACCGACTGTGTCGTGCTCCAACTCACGGAGGTGTACGACACCTGCCAGCACGCTCGTCCCTGCCCCATCGGCGGACAGGAAGTACTCTCCGGGCTGGAGGCCTTCGAGATGTGCATGGATGGTTGGCAGCTCCACGGACTCTATGTGGCACGACGTCATCTCTACGAGCAGTTCCCCTTCGACACCACCACACGCCTCTACAGCGACGACAACACCAGTCGTCTCCACTACCTCCACAGTCGCGAGGTGCGCCCGTGCCAAGGCATCTACTACTACCGCAAACACCCCGCCTCCATGACCAACCGTTTCAGTCTCCGACGCTTCGACTTCATGGAGGCCAACCTCTCGCTGCTCTTCGCTCTCAAGAAAGAAGCCATACGCCCCACCACGCTGCGCCGCTTCGAGGGCGAACGATGGTACACCTTCATCAAGTGCTATCGCATGTACCTCACACATCGCGGTGACATACAGAACGAAGACATCTCCTCGCTCCAGCAACGCTTCAACACGATTCTCCACACCTTCCGTCCCTCTCGCCTACCCCGCCGCTACCGCTGGAAGCCCGGCTACTGGCTCACCCTCAGCCTCCCCCTCTTCGACCTACAACAACGACTCTACCTCGCGCTCAAACGCTAACCCCTAACCCCTAACCCCTAACC
>R18__coassemble_1490_pt1 | contig 27780 bp, 20 predicted proteins | sample R18__metabat2_high_PE_031 | metagenome-assembled genome bin R18 | reverse complement strand
TTCCGCCGAAAAACGGGACAAAAAGGCCTCCCACACCCCCAGAAAGACCGAAAAAACGGAGTCGCCGACCGCACAACCCGCAAGTCATGATTTACGCTGTCGTTGACACCAATGTATCTATACGGCTGACCCACGTGCGAGTCGGAAAAATCGGAAAATCGGAAAATCGGTTTCAAAATAATCGGCAAAATCGGCAAATCGGCATAGGGTGGTTTTTATTTTCATGTTAGTCTTGGACTCGACAGCAGAGAAGGTGCAGACAGTACTCAAAAATCTTTTTATTAAGGGGGATTATAGAGAAATCAATTTTTGCATTATTATATAATGTGCTACCGCTTTTCTTGCTACTTCCGAACCACTAGTGCCGATTTGCCGATTTTGCCGATTATCGATCTACCTCAGAAATAAAACCCACCCTTCCGATTTTCCGATTTTCCGATTTTTGGCACTATTGGAGACCTCCATTCCTGTCCTTTTTTCCCACCATTCTCCCATTTTTCATATGCCACAAGTGGGTGTGGCATATGAAAAATGGGAGAATGGCATACAAAAGGAACGAAAAAGGAACACTCTGCGAGGTGAAAAATCGGCAAAATCGGCAAAATCGGCAAGGGGTTGTTTGTTGAAACGGGGTCGTTTGTTTAATGATGGCCGATTTTTTCAATCTCCCAGATTTCCTATGATGAACTCACACACGCGCAAAGTAAGTTCCCTCTCGCGGGAAAAACCCCATTTCCAACCCACCAAAGAAAAAATGCCGTTGACTGTTGACCGTTGACCGTTGACTTTTTCGTACCTTTGCAGCGCATTTATTCTTTTCCTAAACTTTGGTATACATTATGAAGAAACTCATCGTCATCTTATCCGTCCTCTGCGCCAGCCTGCCTCTGGTGGCACAGGCGGCGACGGAGCAGGAGTCCTTGAACGAAATGATTGAGCGCGGGCTGCGAGTGGCTCGCCAGCAGAGCCTCGTAATGGCCCAGAGCCTGGAGGGGCAACAAGGGTCCTTGCCGCGTACCTTTCAGGATGGGAAGCTCGTCTGCAGCGACTACAGCTGGTGGTGCTCAGGCTTCTTCCCCGGCGTGTTGTGGCTGCTCTACGACGACAGCGGCGATGCCGAACTGGGGCGCTATGCCAAGCTCTTCACCGACAGGGTAGAGCCCGCGAAGGAGATGCGCAGCACGCACGACTTGGGTTTCATGCTCTACTGCAGTTTTGGTCAGGGCTATGCCCTCACCCACGACAAGCACTACCTCGACGTCATCGAGGAGGGCACAGAGAGTCTGCTCACCCGCTACAACGAGCGGCTCGGTGTCATCCAGTCGTGGGAGTCGAGCAATAAATGGAAATATCCCGTCATCATCGACAATATGATGAATCTGGAGATGCTCTGCTTCGTGAGCCGCGCTACGGGCAACAAGCACTATGTGCGTGTGGCCAAGCGTCATGCCGACACCACCATCAAGAATCATTTTCGCAAGGACTACAGCACCTATCATGTGGTGTCCTACGACCCCGAGACGGGGAAGCCTCACGCCAGACAGACCCACCAAGGCTATGCCGATTACAGTGCCTGGGCACGCGGACAGGCCTGGGGGCTCTATGGCTACACCATGATGTACCGCGAGACGGGGAAGCGCCGCTACCTGAAGCAGGCACGACACATCGCCCACTTCATAGCCTCGCACCTCCGTCTGCCCGAGGATGGCATACCCTACTGGGACTTCGATGCGCCCGAGACAAAAAAGGCTGGCGGTGTGCTGCGCGATGCCTCGGCAGGTGCCGTCATGGCCTCGGCACTCATCGAGCTCAGTCAGTTGGACCATTCGTCCGATGCCCCCAAATGGTTGGCCCTGGCCGAGAAACAGTTGCGCACCCTCACAACGGACGCATACATGGCTCGGGAATGCGAACAAGGCGGTTTCGTGCTCAAGCACAGTGTGGGCTCACTGCCAGGAAAGAGTGAGGTGGATGTACCGCTCACCTATGCCGACTACTACTATGTGGAGGCACTGCTCAGGCTGAAGCACCTGAACCCGCTATAGATCAACTTTAGGAGACGTCCGACTTTCGAAGACGTTCGAACGTAGTAGTCATCAAACGGCTGACTACTTGCGGCCGAAATCGGCCGGTATCTCGCCCCAGCGGTCTGTGTCCCATTTGACGAGGGGGATGGAGGCCGCGAAGGTGCGGTGTGTGGCCAGCCAACCCTCGGCCCGATGCAACATGGCGAGGAGGGGGGCCGTCTGAGAAGTGGCAGCGAGGGTTGTCTTGGCCTTGCCTTTCTGCGCCCAGATGATGGCGGTGCGGCTGTCGCTGTAGATGGTGCGCCGTATGCCCTGACGCTGCATCAGAGCCATGGCGTGGACGATGGCCAGGAACTCACCTATATTGTTGGTGCCGTGGACGGGGCCGTAGTGAAAGAGGAGCCTGCCCGTCTGCAGACAGATGCCACGGTACTCCATGGGGCCTGGATTGCCACTGCAGGCGGCATCCACGGCAATGGCCTCTGCCCTCACCTCGAGGGGCAAGGGCAGGACGGTGTCGTGGCGGTTGTGGGGTACGTCGGTGAGCATTACATACGTTCGGGGACTTCGATGCCGAGGAGGCTCATGCCGAGACGGATGACCTTGGCCACGGCAGCGCTGAGGGTGAGTCGTACCTGACGCAAGGCGGCATCTTCCTCGCGCAGGATGGGGCAGTCGTGGTAGAACTGGTTGTACTCGCTGGCCAGGTCATAGCAGTAGTTGGCAATGACGCTGGGGTTGTAGTCGCTCCCTGCCTGACGCACGGCCACGGGGAAGGCTGCGAGTCGCGAGACGAGGGCAATCTCTTTCTCGGAGAGGGAGAGGGGTGAGGAGTTCAAGAAGTTCAAGGGGTTTGAAGCGTCAGCGCTCTTGCGGAGGATGCTGCGTATGCGGGCATAGGTGTACTGGATGAAGGGGCCAGTATTGCCGTTGAAGTTGATGCTCTCGGCGGGATCGAAGAGCATATTCTTGCGGGCATCGACCTTGAGGATGAAGTACTTGAGGGCTCCCAGTCCCACGATGCGTGCTATCTCGTCGGCCTCCTCGGTTGTGAGGCCTTCGATGCGGTTGATCTTGTCGGCCGAGAGGTCGCGGGCGTCGCAGATCATCTTCTGGATGAGGTCGTCGGCATCCACCACGGTACCCTCGCGGCTCTTCATCTTGCCGTTGGGGAGTTCCACCATACCGTAGGAGAAGTGTACGAGGTCCTTGCCCCACTTGAAGCCCAGCTTGTCGAGCAGGATGGACAGCACCTGGAAGTGGTAGTTCTGCTCGTTGCCCACGACGTAAATCATCTTGTCGATAGGGTAGTCCTGGAAGCGCAGCTTGGCGGTACCGATATCCTGGGTCATATAGACGCTGGTGCCATCGGAGCGCAGCAGGAGTTTCTCGTCGAGACCCTCGGCGGTGAGGTCGGCCCAGACGGAGCCATCCTCGCGACGGTAGAAGAAGCCCTTGTCCAGCCCCTCCATCACCTTGTCCTTACCCTCGAGGTAGGTCTGGCTCTCGTAGTAGATCTTGTCGAAGCAGACGCCCAGAGCCTTGTAGGTCTCGTCGAAACCCGCATAGACCCAGTCGTTCATGCGCTGCCAGAGGGCCCGCACCTCGGGGTCGTTCTGTTCCCACTTGACGAGCATGGCATGGGCCTCCTGCATGAGGGGACTCTCCTTCTCGGCACGTTCCTGGGCAGCCTCATCCGTCATACCCTCGGCGACGAACTGCTCCTTGAGCACCTTGACCTCGGCGCGATAGTGCTTGTCGAAGGCCACATAGTAGTCGCCTATGAGGTGGTCGCCTTTCTTGCCGCTGGAGGCTGGCGTCTCGCCGTTGCCCCAGCGCAGCCAGGCCAGCATGGACTTGCAGATGTGTATGCCGCGGTCGTTGACGATATTGGTCTTCACGACACGGTTGCCGTTGGCCTCCATAACTTGTGCCAAGGCCCAACCCAGCAGGTTATTGCGCACATGCCCCAGATGGAGGGGTTTGTTGGTGTTGGGGCTGGAGTATTCTATCATCACCAGGGGCGACGCTTCGGTGACAGGGGTGAAGCCATAACGTTCGTCGGCCGCAATCTGCTGCAGCAGTCCCAGCCAGGCACTGGAGGAGATGGTCATATTGAGGAAACCCTTGATCACGTTGAAGGCCGAGACCACCTGAGGCAGGTGTTCCGCCAGATACTGTCCCAGGTCTTGGGCGGTATCCTCGGGGCGCTTACGGCTCATCTTGAGGAAGGGGAAGACGACGAGGGTGAGGTGGCCCTCAAACTCTTTCTTGGTGGTGCCCAGTTGCACCATCTCGGGTGCGATGTCCTGGGCATACAGGTCCTTGACGGCCTGCACGACGGCAGTGGTGATTTGTTGCTCTATGGGTGTCATGTCTTGTCGATTTTGGGCGCAAAGGTACGGAAAAAGACGAAAGACGAAGGACGAAAGACGAAGAACTTTTACATTTTCCACTAAAAAAGCTTGTTTTTCGCCAGTCAGAGAAAAAACTCTAACCTCTAACCTCTAACCTTTTTCCGTACCTTTGCTTCGCGAAAGTAGGCTGCACCTCGGGAATAAAAGTAAAAAAATCGATTTTTCCTTTGTATTCCGCTCGGTTTGCACTACCTTTGCACCCTCAAAAGCGACGCATACCATATCGGTCCGTCAAAAAAATACGCGCTATGAACAACATGCCGCCGGTTGTCAAGAACCTGCTCATCATAAACGTCCTCATGTACCTCGCCACCGTCGTACTGCAACGGTATGGCTTGGACCTGGAAGCCCTGCTGGGACTGCATTTCTTCCTGGCGAGCGACTTCCGCGTCTATCAGTTCTTCACCTACATGTTCATGCATGCCAACCTCTCGCACCTGTTCTTCAATATGTTTGCGGTGTGGATGTTCGGCCGCATCATGGAGCAGGTGTTCGGGTCGCAGCGGTTCCTCTTCTTCTACATCGTCTGCGGACTGGGTGCCGGTCTGATTCAGGAGGGAGCCCAGGGCGTGAAATATCTGTGGGAGGGCCTGGCCCAGTACCAGAACGCCAACATAGACGGTGTGATCATGCCCATGCGCGAGTACCTCAATTATTGGAATACCGTAGGCGCCTCGGGTGCCATCTACGGCATCCTGCTGGCCTACGGCATGACCTTCCCCAACGAGCGCCTGTTCATCATCCCCTTCCCCTTCCCCATCAAGGCCAAGTGGCTGGTGATGGGTTATGCCGTCATAGAGCTGATGAGTGCTTTTGCCTCCACGGGCGATCACGTGGCCCACATGGCCCATCTGGGCGGCATGCTCTTTGGCTGGCTGCTCATCCTGTACTGGCGTCGTGGCAGCGGACGGGGCAACCGCTTCTTCGGCGGTGGCCACAGCGGCGGCTACGATGGCTACGGCAACTACTTCACCCCCTACGAAGACGTCACGAACCAACCCGAGCGCAAATCCCTGCGCACCCGCTGGAACGAATACCGCAAGCGCCGCGCCCAGGCCAAGACCAAGAAACGGGTGAACCCCGACGCCAGCAAGCATGGCGACGACATGGCGTGGAACTACCGCAAGCAAGAACGCGAACACGAGGTGGACCGCATCCTGGAGAAAATCAAAAAAGGTGGCTACGAGAGCCTGACCGACGAGGAGAAACGCAAGCTCTTCGATGCGAGCAAGTAGAGGTGTCATCGGTACATCATCGGTAGCTAGGGAATTCGCCGGGAAAATGAAGAAGCTCAAACATTTTCTGATATATTTCACACTGGGCATCAATCTGGTGGCTCTGGCTGCACTGTATGCATGCTGCCTCATCACCCACTTGAATCCCGCCGAATACCCCAAGGTAAGCCTCGTCACCCTGTTCTTTCCCATCATCCTGGGCGCGAACCTGCTATTTGTGGTCTATTGGCTCTTGGTGCGATGGAAACTGACACTGGTGCCCCTCGTAGGTATGGCCTTCTGCTGGACCTTCATCCGCAGCTACGTACCCCTCAACAGCAGCCGCTCCGTACCCCAGGGAGCCCTCTCCATCCTCTCTTACAACACCCGTTACTGGGGCCAGGACGGCAGGATGAAGGACAGTACAAATGCCGTGGTGGAGTTCCTGAAGCAGCAGGATGTGGATGTGCTGTGCCTGCAGGAGTCGGGCGTCTGCGCCTCGTTCAAGGCACTGAAGCAGGCCCTGGAAGCCAAAGGCTACGACTCGTACGAGCATAGCGGCCAGGTCATCTTCGCGCGACTGCCCATCGTGAGCCGCGACACGCTGTCCTTCTGCCACGACGGCAACGGCGGCGTGATGGCCGAAGTGGTGTGGGATGGCGACACCGTCCTGGTGGTGAACTACCACTTCGAGAGCAACAAACTCTCCACCGAGCTGAAGACAGCCTACCAGGATGCCCTGGACAGCTACCACGGCGACAGCATACAGAAGGAGATGCTGCCCCTGCTCAAACTCATGGCTCAGGCAGCGCCCTACCGTGCCGCTCAAGTGGACTCGATGGCCCTGCTCATCGACGACCAGATGCCCCGTTCCCTCGTCGTCTGCGGCGACTTCAACGATACCCCCGTGTCCTACACCATCCATACGCTCACCAAGCAACTCACCAGTGCCTACACCCAGAGCGGATGCGGACTGGGATTCACCTTCCACGAGCGGGGCTTTCCCGTGCGCATAGACCACATCCTTTTCGACGGCGCGACGTGGCAGAGTCACCACACCGAGATACTCAAAGACTGCTCCACTTCGGACCACTTCGCCATCCGCACGTTCTTGAGTCGGAAAAAGAACCCTTAGAACTTCTTGTGAGGGCCAAAAAGGTGAGAAAAACGCAAATAATGCCTTTTTCGGATGTCAAAAAAGCAGATTTCTTGCCCACGATTTGCCGCGAACCACATTTTTTGCGTACATTTGCGCGCTCTTTTCGGAAAATATTCATTCAACAAACATAAAAACATCAAAAAAACATGCAAAACAAAGGTTTCGTAAAGTTTTTGGCTGTATTGCTCGCCTTGGTATGTGTTTTCTATTTCAGCTTCTCGTTCGTAGTAAGCCACTACGAGGGTAAGGCTCAGGAAATAGCCACTACACAAGGCGAAGAAGAAGGACAGCGCTATCTGGACTCGCTCACAAACGAGCCCGTGTATTTCGGTCAGTGGACGCTCCGCGAGTGCCGCGAGATGGGCATTGGCCTGGGTCTGGACCTGAAGGGTGGTATGAACGTCATCCTGGAGGTGTCCGTTCCCGAAGTGGTGAAGGCTCTGGCCGACCACAAAGAAGATGCCAATTTCAACGAGGCCGTCGCCCTGGCTGCCAAGGATGCCAAGGGCGGTGACGACTTCCTCTCGCAGTTCCAGAAGCACTTCGAGGAGATCAATCCCGAAGGTCGTCTGGCCGAGATCTTTGCCACGCAGCAGCTGCGCGACAAGGTGACCACCAAGAGCACCAACAACGAGGTCATCAAGGTGCTGCGCAGCGAGGTAAAGGACGCTATCGACAACTCCTTCAACGTCATCCGCACACGTATCGACCGCTTCGGCGTCGTGCAGCCCAACATCCAGGCCCTGGAGGGTCAGGAAGGCCGCATCATGGTGGAACTGCCCGGTATCAAGGAGCCTACCCGTGTGCGCAAACTGCTGCAGGGCTCGGCCAACCTGGAATTCTGGGAGACCTACCTCACCAGCGAGGCAGTGCCCTACCTCAGCAATCTGGATGCCAAGCTGGCCCTGGTGAATGCCAATGCCGACATGACGGCTGAGGAAGAGGTGGCTGAAGAGGCTAACGCCGAGGAAGTTGTCGCCGAGGAAGTTGTCAGCGACAGCGCTGCCAGCGACGATGTCCAGCTCGCCGACCTGCAAAGCACTACGACGACTGGGAAGAGTGCCTCCAGCGAAGAGGTGCTGAAAGCTCACCCCCTGCTGGGCCGTCTGATGATGGACAACCAGATGGGTGGCTGCCTCGTGGGCATCGCCAACCGTCGTGACACCGCAGCCATCAACGCCCTGCTCCAGAGCCCCGAGGCCAAGACCATCCTGCCCGACGACATGAAGCTCCTGTGGGGCGTCAAGGGTCGCGACAAGCAGGGTGAGTTCTTCGAGCTCTATGCCATCAAGGTCACCGAGCGCAACGGCCGCGCCGTGCTGGAGGGTGATGTCGTGACCGACGCCTCCGACACCTATGACCAGTACAACCGTCCCTGCGTGTCGATGAAGATGAACGTGGATGGTGCCCGCCGCTGGGCTGCCATCACCAAGGCCAACGTGAAGCGCCCCATCGCCATCGTGCTGGACAACTACGTCTATAGCGCCCCCAACGTGCAGAACGAGATCACCGGCGGTAGTTCCGAAATCACCGGTAGCTTCACCACCGAGGATACCCGCGACCTGGCCAACGTGCTGAACTCCGGTAAGATGCCCGCCCCTGCCACCATCGTCAGCGACGAGATCGTAGGTCCCACTCTGGGTCAGGAGTCCATCAATCAGGGTATGATCAGTATGGTACTGGCCTTCATCGCCCTGATGCTCTACATGATTGCTATGTACGGCTTCAAGCCTGGTATGGTGGCTAACGGCGCCCTGCTGTGCAACCTGTTCTTCACCCTGGGTATTCTCACCAGCTTCCAAGCAGCCCTGACCATGAGCGGTATCGCCGGTATGGTGCTGACGCTGGGTATGGCCGTGGATGCCAACGTGCTCATCTTCGAGCGTACGAAGGAAGAGATGCGTGCGGGTAAAGCTACACGTCAGGCCATGACGGCCGGCTACAGCAATGCCTTCAGCGCCATCATCGACTCCAATGTCACCAGTGTACTGACGGGTATCATCCTGTTCTATTTCGGCACAGGTCCTATCCGCGGCTTCGCCACCACCTACATCATCGGTATCGTAGTCAGCTTCTTCACCGCCGTCTATCTCACCCATGTGGTCTTTGACAACCGCATGAGCAAAGATAAGTGGCTGGACCTGACCTTCACCACCAAAGTGAGCAAGAAGTTCCTCTCCGACACCAAATTCAACTTCATGGGAGCCTACAAGCGCTCGTTCGCCATCTTCGGCGCCATCGTGGTGCTGAGCATCGCCCTGTGGGCCATCCGCGGTTTCTCGCGCTCCATCGACTTCACCGGAGGTCGCAACTTCGTGGTCCTCTTTGAGAAAGAAGTGCAGCCCGAGACCATCCGTACCCTCCTGGCCGAGTCCTTCCCCGAGAGCAACACCAGCGCCATCGCCCTGGGTACCGACGGCAAGCAAATCCGTATCTCCACCAACTATCGCATCGACGAGGATGGCAACGAGGTGGATACCGAGATTGAGACCACACTCTATGACGTGCTGAAAGCAGGTGACCTGCTGAGCGAGGATCTCACCCTGGAGACCTTCATCAACCGCGATGACTACACGGGTGGTTCCATCATCTCGTCGCAGAAGGTAGGACCCTCCATCGCTGCCGACATCACTCGAGGTGCCATCATCAGCGTCATCCTGGCTCTGGTTGTCATCTTCGTGTATATCCTCGTGCGTTTCCGCAACGTGGCCTTCTCCGTAGGTGCCATCACCGCTCTGGCCGTGGATACCATCTTCATCCTGGGTATGTACAGCGCCTGCTGGGGCTGGATGCCTTTCTCGTTGGAGATTGACCAGACCTTCATCGGCGCCCTGCTGACCTGTATCGGTTACTCCATCAACGATAAGGTGGTGGTCTTCGACCGTATCCGCGAGAACCTGGGTCTCTATCCCAAGCGCCAGAAGCAGCTGCTCTTCAACCAGTCGCTGAACGCTACGCTGACCCGTACCATCAACACCTCTGTCTCCACGTTCATCGTGCTGCTGTTCATCTTCATCTTCGGCGGTGCCAGCATCCGCAGCTTCGCCTTCGCCATGATGCTGGGTGTGATCATCGGTACCATCACCTCCATGTTCGTAGCTGCCCCCACAGCCTACCTGATCATGGGTCACAAGATTAAGGAAACAGAGGCTTAAAGGCCATACCTTATAATATATAGAGCCTGGGAGCATCACCATGTTCCTGGGCTCTGTTGTCAGCCAACCACCACGATGCCACCACTCCGACACACCGACCAACTCCCCGCTGCCATCCTGCGCCGATACCAACAGTATCTGCGGCTGGAGCGTGGCTTCTCGGACAATACGCTGGAAGCCTACATGGCCGACCTGGACAAGTTGTTGGGCTATTATGCCGACGAGGACATTGCCTACAACAAGGTCACGACAGCGGAACTGACCACCTTCGCCGCCACGCTCATGGAGGTGGGCATAGGCCCGCGCAGCGTGGCACGCATCCTCTCGGGCGTGAAATCGTTCTACCGCTTTCTGGAGATGGAGAGGGAGATAGACGGCGACCCGACCGAACTGCTGGAGTCGCCTCAACGCGGCCATCACCTGCCCGACGTGCTGACGCTGGAAGAAATAGACAGCCTCATCGCGGCCGTAGATATGCAGAAAGCCGAAGGTGTACGCGACCGAGCCATCCTCGAAGTTCTCTACAGCTGTGGTCTGCGGGTGAGCGAGCTGTGCGGACTGTTGGTCTCGAACATCTATCTCGACGAGGGGTTCCTGCGCGTGCACGGCAAGGGGAAGAAAGAACGACTCGTCCCCATGTCTGGACGTGCCGTGGAGGAACTGAGGGCCTGGTTCCTACAACGCGAAGAGGTGGCCATCGCCCCAGGCTACGAGGACCATGCCTTCGTGAGCATCCGCCGCGGCAAAGCCCTCTCGCGCATCACCGTGTTCCACATCATCAAGGAACTGTGCAAGCGCGTGGGACTGCGTGCCACCATCTCGCCCCACACGTTCCGCCACAGCTTTGCCACCCACCTGCTGGAAGGAGGAGCCAACCTGCGTGCCATACAGGAAATGCTGGGACACGAAGACATCGGAACCACCGAGATCTATATGCACATAGACCGTCACCACCTGCGGCAGGAAATCCTGGAACATCATCCGCGCAACATGAGAAAAACAACCGATTTTCGCCAGCCGGAGGAAAAAAGGCATTGACCTTTTTGTACCTTTGCTTCGCGAAAGTAGGCTGCACCTCGGGATTAAAAGAAAAAACCTTCGAATTTTCTTTGTACTCCGCTCGGTTTGCACTACCTTTGCCGCCCGAATTCACACAACAAAACAAAATACCATGCGTAAGATTTTATTCTTTTCAGTGGCAGCCCTGGCTGCCGTAGCACTCACCTCGTGCAGCAAACAAGGTGCCCTCAGTGCCGATAACGTCAACGTCACCCCCACTCCTCTGGAAGTGGTAGGCTCTGAGGTCACCGCAACCATCAATGCCACCTTCCCCGAGAAGTTCATGAAGAAGAAGGTGACCCTCGAGGTCGTGCCCGTCCTCAAATATGAGGGCGGCGAGACGACAGCCCCCAGCACCTCGTTCCAAGGCGAGAAGGTACAGGGCAACGCCACGACCGTACAGTATAAGGTGGGAGGCAACTACACCATACGTGCCACCTTCCCCTACCGCGACGAGATGCTGCAGAGCGACCTCTACCTACGCTGCATCGCCCAGAAGGGTTCCAAGACAACGGCACTGCCCGACGTGAAGGTGGGCTATGGCGTCGTCGCCACGGGCGATCTCTACAAGCGTGCCCTCGCCTCGGCCACTCCCGCCCTGGGCGAAGACACCTACCAGCGTGTCGTGAAACAGAAGCAGGAGGCTCAGATCAAGTACCTCGTGAACCAGGCCAACGTACGCGCCAGCGAACTGAAGACCAACAGCATCCAGGACTTCGTGAAGATCCTGAAGGAGATTACCCAGAACCAGGAGACCCTGCAGCTGAACAACATCGAGGTGAGCGCCTATGCCTCGCCCGAGGGTAGATACGAGATCAACGAGCGTCTGGCCGAGCAGCGCCAGAACACCTCGTCGGCCTATGTCCGCGACCAGCTCAAGGAGAACAAGCTGCGCACCGACGTGGACACCCGCTACACCGCCGAGGACTGGGAGGGTTTCCAGCAGATGGTGGCTGCCAGCAACATCCAGGACAAAGACGTCATCCTGCGTGTCCTCTCCATGTATCAGGACCCCCAGGAGCGCGAGCAACAGATCCGCAACATGAGCGTCGTCTATGACGAACTGGCCAAGGGCGTGCTGCCCGAGTTGCGTCGTGCACGCCTCATTGCCAACTACGAGGTCATCGGCCGCAGCGACGAGCAGATCCAGCAGCAGTTCACCGAGGATGCCACCAAGCTGAACATCGAGGAACTCCTCTATGGTGCTGCCAAGCAACCCAACGATGCGCTGAAGAAGGCCTGGTACGAGAAAGCCGCTCAGATCTACCCCAACGATGTACGTCCCTTGAACAACCTCGCCTCCCTGGCCTATCAGCAGGGCGACGTGGCTACCGCCAAGAGCCTCCTGGCTCAGGCCAAGGGCGTGAATGCCAAGGCAGCCGAGGTAGCTACCAACGAGGCCCTCTTGGCGCTCCTCGAGGGTAACACCGACCAGGCCGAGCTTTCGCTGGCCGCTGGTGCAGGCTCCACGTCGTACGACGAGATCCTGGGTAACCTCAACCTGGCTAAGGGCAACTACGCCGCTGCTGCATCCAACCTGGCCGGCATCAACACCAACAGCGCCGCCCTGGCACAGATCCTCAACAAGGACTATGCCGCTGCCGCTGCCACCCTCGTAGGCATACAGAACCCCGATGCCCTCACGAGTTATCTGAGTGCCATCCTGGGAGCTCGCCAGAACAACGAGAACGCCGTCATCAGTGGTCTCACCAGCGCCATCCAGCAAGACAAGACACTGGCTACCCGCGCTGCTCAGGATCTGGAGTTTGCCAACTTCCAGACACAGGTGGCCAACCTGCTGAAGTAAGCCCATGCGCAAAATACTGACTATCGCCCTCATTGTCCTTCTTGCCGCTTGTGGCAGGAGGGACAATGTGCGTATTACGGGGGAGTTCGTGGGGCTCCGCCAGGCCGACATCTATGTCTATAGCCTGGACGGCAGCATAGCAACCCTGGATACCATTCATCTGGTGGAGAATGCCTGCGACTGGAAGATGCCACTCGCCGAGAGCACGACACTCTACCTCGTCTTTCCCAACTACAGCGAGTATGTGGTCTTTGCCCACCCGGGCGACCACATCAAAATCAAGGGCAACGCCACCAACCTGCGCGCTCTGAGCATCAAAGGTAACAAGGAGAACGAAGCCTTCACAGCTTTCCGTCTGAGTCATCTGGAGGATGCCGACAGTGCCCGTATCGCTGCCATGGAGGCCTATGTGGAACAGCACACAACAGGCCTGATCACCAATTATCTCCGCAGACAGATAGCCCTGAACAAGGGCAGTATGTCTGGCATCGCCCTGGGCGACACCCTGTCGGCCATGGTGCTCCCCATGGACTCGGACAGCATCTGTCTGGGGAAAAGGGCAAGTGCGAAAAAGCTGAAACACACCAAAGGGCAACACCCTGCCGTGGAGGGCAACACCCTGCTCGTCTTCTGGGCCTCGTGGAAAAGAGACAGTAGGGATGCCATGCGTGACATCCGTCGCCTAAGCGATAGCATCCATGTCGTGGGCATCAGTCTCGACAGCGACCCCAACACCTATGCCTACACGTGCCGTACCGACTCGATGGACTTTCCCAACTACTGCGACTTCCACATCTGGGGCACCCCCATAGTCAAGGAACTGCAGATACACGAACTGCCCTATTATATCCTTTGCGACAGCGCCTGGGTAATCCGTGCCCAAGGCAGAGACTGGCGACGCGACATCGCGCCGTCAATAGAGGTCAACGGTCAACTGCTGAGGGAACAAGGGGACAACGGCTGAGCTGCGCGATGTGTAGGGCTCAGGGGACGGGGTCATAGCCGCTTCCTCCCCAAGGATGACAACGGAGGAGACGACGGATGGCCAGGTAGAGGCCACGGAAGGGGCCATGTTTCTGTATGGCCTCGATGGCATATTGCGAGCAGGTAGGGGTGAAACGGCACGAAGGGGGTGTCAGCGGCGAGATGCACAGCTGATAGAACCGGATGGGCAATATGAGCAAACGACGAAGCATGCAGGGGGGGCAAGGGTTCATGAGTTCAAGAATCCTGAGGGTCTTGAGTTCGCTCTGAAGGGGCCCAAATATCAACAAGTCCTATTAACTCAGGGCGTAGTGAGCGGCACCCTGGGTTCTGAGGGGCTGGAGCTTGCATGCACCGTCTCAGTCTGCGAAAGGCCTGAGCCATCTTCTGCTCTACGTATTCGGTGGGGAACTGCTCCTGCGAGAGCCAGATGACGCAGACCAGCAGCGAACTGCCCTGAGGGATACAACGAGCCAACACAGCACGCTCGCGCACCCATGCCACACGCAACTGACGCTTGATGCGGTTGCGGTCCACGGCATGCTTGAACCGACGCTTGGCTACCGACAAAAGCAATTGAAGACGTCCGCATGATGACGAAGCAGCAGGAACGGTGCTCACGACGACACGCAAGGGATAGACCGTGACGGCCTGCTCTTCGGCAGCAAAGAGGTGCTCGATGAGCTTTCGGCTGCAGAGACGCTGACTCTTGGGAAAAGTTTGGCGTACGGGACGATGCTCAGCCTTTGTTGTGTTCCTTGAGGTAGTCATCCAGAGCTGCGGTGATGCTGGTGTACTTGGATGTGGGTGCTTCGAGATCCAGACGCAACCCAGCAGCCTTGACAGCCTGGGCCGTAGTGGGTCCGAAAGTGGCGATGCAGGTCTCACCCTGCTTGAAGTCTGGAATGGTCTGTAGCAGGCTTTGCACACCGCTGGGACTGAAGAGGACTATCATATCATAGTCGAAAGGCTGTCCCTGCAGGAAGTCGGCTGCCACAGTGCGGTACATGACGCCCTCTGTATGGCGCAAGCCACAAGCATCGAGCTTATTCTTGAGGTCATCGGTGTGCACGTCGCTGAGTGGAACGAAATAACGCTCGTTCTTGTGCTTGGCCATGGCAGGAATGAGGTCGTCTATTTTGCCGGTAGGACCGAAGAAGACACGACGCTTGCGATACTGCACGTACTTCTGGATATAGAGCGAAATCTGCTCGCTGATGCAGAAATACTTCATCGTGGAGGGGATGACGAGACGCATCTCCTGACAGAGAGCAAAGAAATGGTCGATGGCGTGGCACGAGGTGAAGACGATGGCGGTGAAGCCTGCCAACGATATCCTCTGTTCGCGAAACTCCCTCGCTGATAGCCCTTCGACCTTGATGAACGGACGGAAAAAGAACTCTACGTTGTGGCGGGTTGCTATGTCGTAGTATGGGGACCTGTTCGATGCAGGCTTGGGCTGGGATACCAATATCTTCTTAATCATCTCGACGACGCTTTTTTATAACCTTTATCTGACGAGAAAAGACCCGAGAATGAGGAGGGGTGCAATTTCGAGGGCGCAAAGGTACGCAAAAAAATGGAGATATGTGCATCTTTTCGTGAAAATCGTCTTCACGCAAGCCACGACGAGGGCAATTTTGGTTGAAAAAATAACAAAGAGAAGGAGCGAGAGGGCATAAATAAAAGGGAGATGACACAAGATGATGAGGCTGGAAACAGGCAGCAGAATCAGGTGCTCGATGGTGTAGATACCCCCCATGAAATGGCGGATGGCCATGCGTTCCTCGTCATCGAAGAAAGTGGAGTGGATGTAGTGATACCCAAAGTTCTTGGCGACATAATAGACCGCGACGATGAGCATCGCATGCCAGGGGTTTGGCTGCGGCCACAGCCATAGGGCCGTAAGCGTCAAGAGGACGATGCCTTGCAGTGCCATCACGAGGTAATCGCCCTGTAGCCATCTGTTGCGGCGTATAATGCCCACCCCCGAGACAAAGACGGAGGTGAGCAAGATAAGGGATATGACATCGTGAGATGGCATGGAGAGATTTAAGGTGGAATTTATAGAACACACCTTTATATTGCAGCGAACTTGCGGATACTGGGATCCCAGTCTGGCGTGCCGAGGATCTGCTCGATGGCTTGCTGGGGTGTGGTGGCCACGGTCCATATGTGACGATGTAGCTCGCCCATGAAATGCTCCTCGATGCCACGCTCCAACTGGGCCAACAAGGGGTCCCAGTAGCCATCGGTGTTGAGGATGACGATGGGCTTGAGATAGATGCCCAATTGCTTCCAGGTGATGATTTCCATGAGTTCGTCGAGGGTGCCACAGCCTCCAGGCAGGGCGATGCAGCCATCGGAGAGGTTGGCAATGGTCATCTTGCGCTCGTGCATGTCCTTGGTGACGATGAGCTGGGTGAGTCCTTCGCGGTGCCAGTGTTGCTCGACCATGAACTCGGGGATGACTCCGATGACCTTCCCCCCTTGGGACAAGCAGGCATCGGATGTGGCTCCCATGAGCCCCATATGGCCGGCGCCGTTGATGAGGGTGATGTCACGACGGGCACATTCGGCACCCAGTTGGTGTGCTGCCTCGAAAAACACGGGGCGGATCTTGGTGCTCGAGGCACAATATACGGCTATGTTCATAATTTAGGTCAACGGTCTATGGTCAATGGACTACGGTCAACAGACTACGGTCAACGGACGACGGTCTTGAAGGTGTCTTTGATTTTATCGACATAGTCCAACTTCTCCCACGTGAAGAGTTCCACGTCGCAGGTGACGGGCTGTCCGTAGTGGGTGTGGAAATGTTTGGTGACGACCCGGGGTTCGCGACCCATGTGTCCGTAGGCAGCCGTCTCCTCGTAGATGGGACAGCGCAGTTTGAGACGGTCCTCGATGGCACGGGGACGCAAGTCGAAGAGTGTCGCGATACGACGGGCTATCTCGCCATCGCTCATCCCGACATGACTGGTGCCGTAGGTGTTGACATAGATGCTGACGGGCTCGGCCACACCGATGGCGTAGCTCAGCTGAACGAGCATCTCGTCGGCCACGCCAGCAGCCACCATATTCTTGGCGATGTGACGGGCAGCATAGGCTGCCGAACGGTCCACCTTGCTGGGGTCCTTGCCCGAGAAAGCACCACCTCCATGAGCTCCCTTGCCGCCATAGGTATCTACGATAATCTTGCGCCCGGTGAGGCCTGTATCGCCGTGGGGTCCACCGATAACGAATTTGCCTGTGGGGTTGACGTGATAGGTGATGTGCTCGTCGAAGAGGGCCCGTATCCGTGGCGACTGGATGTCGGCGATGACGCGAGGCATGAGCACTTCCTTGACATCGCGACGTATGGTGGCGAGCATCTCGGCATCGGCACGTTGCTGGTCGCCGTCGTAGCAGGGCACGAACTCGTCGTGCTGTGTCGATACTACGATGGTGTCCACCCGCACGGGATGGCCTTGGTCGTCATATTCTATGGTGACCTGACTCTTGGCATCGGGACGCAGATACGTCATCTGTTGCCCCTCACGACGGATATCAGCCAACACACGCAAGATACGGTGTGCCAGATCCAGAGGCAGTGGCATGTAGTTCTCTGTCTCGTTGGTGGCATAGCCGAACATCATGCCTTGATCGCCTGCGCCCTGGTTCATCACATCGTCGCGCTCCACGCCACGATTGATGTCGGGGCTCTGTTCGTGAATGGCCGAGAGGACGCCACAGCTGTTGGCCTCGAACATATACTCGGCCTTGGTGTAGCCTATGCGGCGTATGGTGTTGCGTGCCACTTCGGCCAGATCTACATACGCCTCGCTTTTCACCTCGCCAGCCAGGACCACCTGTCCCGTAGTGACGAGTGTCTCGCAAGCCACCTTGGAATTGGGGTCGAAGGCCAACAAATGGTCCAGTACGGCATCGGAAATTTGGTCGGCCACCTTGTCGGGGTGGCCTTCAGAAACAGATTCTGAAGTAAACAAATAACTCATTATTCTTTAAAAGATTGAAAACATTTCAGTGTTGCTGACGCATGGCGGCGGTGGGGATGTGTAGGATTCCACGATACTTGGCCACGGTGCGGCGTGCCACTTCGTACCCCTGTTGCTTGAGGGCGCGTGTGATGGCCTCGTCGCTCAATGGATGTGTCGGGTCTTCGTTATCGACCAGTTCCTGCAGAGCATTCATGATGGTGCGCACCGACACCTCTGCCCCATCCAGTCGGGCTGCCGAGGTGAAGAACCACTTCAGGGGATGCATGCCGTAGGGCGTATCCACCCATTTGGAACTGCAGACACGCGAGACGATGGAGATATGCAGCCCCGTCTTGGCAGCCACCTGCTCCATGGTCATGGGACGCAGCTGTGTCTCGTCGCCGGTATCGAAATAAGGGCGTTGCATCTGCATGATGGCCTTCATGGTCTTGGTCATGCTCTGCTGACGTTGGTCGAGCGCCTGAATGAATGACTGGGCATTGTCGATGCACGCACGCAGGTAGTTGCGTGCCTCGCGATTGGAAGCAGAGAGATTGCTGTCGCCAATGGCTTCGAACTGACGCAGCGTCTCCTGGTCCTCATCGCTCACCTTGAGGGTCGGCAGATTGCCCCGGTTGATGGTGAGGCTGTGATGGCCGTCGTAGTCTGTCTCTACGATGAAATCGGGCGTTATCTGCTGCACATTCTTCCCTTCGACTTCGCCCATGGCACTTCCGGGGCGGGGATTGAGGCGACGGAGTGCACGGACGAGGCGGTCCGACTCGGAGGGTGTCAGCGACATCTCGCTGCGAATGCGCTGCCACCTGTTGGCGAGGACATCGTCGAAATGTTCCTCGAGCAGGGTGATGAGGCGCTGACGGGTATGGGGAGGTATGGAGGGAGAACGACGTGCCTGGATGAGCAGACATTCCTGCAGGGTGCGAGCCCCTACGCCAGGAGGGTCAAAGCGCTGCAACACCTCCACGAGATGTGTCAGTTCCTCGACGGATGTCTGTATGTTGTGATAGACACTCAGTTCATCTTCTATCCTGTCCAGTGGAGTGCGCAGGAGGCCATCGTCACCCAGCGAGCCGATGAGGTAGTTGAGTATCTCCTCCTCGTGATCGGTGAGGTCGTACTCGCCCATCTGCTCCATCATGAGGTCGTAGAACGAGAGGGTCTCGCCCAACTGCATCTGACGGGACTCTTGGTTGGGGTCGGCATACTGTATCTCGGCGAAATCCGGCGCATTGTCATCCTCGGGATCATCGGTAGCGGAGGCAGGCAGATCCACCACTGCCTCGTCGTCGTTGCTGTCATTGTCGCCTCCTTCTTCGTCTCTGGTCTCGTCCGTCGGGGCATCGTACGACGTATTCTCCTCGTCATCGTAGTCTTTTTCCAACGACGTATTGTCCATCAGTTCCTCCTCGACACGCTCATAGAGTGCCTCTATGGGCAGCTCCATCAACGTGCTGGTCAACAACTGCTGCGGTGTGAGGCGCTGCTGTTGTTGCTGCTTCTGCGTTTGTGTCTGAAAGAAACTGGTGGACATGTGGTTGGTCAATGGTCAACGGCTATGCTGCGCGACGCGAAGAGCGCAGTGCGTGCCACACGCAGTATCCTCCGAGGAGGATGAAGGGGATGGACAGCAGTTGCCCCATATTGAGGAACATGCCTTCCTCGAAGGCCTCCTGATTCTCCTTGACCAACTCGATGAATATGCGGAAGGTGAAGATGAGCAGGATGCAGAGGCCGAAGAAGAAATAGGTACCCACCAGCTGGGGTTTCTTGCGGTAGAAGAACCACCCCACGAAGAAGAAGACGAAGTAGGCCAGTGCCTCGTAGAGCTGTCCGGGGTGTCGTGGCAACATATCCACCTGCTCGAAGATGAACGCCCAAGGCACATCGGTGGGGCGCCCAATGATCTCGCTGTTCATGAGGTTGCCCATGCGTATGGCGCAGGCACAGATGGGGGTGACGATGCCTATATTGTCGAGGGTGACACCCAGGGGCATCTTGTACTTGCGGCTGTAGAGCCACATCGTCACCATGAACATGAGGGTGCCGCCATGGCTGGCCAGTCCCGTGAAGCCCGTGTATTTCCATCCCTCGGCCGTCTCCTTGAAGGGGATGATCATCTCCAGCGGATGCTGGAGGTAGTAGGCGGGTTCGTAGAAGAGACAGTGTCCCAGACGTGCGCCGACGAGGATGCCAATGAAGCTGTACATGAACAGCGGTTCGAATTTCTCGTCGGGGATGTGCTGCTCCTTGTAGAGTCGCTGTGCCAACAGATAGACGAGGACGAGCCCCACGCACCAGCACAACGAGTACCAGCGTATGTCGAGGCTTCCGATGGAGAAAGCCACCACGTCGGGGTTCCAGTGGATGAAGAGTGTCGTCATACGTTAAACCTGAAATGCATGATATCGCCGTCCTGGACCACGTAGTCCTTGCCTTCGACGCCCATCTTGCCTGCCTCGCGCACAGCGGCCTCGCTGCCGTAGTGGATGTAGTCGTCGTACTTGATGACCTCGGCACGGATGAAGCCTTTCTCGAAATCGGTGTGGATGACGCCTGCACACTGCGGAGCCTTCCAGCCACGACGGAACGTCCATGCCTTCACCTCCATCTCGCCAGCCGTGATGAATGTCTGCAAGCCCAGCAGTCCGTATATGGCCTTGATGAGTCGGTCGCAACCACTCTCCTCGAGGCCCATGTCCTCCAGGAACATCTGCTTCTCCTCATAGCTCTCCAGCTCGGCGATGTCGGCCTCGGTCTGTGCGGAGATGATGAGGAGGGCAGCCTCCTCGCCCTGGATGGCCTGACGTACAGCCTCCACATAGGCATTGCCCGCGGCTGCTGCGGCATCATCGACGTTGCACACATAGAGGACGGGCTTGGTGGTGAGGAGGAAGAGACTGCGTGCGGCAGCCTGCTCATCCTCGGTATCGAAAGTCACCGTGCGTGCGCTCTTGCCCTGCGAGAGGGCATCCTTGTAGGCCTCCAGCACGTCGAGTTCTATCTTGGCTTGCTTGTCGCCTCCCACGCGGGCCTGTTTCTCCACGCGCTTGATGCGGTTGTCTATGGTCTCCAGGTCCTTGAGCTGCAGCTCGGTGTCTATAATCTCCTTGTCGCGCACGGGGTTGACACTGCCATCCACATGCACGATGTTGTCGTTGTCGAAGCAGCGTAACACATGGATGATGGCATCACACTCGCGTATGTTGCCCAGGAACTGGTTACCCAGGCCCTCGCCCTGACTGGCCCCTTTGACCAGACCGGCTATATCGACTATGTCGCATGTGGCAGGGACGATACGTCCGGGATGGACGAGTTCGGCCAGACGGTTCAGTCGTTCATCGGGCACCGAGATCTGTCCCATCTGGGCATCGATGGTGCAGAAGGGGAAGTTGGCTGCCTGCGCCTTGGCGCTGGATAGACAGTTGAAGAGCGTGGATTTGCCCACATTGGGCAGTCCTACAATACCTGCTTTCAGAGACATATTCGTTTCACTTTCATGCTTGTTCTTTGATGATGCGGGTGATGCGATTCAGTTGGCTGGGGATGCGTATGTGCTGGGGACATTTCTCCAGACACTTGCGACAGCCCGTACACTTGGTGCTGAAAGCCTCGGCATCCAGACGGCTCCGGTAGAGTTCCATGAACTTGGCGGGATCGCTGAGGAGTCCGTCGTTCACACCCTGGTTGTAGGCAGCGAAGTTGCCGGGGATATCCACGCCCTGCTCGCATGGCATGCAGTAGGCACAGGCGGTGCAGGGTACGAGGGGATATTTGGCTGTCAGCTCGGCGATGCCCTGTAGGGCCTCCTCCTCCTTGCTACTCAGCGCCTGGAGCGGCGAGAAGGTGCGCACGTTCTCCTCCAGATGTTCCATCTTGGTCATACCGCTCAGCACGGTCATCACGCCAGGGCGTGAGCCCACGAAGCGGAAGGCCCAGGCGGCCATGCTGTCGTCGGGACGCAGGGCACGCAGCTGTTCGGCATAGCTCGTGGGGAGTTTGGTGAGACGTCCTCCCAGCAGCGGCTCCATCACCACTACGGGAATCTTCTTGGCCGTGATGGCGTTGTAGAGGTACTCGGCATTGGTAGCCCCACGGTTCACCGTGCCGGCGTTCTGCCACTCCAGGTAGTTCATCTGTATCTGCACGAAGTCCCAGTGATACTTCTCGTGCTGCGACATCATGTAGTCTATGCCCTCGCCGTTGCCGTGGAACGAGAAGCCCAGATTGCGGATGCGTCCGGCCTTGCGTTCCTCGAGGAGGAAGTCCATCACTCCGTCGACGACGAAGCGCTTCTGGAAAGCCTCCTCGCCACCCACGCTGTGGAGGAGGTAGTAGTCGATGTAATCCACCTGCAGCTCCTTCATGGAGTTGCGGTACATCTCCTTGGCTTTCTCCAGCGAGCGAGCGGGGTCGGTCGAGCGTTCCTCGCCGAAGTTGGAGAGCTTGGTGGCCACGAAGTAGCTGTCGCGGGGGTGACGGCTCAGCGCCTTACCCGTAGCGCCCTCGTTGCGTCCGCCCGAATAGACAGGGGCGGTATCGAAGTAGTTGACACCGTGGGCCAGTGCATAGTCCACCTCGGCATTCACCATCTCCTGGTCTATCTGGTGGTCCCGCTCGGGCATGCGCATCATGCCGTAGCCCAGCAGAGACACCTTGTCCTTGGTGTTGGGGTTCTTGCGACGCGTCATCTTGGCGTTGGCGTTGGCATTGACGGGAGCGTTGGTTTCCTGTGCCAAGGCGCTGATGGGGCCCATGGCGGTCATGGCGGCAGCCGATGCTGTCGTGATGCCGAAGCGCTTGAGGAAATCGCGGCGCGAGAGGGAGGGTTGCTTCTTCATGGCTGTTGTATAGTGGGTCTCCGATGTCCAGAAACATCGGACACGGTTATTTCTTCTTGGTGTTGTGCTTCACATAGTAGGCGGCACCACGCTGCACGTTGGTGATGACGGCCTCGGACGAATAGGTCGCTCCCGAGACGATGTCCACCTCGGCGGTGGCAGCCTTCTGGATGGGCATATCCTTCCAGCGTTTGAGGAGGAATTTCGTCACGCGACTGAAGTACTCTGGGTCCTCCTCGTTCTCCAGGGCCTCGACCTTGACGATCTTGCCCGACTTGACGTATATCTTCACTGGCGTGGTGTAGTTGTAGCCATCCACGTCCTCGGCCAGTGTCGTTGTGTTGATGACATCCATGCCATCGACTTTCTCCACCACTTTCTCCCCCTTTGCAGGGCCCAGCTGTGCGGGCATGGCCATACTCGTCAGGGCGAGGGCGGCCACGAGGAATGTATTCTTCATCATGAGTATTGGTGTGTGTTGTTGCCGCGAAGTCCCCTCTGGCGGGGTTTCCGCCAGAGAGGACCTGTCAGCGATTTCAATGATTTACCATGCGGGAGTAGCATCCCAAACGTCGGCGACATCGTCGCCTACGAGCTGCTCCTTGTCGGTCTCCTTGTCAAAGATGGCGGGGCTGCCAGCAATGATATTCTCCACGTAGAGGTCTTCTACGGCGAGAGCGGGGGTCATATAAGTTTTCTTCATAGCTTATTAGGGTTTAATGATATTGCCCTTACAGGGCGCATTTCTTTTGGGGGCATTCGCTAACCCAGGGTGACACTCACGTTCCGTGAGCTGATCCTTGTTGATATTTGGCCGTTCGCTCTGCCCTGGGCTAGTAGATGTTGCCCTTTCAGGGCGTCAGGTTTACTTCAGCCCGTTCGGAGCGTCTGGTTTACTTCAGCACCTTCTGGCCGTTCTCGATGACAACACCGCGGTAGTTTGCGTTGACGCGCTGACCAGCGAGGTTGTAGCGGATGGCGTTGGCATTGGTGTTGGCGTTCTCGATGTTCTCGATGGCGGTAGCGTCGTCGAGGCTGTAGAACTTCACGCTGCTGGAGCCAGCCACCTTGAGGGCTGCCTTGTACTGGGCGCAAGCCACGGAGTTGCCCTCGGTGCCTGTCTGCCAGTAGAAGCCTACACCGTCTTCGCCATCGGCGAGGATGTAGTACTTGTATCCAGTTTCGTCGAAGGTCTCACCACCCTTCTGGGTCGTACCTACGAGGGCATTGGCGGCGGCGAGGCCAGGAGTCATGCCGCGGAATTCGAAGGTGTACTTGCCAGCCTCAGCCTTGAGCAGAACGGGAGTCTCGGCGGGAATGTTGTTATCTGGAACGAGGCTCTTGACGATCTCGCCTTCCTCAACGGTGCAGGTGTAAGCCTCTACACCTGCGGGGACACGCAGAGTCTTTTCGTAGAAGAGGGTTGCCCAACCAGTCTCGCCAATCTCGACGTCGAAGCTATTGCTTACGCCAACATGCTCGATACCAAAGTAAACGGTGCTGCTGGAGACGGTGTACCACTTGATCTGGAGCTGTACGGCCCGGCCAGCGAAGTCATCGAGGTTGATGTCTTCCTTGGTCCATTCGCTGTTGAGGAGACTCTCGGGAGCGTTGTCGCAGTTGTAGCGAGCGAGCTCGGTGACCTCGTCGCCCACGATGGCATTGACTACGAGGTAGTCGTCCTCATCGATGAACTCGTAAGGACCACCACTCATACCCCAGCGACCTGCGAGCTCGGCCTTCCAGTCGAAGTGGAAGTAGGCGTTGTAGGGGATAGTAATGGCGGGCGAAGTGAGGGTGTAGGTTGCGTCGTCTGCACCGTTGAGGCTGTGGATGCACTCCCATGTGCTGACAGTCTTCTTGCTCATGCCCCAGAGGCCGCCGCCTTCGCTTGCAGGTTCGTCCTGACTGGTGAAGTGGCCGTTACTTGCTGTGTGGAAGAGACCGCCGTCTTCAACTGTAGTCTCGCTTGTCCAGTCGAATGTTCCGTTGGGAGTGTCAACTGTTGACTTTGCAGAAGTACCGATAGCGAGCTCGAAGGGAGCGTCGTAGGAGGTGAATGCATTCAGAACGTAAGAGTAAGACTTTTGGTTCTCGTTGGGCGTGAGGTTGCCGGTGTAGTCCTTTGACAGACCTACGAAGTGGTAGTACTGAGCCTGGTTGAGTCCTTCGATGGTGAATTCCTCGTTGCCAGCACCTACATAGACGAGCTTGCCGCATTCGTTGCCTTCCTCGTCGAGGAGAACTGTACCTGCCTCCATGTCGGCAGTGAGAGTTCCGATTTCGGGACGAGCGTAGTTGCCGTCCCAGCTGTTCTTCTCGCTCATTGCAACATATACCTGGTCACCAGCAGTGTTAGGATAAGCCTTGAGGGTGAGGGAGTTGTTGGTCTTGGCGACAACGACGATGGAGTCGGGACCTGTGGATTCGGGATCGAAGCTGCCGATGGAAACCACGGGAGCATCCACGGTGTTGTACTTGGCACCACCTGCGCCGTAAGCGTTGCAAGCAAATGCCTTGAAGTAGTTCTCACCACCCTTCAGGAAGGTCTGATAAGCTGCCTCGATAACTGTAGCGTTACCAAGAACATCACCTACCTTGTAGCTTACGCCGTCAACAGGGTCTGTATCTGGAGCTTCGTTGAGAGACTGAAGCACGAGAGCCTTGTCAGCACCTTCGTGAGTTTCAGTTACCTCAGTGTAAGGACCTTCCCAGTTAACTGCCAGTTCACCAACGGCAATAGTTGCCTGAGCCTCTGGAGTAACAGTTGCCTCAGGAGCAACGAAGCGGATGGTCCAGCCGTTGGGAACAGAATCGGTTGTTGAGAAGCTTGCGCTGCTGTTGATGCTTGCCTCTGGTTCTGCTGTGAAGGCATTGCGGAACATTACGAAGTTGCCGTTGCCGTCGTTGAGACCAGCGTACATGCTCTGGCGAGCGCTGTAAGAGCCTTCAGCGTCGAAGCCCTTAACCTGCCAGTAGAATTCGCCGTTCTCGCAGAGGTGGAGCTGCATAGAGTACTTGGTGAAGTAGCCTTCTGCGTAGGGATCAGCCTTCCAGTTGCACATCACCTTGTCGCGGAATTCAACAACGAGTTCCTTGCCGTTTGCAGCCTCGATAGTCTGATAGAAAATCTTGTAAGATCCCGTTGTATCATTCTGGGTGTAAGGATCCACTGTCATACCGATGCTGTAAGGCACGGGCTGAGCGCTGGAGGAAGAGTAAGGCTTGCCGTACCAGTAGTTGGGAGCACCAAGAGTGAAGTCGTATGTATTGCCGAGGGTGATGAAACCGTTGGCATTGATAGCAAATGTAGAGAACTCCTGACCCAGGTAGTTGAATGTGAATCCGATGGGGAAGCCCTGAGCTCCTTCGAGCTTCAGAGTGTCGCAAACGATGTTGCCTTCAGCATCCTGAGCATAGTACTTGTTGAAGTAGATCTTCTTGGCATTGTCTGCCGTCCAGTCAACTGTCTCGGCGTTGACCTGAGTAGCATCAGCGAGGTCTGTCCAAGTGCCTTCGCTTGTCACGGCTGTGTAACCGCAAACTACTTCGCCAGAGAGGGCGGGATTGATGGGAGCTTCTGCATTTACGTAAGTCAGTTTCCAAGGACCTGCGATGAACCATGAGCGCATCACGTCGAATACACCCTGGTAGCCGATTTCGATTTCCGTATCGTTCTCAGGAACATAGAATTCGTTCGCCATCTGGTAGTTGCCTGCAGCAAATGCTGTGTAAGCCTCTGCCATAGAGTTAGCATACTTTGAGAGTTCAATGCTGCCGAGAGTAGGAACGAGAGTGCTTTCTTCGCCTACGAAGATGTAGCCCTGGCTTGTTGCAGGGTCAGTGTTGTAAGCCTCGCCCTGACGATAGAATGCCTGAGACTCGAGACGATAGTAGCCCTTAGGAAGGGTGATGGTCTGAGATACCTTGTAAGAAGTAAGGGTAAGTGCATCCCATCCTGCGTATGCTTCGAGAGCACCGAATTCAGCACCAATGTGTGTACCTGCACCGAAGTTGGTTGTCCAACCCTTGGTACCCTGGAGGTAGTCGCCGTTGATGATATAGAGGTCTGTTACGTCGTCACCAGGGTTAACCACAGTGTGCTCACGCTTCCACTGGAGTATCTTTGCGTCGATATCTTCAATTGCTGCGCTGAGTTCTTCGGCTGTTGCATCAGGATTGTTATATACTGCCTTTTCGTCAGCAAGGTCGATGCCTTCATATGCAGCTTCAGCCTGTGCAATTGTGCGGCCGAGTTTCTTACCAGCTATAACCAGATTACCATCAACGCTGCCAGTCCATGCTGTGTAAGCTTCTGCGCTTACGAATGCCCAGTCGGTGAGGTATGACTCGTCGGCTGAGAGGAAGAGGCGAGTGTTGAGCATTGCGTTTTCAACACCGAGCTTGCCCGTTGCGTCAGCAGCAGGGTTGGTGATTTCGTACTTGCCATCCTCGATAGCAGTGAGTACCCAACCGTTTACGTTGGCACCGCTGGTGTTGTCAACCCAGATATCACTTGCACCACCAGCGAACATAGCCTTCCATGCACTCTGATTCTCAACATAGTCATTGAGCGTCCAAGTGCCGTTGCCGTTGTTCTTTGGCTTGAACTGATAGCCCTTGGTTCCGCTTACGGAAGCACGGGTGTTCCAGTCGTTAGCACCGAGCAGGAATGCACCTGCTTCTACGTTGTAGAGATACTGAACTGTCTCGCCGTCATCGGCCAATGTAGCGAATTCAGGGTCGGTCTGCCATACAATAACAGGAGCCTCGTAATTAATGACGGTCCAGTCCTTCACGCTCTTGAGTTCCCATACGTCGCCATTAGCATAGTAAGACCAGTCGGCTTCGAGAGTACCGGTGAGCTTGCCGCCAACTTCGTACTCTGTAGGGATGTTGTAGTCATAGACAAGCACTGTGTCCTTGCCGTCTGTGAGATAGAGGTTGTTGCCACTGAAGCTTGTAATCTTCCAATTAGCCATTATCACCTTCACTGCAGTCTGGGCTGTGTAGGCCTTGAGGTCTGCGATAGAAGTGTATTCAGGAACTACGAATGGAACAGGTTTGGTTGTAACCTCACCCTGCTTGAACAGGAAAGGATCCTTCTGTGTGCCAGCGT
>R18__coassemble_1488_pt1 | contig 27837 bp, 16 predicted proteins | sample R18__metabat2_high_PE_031 | metagenome-assembled genome bin R18 | reverse complement strand
TTGTGGTGAACAGGCGAGGCAAAGTCTTTCTTCAGGATTTGCGTGTCGCGGTGCACGACCTTCTGGGGGAAGTTGGCGTCTTCTATCTTGAGGATATTGGTGGTGTAGTTCTCGGGGTCGGGTAGGTTGTTGAGGAGGATGAGGCCTGCGGCCTGGGCCATGGCCTCTATCTGCAGCACGCCCGGCAGGATGGGCTCCTCGGGGAAATGTCCCTGGAAGAAAGGCTCGTCGCCCGTCACGTTCTTTACGGCCACCACGCCTGTGGGTCCTATCTCTATCACCTTGTCGATGAGTTGCATGGGGAAACGGTGGGGGAGGAGCTGGCGGATGCGTTTGTTGTCGATGACGGCGGGCTTGTTGGGGTCGTAGGCGGGAGCCTGTACGGCGTGGGTCCGTATCTCCTTGCGCATGAGGCGGGCGAACTTGTTGTTGATGGTGTGGCCGGGACGTGTGGCGATGATGCGTCCCTTGATGGGTTTTCCTATGAGGGCCATGTCGCCGATGATGTCCAGCAGTTTGTGGCGTGCGGGTTCGTTCTCCCACACGAGGGGTTTCTCCTGGAGGTAACCCAGTTCTGTTGCCTCGTGGTGGGGAGCTCCTATGCCGTCGGCCAGTCGGTCCAGTTTCTCCTGTGTCGTCGGGTTTTCGTAGATGACGATGGCGTTCTGCAGGTCGCCTCCCTTGATGAGGCCGGCGCCCATCAGCATCTCCACCTCACGCACGAAGCAGAAGGTGCGGGCTGGGGCTATCTCTTTGGCGAAGTCGTCCATGCTGTCCAGCGTGGCGAACTGACTGTTCAGCACCTTGGACTGGAAGGCTATCATGGCCGTGATGCTGAAGTCCTCGTCGGGGAGTATGGTAATGACCGAACCCGTGGCGTCGTCGCGTGCCTCAATCTTCTTGGTGATGACGTAGTAGTCCTTGGGGGCATTCTGCTCCACGATGCCCACGCGAAGCAACTGCTCCACATACATCTCGGCCGAGCCGTCCAGGATGGGCATCTCGGGGCCCGACACCTGCAGCAGACAGTTGTCCACACCCATGGCATAGAGGGCGGCCAGGGCATGCTCCACGGTGCTGCAGCGCACGTTGCCCTTGGCCAGGACGGTGCCTCGTGTCGTATCCACGACGTTCTCGGCCACGGCGTCGATGATGGGCTCGTCGGGCAGGTCTATGCGCTGTATCTTGTAGCCGTAGTTCTCGGGTGCGGGGTTGAAGGTGACGGTCAATCCCAGTCCGGTGTGCAGTCCCTTGCCGTGTAGCGTGAAACTGCCTCCTATAGTATTTTGTTTCAACATAATCATTTTTAGGTCTATGATCAGCGGTCAATGGTCAGCGACTTTTTCCTCCGGCAGGAGAAAATTATTTTTTTAGTGGAAAATGCAAATTTCTCTAACCTCTAACCTTCTTCTATTGTTGTGCTTTCTTTAGGGCCTCCACTTCCTTGCGCAGGGCGAGGAGTTCCTTGTGCATCTCGGGCAGATGGCGGTACATGGCCGACGAGCGCAGCCAGTCGCGGGCCCCGAAGGCTGGCGAGCCTCCTATGGTCTGCCCTGCTTCCTTCACGGGACCGGCTATGCCTGTCTGGGCCGCTGCCGTGGTGTGATCTGCCACGGTGATATGGCCCAGCACACCCACCTGACCGGTGAAGGTACACCACTCGCCTATCTTACTGCTTCCGGCTATGCCCACTTGTGCGCAGAGCACGGTGTGTGAGCCCACCTCGTTGTTGTGGGCCACTTGCACCAGGTTGTCTATCTTCACGTCGCGGTGGATGATGGTGGCGCCCATCGTGGCCCGGTCTATGCACGAGTTGGCACCCACCTCCACGTCGTCCTCCAGTACCACGATACCCATCTGTGGTATCTTCTCGTAGCCTTCGGCGGTGGGAGCGAAGCCGAAGCCGTCGGCCCCGATGACACTACCTGCATGCAGGATGCAGCGGTCGCCCACGATGCAGTCGTGATAGATGGTGACTCCGGCATAGAGGATGCTGTCCTTGCCCACCTTGGCGTTGGGGCCCACTGTGGCATGGGGGTGCAGTGCTGCCCCGTCACCTATCTCGGCTCCCTCGCCTACGGCACTGAAGGGTGCCAGATAAACATCCTTGCCCACCTTGGCCGACGGTGCCACATAGGCCAGCGGGTCTATGCCGGTGCGCTTGGGCTTGAGGCTCTCGTAGAGGGTCATCAGTTTGGCCAGACTCTCATAGGGGTTGTCCACCCTCACTAGGGTGGCCTGTACGGGTTCGGCTAGTACGAAGGTCTTGGCCACCAGCACCACGCTGGAGCGTGTGGTGTAGATGTACGACTCGTATTTGGTGTCGGCGAGGAAGGAGAGGGCTCCCTCTACGCCTTCTTCTATCTTGGCGAACGTGTGGACAGTGGCCTCGGTATTACCCTCGACCGTTCCGCCTACGTACTCTGCTATCTGTTGTGCTGTGAATTGCATGGGAAGGATGCGTTATCTTAGAAAATCGGCCGCAAAAGTACCGCTTTTGTTTTACAAAACCTAATTTTCGACCCGAAAAAGTGCACCACCCACCTTGTTTTAACTATTTTTAGGTCAACAGCGGGCAGTCAACGGCTATTTCCAAAGTTTTCTTTTTCCTCGTCAGAGGTGAGACTAAATGGCAGATAAAATGAAACTACTTCATTATATATCGTAAAAAGTAGATAAATTACACAAAAACAAATATTCCGCCGTGTACCATTTCTTGCTATACGAGGACTATATGACATTAAAAACACGATAATTAACATTATTTAACGCAGAAAACACCAAAAATATTTGCATATATCGAAATCTTGCCGTACCTTTGCACCGTCAAAACAAAGAAATGACATCCGTACAGCATACTACAGAAAATAAGGAAAGTAGAAGACCAGTGTGAAACTGGGTTTGCGACGGCCCTTGCTCCTGGTATTTTATCCGGCGAGCAAGGGCTAAATTTGAGGGACTTGAGAGTTCAAAAGTTCTTCAACTCGCTTCGCTCATAGAAGCGGCAAGCCGAGCGCTGTGGCGCCGCGCAGTCCAACCGTTGACCGTAGACCTGAGATGAGACTCACCCTTTCGCAATTCATGGCAGAGCACTATGTGGTGCGATACAATGTCCTGTCTGGCATCAGCGAGTGGCAGGTGGATGGCTCTTTCGTGACCATTGATGACCGCACCATACGCACCTTTGTACTCGAGGCCCACGAGGCTGGCGTGAGGGCTACAGAGCGCGAGGTGCGGTTGTACCTCGGTTCCACCCGTGTGCCCTCGTATCATCCCGGACGGACCTACCTGGAGTCTGTGCGTGGACGGTGGAATGGACGGCGTGACTATGTCGCCCTGGCGGCCTGTCAGTTTGGCTGTACAGCGCCCCAGCGCATGGCGTGGTTCGGCGTGTGGCTGCGCGGTGTTGTTCAAGGTTGGCTGCAAGGAGGCTCCATGGCGCTCTCCGCTCCTCCTTTTCTCGAGGGACAACCCCTTGCCCTCCTCTTGCCTCCCACACTGCGCGACAGTAGCAACAAGCCGTCGCACTCCCTCCACTACCCCCGTCTCTATGCCCAGTTGTTGGCTCAGGTGGAAAGGGGTGATCGTTGTGACTTCACCGATGCCGAGCAGCGACTCCTTGCCCGTCTCGACGATGCCAAGATGGCGTCTCGTCCCGAGGTGCAGAGTTTCCGCATGTCCTTCGTTCCTGCTCTGGAGATGGGGCGTGGTGTCCTGGCTCTGCGGCTCAGTGACATCACCGAGAGCATCCGATACCGTCAGGGTTTCGACTACGACAACAAGCAGAAGAACCTCCTTGGACGCTGGCTCACCTCGGAGTACCGTGCCGGTCGCATCGCCAAACGTACCTCGGGCGGAGCCGTCACCTACCTCGTCCGCCCTGTCTTTGGACGTGTCCGCCATCCTGCTGTATTGCCTCGTTGAACCTCTTTCATCTCGTATCCGTTGCACATTTTGTTAAAAAAGCCCCTTTTTCGCCACCTGGAGGAAAAAAACAGTTGACCGTTGACCGTTGACCGTTGACTTTTCATTACCTTTGCACCGCGAAAAATGAATGACCAATATGAACAAGAAGTTCGTTTCTCTCTTTCTGTTCCTTGCTGCGCCGCTGCTACTCTGGGCCAAGCCCATCACCCGTCAGCAAGCCGCAGCGCAGGCCACGGCGTTCCTGCTGCAGAAGGGTAAGTTGCTCGATGCCACCGTCGTGGCTCTGCCGCTCAGTGTGGAGGCTAGCATTCAGGCTTTGACGAGCTCTCCTTTGACGAGCTCTCCTTCGACGAGCTCAGAAACCGGAACCGCACCCGGAACCGGAGTTCAAAGGCTCAATGCCTCCGCCCCCGCTTGCGAGCCCTTCTACATCTTCAATACCGATGGCGGCCGCGGCTTCGTCATCCTCTCGGGCGACGATACACTGGTGCCCGTGTTGGGCTACAGCGACGCGGGGGCCTTTGACAACGCCAATCTGCCCGACAACTTCGCGAGTTTCCTGCAGGCGTATGCCGACCTCATCCTTCGCTATCAGCAGGAGATGGAGGAGTCGGAACTCGGGAACTCGGGAACTCGGGAACTCCAGAACTCCGGTAATCCCGAAATCCACTCCACCCTGGCGCCCTTCACCGAGTATGCCGAGGCCATAGAACCCTTGCTCCAGACCAAATGGAACCAGGGCACACCCTACAACAACCAGTGTCCCGTCATCAATGGCTCGCTTCCCCCCTCGGGTTGCGTCGCCACGGCCATGGCTCAGTGTATGTACTACTTCCGTTGGCCGCAAGGCGACATCTCGCAGCCCATCCCTGCCCACACCTTCACCTGCGACGACGTCCAGTACACGATGGACGAACTGCCCGTCACCTCCTTCGAGTGGAGCAAGATGAAGACCACCTACAGCAGCGATAAGAGCGAGCAGTATGTCTCCAAACTCATGCTCTATGTGGGCCAGAGCATCAAGATGGGCTACACCCTCGGCGGCTCGGGAGCCTCCATGGGCAATGCCTGCAATGCTCTCAAGAAATACTACGGCTACTGGGCCAAGCACATACACCGCAGTGACATGTCCATCGCCGAGTGGGAGGGCATGTTCCTGAACGAGCTGCAGAACAAACGCCCCATCTTCATGGCGGGCTACAGCACCAGTGCCGGACACTCCTTCGTCTGCGACGGCTACGACGGCGGCGGCCTCTTCCACATCAACTGGGGCTGGGGCGGCGGCAGCGACGGCTACTTCCGCCTGTCCATCCTCAATCCCGGCGACAATAGCGGATGGGGCGCCACCCCTACCTCCGACGGCTACGGCATGGGTACCGAGGCCATCATAGGGATGTGTCACGCCGAGGACGCTCCCGTCGGCGACGACCCCCAATACCTCAATCTCGGCAGCCTCAGCCTCGACGGTACCAAGGTGTCCTACACCATCTGGAACACCGCCTGCTCCGAGGAACATACCTTCGAGCACGGCATAGCCACCGTGGACGAGGACGGCAACTTCACCTTCCTCAACGCCACACGCGCCACCTGCACCCTCGCCTCGGGATGGGGTTACACCAGTCCCCGCGAGGTGGATGTGAAGGCCAGCCTCAAGGGCAACGCCACCTACAAACTCGTGGCCGTCAGCCGCGTACAGGGCACCACCACCTGGTACCAGTCCTACAAGAACCAGTACATCGACCTCCAGCTCAGCACCCTCAAGCGCGTCCTCTCGTCCACCGTCCATCCCGTGCGGCTGCTCGCGAGGAGCGACATCTCCATCATCGGCAACAACTTCGTGGGACAGGAGCAGTGGGTGAAACTCGATGCCTACAATGGCGGCGACGAACTCAACGTGGAGCCCTACCTCTTCGCCTCTACCACACAGGACAAGGGCAAGTCCGTCTGCCACGGTCCCCTCATCCTCGCCGAGGGTGGCCACGAGGAGGTCCTCTTCCCCTGGACGCCCGACAGCATAGGCACCTACAATCTCTGGGTTACCTGGGACAGCGAGGGCAAGAATGTCATCAGTCGGTACACCGCCGAGGTCACCAAGTCGCGCACCCTCTCCACCACCACCCCCGCTGCCACCTTCTACCCCAACACCTCCTATGGCGGCAGCGGTAAGAAACTCCCCGAGGGAGAGTACTACCTCACCAACCTCAAGGCCTATGGCATCAACAACGACGACATCGAGTCGCTAAAAGTGCTGCCTGGCTACATCGTCAAGATGTACGAGAACGACCTCTTCCACGGCGACACCATTTCCTACACGGGCAATGTCAACGCCCTCAAGACGTGGGCCAACGTCTGCTCGTCGCTCAAGATCTCCTGCTGCGGCACACCCGACATGGACGGCCTCTACACCTTCTGCAGCCTCCGCGGCCGTCTCATGATGGACGTCACAGGCACCACGGCTGGCTCCCAGGTGTGCGTGGCCGACACCACCATGCAGGCCACCCAGTTCTTCCAGCTCCAGCACGTCGCCGATGGCATCTACCACATTCGCAACGAGGGCAGCGACCTCTACCTCACCATGCCCGCCGACAGCCTCAAGAGTGGCGCCCATGCCCACCTCGATGTCCTCCATGCCTCTGGCGACGAGGGCTATGACGCTCGTGCCCAACAGTTCATCCTCGTGCGTGTGGGCGAACTCTACCAACTCGTGTCGCGACTCAGCGGCCGTGTCCTCGACGTCACCACCGTGACCCCCCAGCCAGGCACCCCCATCGTCATCAAGGACAATACCAGTCAGGTCACCTCCAAATGGATGCTCACTCCCGTGCCGACAGGGGTGGATGAGGTGGAACTCGGGGACTCGGGGACTCGGGTACTCCAGAAATCCCGAAATCCCGAAATCCACTATAACCTCGCTGGGCAGCGCGTCGGCGACGGCTATCGCGGCATCGTCATACGTCATGGAAAGAAAATTATCAAACAATAACGACAACTCAATGAAAAAGATCCTCTTTGCAGCGCTTACGGCGCTCCTCTTCGTCGGTTGCGGCGACGACGACTCCACGGGCTCACCCGCCACCCCCACCACGCAGCCATACAGCTACTCGGTCTATATCTCGGACATCCAGCGCACACTCGACATGAAGACCTGGTCCTATGTGAGTACGGTGCGCGACACCATGTTCCGCTTCTGCGAGGTGGAGTACACCGTCAGCGGCCCCGGCAAGCCCCAGACCAGGTACGACGCCCGCGTGGATGGCTACGGCCAGGAGCATGCCATACAGTGGACCTCCGACTCCATTGGCCAGGTCACCGTCACAGTAAGTGCCATGCCACATGATGAACCCAACCTCGAGTACAACAACTGGCAAGTCATGGACATGGACTCTACCTACCGCTTCTACGTCGCCGTCCATGCCACGGTTCGGCAAGGCTCAGCCCAAGTCAATCGCGACTTCACGCGGACAAAAGGACACAAAGGTGTGGAATGGTTCAACGACTACTCGCCCTGGCAGCAATCGTTCGAGGTCCCCTTCTCGAAGGAATCGCTCCAACGAGAGCAGTAACGGCCATGGTTCGACCGTGCTCACCAACCACACTTCAGAAGGAAACGCTATGGACAAGAAATACCAAAAACCTACCATGCGTGTTATCAACCTCTCCGCCCGTCACTTCCTGGAGAATAGTCCCCAGAATACAGCAACAGGCAGAGGAAATAACATGACGTGGGGAGATTAAACCGCTTTGCGGACGTTGACGTTGATATTGATGTTGACGTTGACATTGACCTAAAAAACATGAAACTGATTCCCAAAAGTTTCGCTGCATTTTGCACGTCTGCAAAAGCCAGCTCTCAGCTCTCAGCTCTCAGTCTTTGGCTCTTGGCTCTGGCTGCATGCTCCTCAGAAGCGGGCCAAGTGCAGCTACCCGTAGAGCCCACACTCAAAGGATGCGTGGCCACCATACCTCCATTCACCTATGGTGATGACGAGACGATGGGCCCACCAACCGCAACCCGTACGGCACTGGTGGTGGACGAGTCTGGCCTGACATTCCAATGGGCTGCGGGCGACCAGATTGGTGTGGTGGGAACGTACTACAACGAGAAGGAGGATAAATATTGGTATCAGCAGACCAACTACTCCATGGTCAGTGGCGCTGGTACCGCCGAGGCTACCTTCAATGGGGGTGCGTTCCATCTGGTGGATAACACCGACTACCTCTCCTACTACCCCTACGACGGCACGGCTACGTGTCAAGACAATGCCTACCGCACCCTGGACTTCACGGGACAGACGCAGACGGCCAACGCCTCCACCGCTCATCTCGGAGCCAAGGACTACATGCTCGCCAGTGCCCAGAAACCCGCCGACGGCTATATCCGCTTTGCCTTCGACCACTGCTGCACGCCCATCCGCTTCACCCTCACCCTGCCCGCTGCGGCAGCAGGCAAGACACCCACCACCATGAGTGTCACCACCGTAGGCAATACCAGACACTTTGTCACCAGTGTGACGCACAAGATGAATGGGCAGTCACCGATTTACACCTCGCAAACGTACGCTTACACCCTAACCCTCGGTTTCTCGGGCTTTGACATCCCTGCTGGCGATGCTCCTCAGCTTCAGGCATGGCTCATGATCTTCCCCGTCAAACTCTCCGAGAAGACCCTCTTCGTCACCCTCACCTGCACCGACGGCACCGTCTATACGGGCAGTGTCGCTGGTCAGGACTACCAGGCAGGCAAGGCCTACCGCCGCACCTTCACCCTCTCCGACGAGATAGACATGGGAGGCAGTGTGCTGTGGAGTGTGAAGAACGAGGGAGCCGCCTCGCCGTTCGACATCGGTAGCCAGCACACCAATGCCGAGGCCGATGCTGTCTCGGGCGCATGGCATCTTCCCAGCCAGAACGACATCACCGCCATGAAGACGTGTTCGTTGGATGCAGGTAGCGGCCTCGACAGCCAAGGGGTGGAACGCCTCGGCTACTACGTCATCAACGGCGCCAACATCATCTTCCTCCCCTTCTCCGAGAATGCCAACACCAGCTACTACTGGCTCTCCGACAAAGAAGACGACTACCACAAGCAGCTCTACTTCGACACCAACGCCTTCAAAATCAACATCCCCACCACAAGTCCAACATGGACTTCCAAGTTCCGCTTCGTGAAGGATAAAAGCAACAATTAAGTCCTTATCATGATGAAACACCCCAGCATACGTCATATCTTTGTGCTGACACTCCTGTTGTCGGCCACTGCCACCGCATGGGCCCGCGGCACAGGAGCCAGATGGTTGGCCGATGTCACCAAGAGCAAGCCCTATGCCATCGTGGAGTTCCTCTACTACGACGACGAGGGACTGGACAGCTTCTGGAACAACGACCCCACACTCTACGTCAACGGCGAGAACATGGGCGCATGGGACGACCTCGACAGCTCTACCAGCACCGGCGACCGCAGCACCATGTCTGTCAGCGCCCACTACGTCGCCATCCTCTTCAACAAATACAAGACGGGCAGTCAGTACTGGGCCAAGTTTGCCATCTTCAGCAAGGATAACATGTACCAGGGCTTCTCCGTCTATCTGGAAGGCCCCTGGACTAACGACCGCAAGAAGAAAGGCACCCTCACCACCAGCACCATCTACTGCGCCGGCGTATGGACGGGCTACAACCTCACCGACGTGAAACTGGAACACGCTGGCATCGACAAGGAGAAAATCACCGTCACCTATCCCAACCTCTACCCCGAGACGGGCGTCTCCTACTCCTACACCCTCAAGGTCACTGCGGCCAACGCCACCCGCCAGACGACGCAGACCTACGAGACAGAGATCAACACCATCTCCGACAGCCGCGAGACGAGCATCCCTGGCGTACACTCCAGCCAGACCACCTTCACCGTCACCCCAACCCTCCACGCCACGGTGGCACTGCGCTGCGGCAACACCACCCGCTACGTCACCATGGACCAGCCCGCCAGCATCAAACGCGCCACCACCGAACCTCTGCCCTACGCCCGGGACCTCACCGTCGTGCCCGATATGTGGCAGAAGATCGTCACCCTCAACTGGAGCGAACAGAGCACCGACATCGACGGCAAGTGGTACATCTATCGCAAAGCCGACGGCAACACCGCCTTCCTTGGCACCGTCTCTAAGTCGGGCCACAAGTTCAAGGACGCCGACGACGCCCTGGAGTTCGAGAAAGACTACACCTTCTACGTATGCTTCTATCCCAATGCGTGGAAGGTCGACGCGGCTACCACTGGCCCCCACAACTACTCGGCTAGCAAGACAACGGCTATCACCCGCGAATGTAATATCGACGTCGCCGCCCTGCCCGAGGAAGACCAGATACGCGTCTCCTGGACCCATAAGGCTGCACCCACGTCGGACTACTACAGCCAGCAACCCGTCGTCGTCGTCGAACGCAAGATCAACACCGCCAACGAGTGGCGCGAGGTGGCCAACGTCCCCATCACCAAGTCGGGTACCGTCAGCGGCGAATATATCGACACCGACGTCCTGGGCGAGTGCGTCCTCTACACCTATCGCGTCAGCCTACGGGCTGTGCAGAAGACCTTCACCTCGCGCGAGGTCAGCCAGCGTATCAGCGGCGAGACACAGCTCACGGGCTTCGTGGCCACCAAGGGCTCCTTTGCCAGCGAGGCACACCTCACCTGGACCGTCAGGCAGGTGGGAACGGCCAACACTGTCTTCGTCGTCTGGCGTCGTGCCGTAGGAGGCGACACCTGGAGCCGCGTATATACCACCGAGGGTACCGATGCCACCTACTACTACGTGGACAACTCCTGCGATGCAGGTGTCTATTACGAGTACAAGATCACCTGCTACACCCCTTGCGACGGCGACCGCCTCGAGAAGAACTCCCTCTACAGCTATGGCTTCAGTCGCAGCAGCGGCGTCATCTCTGGTCGCGTCACCTACGGGACAGGTGTCGCCGTGCCCGGCGTGCGCATCAACCTCGAGAAATCCACTGTGGAGGATGTCAGCGACAACCTCTTCCGCAGCGTACGCATCCAGGGCACAGACAGCCGTGTCGCCGTGCCCGTCAAGAACGTGGATGGCGACGACGAGTGCCTCAACAGGAGCACCATCCTGGCCGACGGCAAGGCCATCACCGTGGCCATGTGGATCTACAACGACATCACCGACTCCCTCGACTCGGGCGATGAGCGCTTCTACGACCTCTGCGGCTTCCGCTGCGCCGACTACATGGCAGGACTGGGTATCTACCACGGCATATACGCCGACTACCTCGTTCCCGCCTCGAGCGACCGCAGCTACATGAGCTATGCGCAACCCATCCCCCGCCAGCAGTGGGTCTATGTCGTCCTCACCGTCGACAAGAGCGGTTTTCTCTGGTATAGCCTTGTCTCCGATGGCAAGGTTAGTCGAGGCGAGAGCAGCCTCAGTCTGGACAAGAACAAACTCACCGACGACGCCTTCTTCTACGTGGGTAACTACTCGCCCAAGAAGGTCAGACCCTTCACAGGCAATGTCGATGAGGTGCGCATCTGGAGCAAGGAACTCACCGCGGAGGAGATCCTCACCACTTACGACCGCATGCTCTCCGGTACCGAAAAGGGCCTCGCCCTCTACTGGCCCATGGACGAGGGTGTGGAGATGAACTATGTCTTCGACCTGAGCCAGAGCAACAATGTGCCCAACAACGCCCACGGCATCATGACCTCGGCCACGATATCGGCCAACACCCCCAGCGCCGACCAGTTCCGCCTCTATGGACTCACCGACGCCTCGGGCAACTACGTCATCGAGGGCGTGCCCTTCACTGGACGTGGCATCAACTACACCATCACACCCCAGTATGGCATCCACCAGTTCCAGGCGGCCCACCTCACCCGCTACGTCAGCCCCACCTCGCTCGTACATAGCGGCGTCGATTTCACCGACATCTCCTCCTTCCCCGTACATGGCAAGATACGCTACGCCGGCACAGACTACCCCGTAGATAGTTGCAAGTTCGCCGTGGACGGCACGCCCTGCATGCGCGACGGAGATGCGGTGACGAGCGACCGCAATGGCGAGTACACCATCGATGTGCCCATAGGCAAACACTACATCACCGTGAGCCTGGGCGGACACACCTTCGTGGGCGGCGGACGCTACCCCACGACGGGGACCGAGACCTTCACACAGGAGGTCTTCAACCTCGACTTCGAGGACAGCACCCTGGTCAACGTCACCGGACGCTTCGTGGGCGGTGACCTCCAGCAGGACTTGCCGTTGGGCTTCGGCCAGACGGTGGGCAACCTCGGCACGGTGGCGTTCACCCTGGAGCCCATCAATAGCGACTATCGCCTCAACGTGCAGCGACAGGTGGAAGGCACCGTGGTGCAGTATGTCGATAACCCCAATCCAGTCGCCGTGGCCAGCCAGACGCCCAATATTGTCAGCCAGAGCTGGCGCGGCGCAGGAGCCGAGAGCCGCTACATCTACATCGAGACACAGTCTGCTACGGGCGAGTTCAGTGCCATGGTACCTCCCCTGCAGTACAAGGTCGGCATCCCCAAGGTGAAGGCCACAGGACTGGAAGTGGGGCAGAGCATCACCATCAATGCCACCGATGTGAACCGCCTCTCGGCCGACACCCTCGTCACGGAGGCGGGCAAGGAGACATACCCCTACAAGGTGAAACTCAATACGCCCTACCACAGCCGCGCCACCTTCAGTGTCACCAGCACCAACGACGTACCCGAAGCCTTCGGCGAAGAGGTCTATGACGGCCACGACCAGCAAGGCTCCTTCACCGTCACCGACATCTTCACCACGCGGGAGGATGCAGCGGGCAAGACACAGGTCTCCTACACCTACGGCCATCCCGTCTTCGTGGGCGGCAATACCTATATCATGCGCGTACATGCCTACGAGACCTATACCAATGCCGACACGGGCCGCGAGTTCATTGTGCCCCTGGACGGCAAGGTGGTCACCATACACAACGAACTCAGCAGCGACCAGACCATAGCCATCCAGGGCGGAACGACAGCCGAAGGCAAGGAGATACAACAGGGCGAGGTCATTGACCTCAAAGACAACCAGCTGCAACTCGACTCGCTGGGCAAGGCCACCTACCGCTGGCAGGCAGGACTGCCCAACCTCAATGCCGACATGGGCTATGCACGCAACTTCAGTATGGACTACGAGATAGACGGCAACACCTTCACCTGGGAAGGCTTCAGCGGCGTGGTCTTCGGATCCATAGGCAGTGGCTCCAACTTCGTCACGGCGGGTCCCGACAAGGTACACATGATTCTGCGTGACCCGCCAGGAGCCAACTCCTTCGCCACCTGGACCAAAGGCTCCACCATCGTGAGCAAGACGGTGTCCAAGAAGACGAGCATCCACAACGTGACGGATATCGCCCAACACCAGTTTGGCTACAAAGAAGCCTTCATAGTGGGGACCCTCGTGGCAGGTACCATCACCGAGGCCAAGAGTAAGGACGATATGGAACTAGGGCTGGAGGTATCGCTGACCCACTACACCGGAACGAGCGACGAGACGACGCTGACTACGACGCGCGACATCAGCACGAGCAATGACCCCGAGTATGTGGGCAGTCGAGGCGACGTCTTCATCGGTACCAGCACCAATTACCTCTTCGGCAAGGCCCGTGAGGTGGACTTCGTGCGCGAGGGCGGCAAGGTGCGCATCGGCGACCGCGAGGTGACACAGATGGGCGAACAGATCAAGACCACCTTCAACTTCACGCAGCACTACGTGGAGAATATCCTCTTCCCCAATTACGAGAATATCAAGAAGAACTACCTCACCTATGTGTCCACCATGCAGGAACGGCAAGCCTACGCCAATGCCACCGACCATGTGGTGTATGTCACCACCCTCAAGCCTGGTGACCGAGGCTATGGCACATGCAACTTCGACAAGAGTGTGTGGGGAAGTGAGGCAGCCGATTCTCTGGCGTGGGAAGGTCCCAGCTACCGTGCCATCCTGCCCGTCGGCAGCGCCGACAAGGTCTTTGACGACAGCATCGTGTGGTGCAACCAGCAGCGCAAACTGTGGGAACACTACCTGGCCATGAACGAGAAGGAGAAAGTGGATCTCTACGAGTCACGCAACGACAAAGAGTATGCAAACTACTACGAGAATATCTCGTTCGACGGCGGTGCGCAGGTGGAGAACAGTGTTCGCCACGAGTCGGCCCACACCGACCTCCATGGACACGATAACCACGAGTACGTCATCTTCAACAATAAGTGGGGCTTCTCCATCAAGGGGTTCGGCGTTGTCAATTCCCTCAACACCGCCAACGGTGGCCATCAGATAGAGGACTACGAGAATACGAAGACCAACTTCAATGGTTTCTCCTACACACTCAAGGACCGTACTTGGGCAGCCCACACAGTGGATGTCTATAGCAAGTCCAACTACAGTCCAGTCTTCCGCACCCGTGCTGGACAGACCTATGGCCCCTACGAGGATGAGGAACAGACCAAGTACTACCAGAAAGGTACGAGCATAGGAGCCGCCACGGCCCAACTGGAGAAACCCCAACTGGATGTGGAGCACCCCAGCGTCTCGGGCATCCCCAACGGCGGCACAGCCACCTACACCATCAAACTCTCCAACCAGAGTGATGCACAGTGCGACTGCATCTTCGATCTCTGCGTCTATACCACCACCAATCCCCATGGTGCCGTCCTCCTGCTGGACGGAGCACCCCTCGTGCAGTCGCGCTCCATCGTGATACCTTATGGTCAGTCGTTCACTAAGACGCTACAACTGCGACAGAGCGACCTCAGTGTATTGGACTACAACGACATAGAGATTGCCCTCATGTCGCAGAGTCAGAACGACCCCACGAGCTCGTGGCCCGTCATCGCCTCGACCCAGAAGATTTCCGCCCACTTCGTGCCCTCGTCCTCGCCTGTGGTTCTAGGTGCTGCCGGCACGGTCCTCAACACGCGTACGGGAGCCAACCTCTCGCTCACCATCTCGGGATTCGACAAGAACTACTACAACCTCAAGGCTTTCCGCCTGCAGTACCGTCAGGCCAACGATCCCGAGTGGACACAGATCAAGGAGTGGAGCCTCGCCGATATCCAGCAGAGCGAGGACGGTACGTTGCACTATGACCTCGACATGAGCGACTTCTCGGATGGTAACTACGCCTTCCGTGTCGTCTCGGTGAGCACCTATGGCACAGGCGAGGTCACCGTGACCTCCGACGAGGTGAGTGTAGTGAAGGATATGCGTCGTCCGCAAATCCTGGGTCTTCCCGAACCTGCCGATGGTATCCTGGGCGTGGGTGACGTCATCAGTGTGAAGTTCAACGAGGACATCCGCAACGGTAACCTCACCGCCGACAAGAACTTCCTCGTCACCGGTGCCCTGAATGGTGCCGAGGTGGACCATGCCGTGGCGTTCCAGAGCAGTGGACGCCAGGAGTATGTGGCCTTCACGAGTAACTTCAGTATGCGCGACCGGGACTTCACCTACGAGTTTTGGGCCATGCGACAGGATGACGGCGACGGCATCCTGGTGGCCCATGGCACCGAGCAGAACTATTTCAGCATAGGCTACACCGACGGCCATCTCTCCGTTGATATCAGCGACGAGAACTACACGAGCGACAAGGCCGTAGCGCCAGGTGAGTGGGCTTTCTACAGTGTCTCCTACCGCCGACAGGACGATGGTGGTCTCCTCAGCCTTGTCGTGGCCTACGAGAATGTCACTGACACCATCTTTAGTAACCTCCACGTACGTTCGTGCAAGACGACAGGAGCGCTCGCTATATGTCGCAATTTCGTGGGAGCCATCCACGACCTGGCCATATGGAACCATGTGCGTAGCATCAGCAAGTCGCTCTCTGAGCGTAGTCAACAGAAGTCACCCCTCACCGAGGGCATCGTGGCCTATTGGAAGATGGACGAGGGACACGGTACCACCATTACCGAGTCGGCGCGCGGACTGGACATGCGCATATACAACGGTGGTTGGTACCTCAACAACACCAATTTCGCTGCGGCACTTCACGGTGGCACAGGTATCAGCATACCCATGGCGACCCGCAGCATAGAGGCCAACCAGAGTTATGCTGTGGAGTTCTGGTTCATGCGCGAAAAGGAGGCAGTGAGCATCCTCCTGGAGTCGGACCAGATGGCTATAGTCTGCGACAGTCTGGGGCATATCATCCTCGTGGATGCCGACCTCCAGACGAAGGTGAGCACCGAGACGGCGAGCACGGGCCAGTGGCACCATCTCGCCCTCAATGTGCAGCGCGGCGTGTCGGCCATCGTGTGGCTGGATGGACAGAATATCCTGTCCACCAACGATTCGTTTGTGCCAGCCTTGCAAGGTGCCGAGGTCCATTTCGGTATGTCGCTGGAGGGCGCCATGGACGAGATACGCATATGGAAGGCTACTCTCAGTCGCAAGTACATGGTGGATAACCGCTACAACCGCGTAGATACCGCCGAGGCTCACGGTCTCATCGCCTATTACCCCATGGAACGTACGTCGCTCAATGCCTTCAATCAGGTGGAGACGCGGTTCTCGCTGGCCGATGCTTCGCAGGTGGCAGGAGGCGACGCCACTTCCGATGAGGCGATGCAGGCCACCACGACGCCACCGCTGAAACCGGCACCACAGGTGACCAACCTGCCATTCTCCTTCACGGCCTCCGAGCGCGAGATATTCATCACCCTCACCAACGATGCCGCCCGACTGGAAGGGACCACCGTGAACTTCACCATCCAGAAGGTCATGGACCTCAATGGCAGCGAGAGCGAACCCGTGACATGGACGGCTTATATCCGCCAGAACGAGTTGGCCTGGGGCGCCAAGACGCTGCCTCTCTACGGCTCGGTAGGCGATGAGGGCTACGGCTGCATCACAATCTACAACAACGGTGGCACCAGCCACGAATATACCATAGCAGGTTTGCCCTCGTGGCTCACAGTGACACCCTCGTCGGGAACACTTGCACCCAAAGACGAGCAGACGCTGGAGTTCGTCATCTCGTCGGCCGTGGCTGTGGGTTCCTATGAGGAGACCATCTACCTGCGAGGCGAGGACGGCATCAGCGAGCCTCTCACCGTGACACTCACTGTCACTGGCTCGATGCCCTACTGGGATGTGAATGCGGCCGACTATGAGTTCTCTATGCCCATCACCGGACAGCTCTACTTCGGCAAGGCCATCAGCGAGGAAGCCTACGACTTTGTCTATGCCTTCATCGATGGCGAGTGCCGTGGCATGGCCCCTGTGTCGTATGTCGATACACGTTCGGGCTTCTATGTGCAGATGCTCGTCTATGGCCATGCTTCGGATGTGGGTAAGGACGTGGTCTTCAAGGGCTACGACTCCTCCAACGCCCTCGTCTATTCGCCCCTCCAGACGTATGTCAAGGACAAGGAGACGGATATCCTCTTCTCCAATGTCACGGCAGGCGTGGGGACCTTCGATGCTCCCGTACGTTTCCAGAGCGCTGGCAGTGTGGAACAGACCGTCAACCTATCGCCTGGATGGAACTGGGTATCCTTCTATGTAGATCCCACCAATACACTCATTTCCAGTATTATGCAATCTTATGTGGAGGCTATCGAGATCGTGAAAAGCAAGACGCGCTTCACCAAGAGCGACGGCACACAGTTTGCCGGCGACCTCCTGGAACTGGGCGGTGCAACGATGTACAAGATTCTGGCGCGTGCCGATGTGGAGTTGTCCATCGTGGGACCAATCATAGAGCGCAATGTGGGCCGTCAGCGTATCCGTCCCCAGTGGAACTGGCTGGGTAATCCCTTCTACAGCAATCGTTCCATCACCAAGGCTTTTGCTGGCGCGGAGGGCCTGACGGCCGACGACCAGATTATCTCGCTGAGCGACTTCGCTATATGGAATGGCAAACTGTGGGAAGGTAACCTCAAGAATTTTGAGCCCGGACGTGGACACCTCTACTATTCCAACAACGAGACGGCCTATTATGTCTTCGAGAATCTCGTCAACACAACGGGTGCCGTGAAGGCAGAGGTGACAGTCCCCGATGACGAAAACGGAGCACAGGTGGGGCCCTACAAGCCTGTGCCCGACAACCGCTATCCCAGCAATATGAACGTCATCGCCCGACTCTACCTCGATGGCGCTGTGGTGGATACCGCTGCCGTGGCTGTCTTCACCGATGAAGGTGACTGCCTCACTGCTACTCGTGGCATAGACGGTTACTACTTCATCACCATACCGGGCGACGGTGCCCAGGACATCTCCTTCCATGCCTGTGTGGACGGACATGATGTGCCACTCGCAGCTGGCGAGTCGGGTCGAACCATGCGCTATGCCAACGACGCCATGCTGGGTGACCTGGCTACTCCCGTTGTCCTCTCCAACAGCGAGACGGGCGTGGAGAACGTGGATGGTTCGACAATGCTCTCCAACCCCATTGGAAGCTGCTACGACCTGGCAGGCCGCAAACTCACCCCCACTTCCCCCGCGGAACTCCGCAGGGGTGTGTACATTGTCGGCGGACGTAAGATGCTGAAGTAGGAGTGTCTCACAGCAAGAGAAAAACTCCCCGATGCGACAAGTGTCGGGGAGTTTTTGGGTATGGACGGATACTCAGTGTGGCTATGGAACCACCTCAGGCCCCACCACCGTATTTGTTCAGCATCGCTGCCATCTCCTGCTGTACAGCGTGGGCGTTGGCGGCGGCTGCCTGGGCGAAGGCGAGGGTGGAGTCGGCGTAGATGATGGCGCGACTGCTGTTGACGATGAGGCCGCACTGGCTGTTCATGCCATACCGACACACCTCTTCCAGGCTACCTCCCTGGGCTCCTATGCCAGGCACGAGGAGGAAATGATCGGGCACGAGACGGCGGATATCGGCAAAGGCACTGCCCTGGGTGGCCCCTATCACATACATCATCTCGTCGGCTGTGGCCCATTCCTGACTCTTGGTGAGCACGCGTTGGTAGAGGGGTGCCCCCTCGCCGTCCCTTGTCTGCTGGAAGTCCTGCGCCCCCCTGTTGCTGGTGAGGGTCAGCAGGATGACCCATTTGCCTGGGTAGCCGAGGAAGGGTTTCACGCTGTCCTCGCCCATGTAGGGTGCCACGGTGACGGCGTCGATGCCCTGTGTCTGCTCGAAGAAGGTGCGCGCATACAGGGCCGAGGTGTTGCCTATGTCGCCGCGTTTGGCGTCGGCGATGACGAAGTGTTGGGGGTAGTTTGTGCGGAGGTACGCGATGGTGCGTTCCAAGGCCACCCAACCTCTCACCCCTTCGGCCTCGTAGAAGGCGAGGTTGGGCTTGTAGGCTATGCAGTAGGGCGCCGTGGCGTCGATGATGGCTTGGTTGAAGGCGAAGATGGGGTCGTCTTCGTGGAGGAGATGCTGGGGCACTCGGCGCAGGTCGGTGTCCAGCCCCACGCAGAGAAAGGTCTGCCGGACGAGTATCTGCTGGTAGAGTTCGTTTCGGGTCATGTGTTCTGGTGGTCTATAGTTGTGCTTCTTTGAGTCGTTCGGCATTCTCGGCCACGATGAGGTGGTCGATGCAGTCCCCGATGTCTCCGTCCATGAAGGCGGCGAGGTTGTAGATGGTGTAGCCTATGCGGTGGTCGGTGATGCGTCCTTGGGGGAAGTTGTAGGTGCGTATCTTGGCCGAGCGGTCGCCGGTTGAGACCATGGTCTTGCGTCTGGAGGCGATTTCGTCGAGGTATTTCTGGTGTTCTTTGTCGTAGATGAAGGTGCGCAGTCGTGCCAGGGCGCGTTCTTTGTTCTTGGGCTGGTCGCGTGTCTCGGTACACTCCACCAGGATTTCTTCGGTGAGGTTGGTGTAGGGGTTGGTCCACATGTAGCGGGCCCGCACGCCGGAGCTCACCTTGTTGACGTTCTGTCCGCCAGCGCCGCTGCTGCGGAAGTAGTCCCAGCGTATGGCTCCCTCATTGATCTCCACGTCGAAGGGCTCTGCCTCGGGCAGTACGGCCACGGTGGCTGCCGAGGTGTGTACGCGTCCCTGTGTCTCGGTGGCGGGGACACGTTGCACGCGGTGTACGCCGCTCTCGTACTTGAGGATCCCATAGGCTCCGGCACCTGTCACGCCGAAGATAATCTCTTTGTAGCCTCCCACGGCACCCTCGGTGAACGACGATACGGCCAGGTGCCAGCCGCGCATCTCGATGTACTTGCTGTACATCCTGAAGAGGTCGCCCGCAAAGAGGGCTGCCTCGTCGCCTCCCGTGCCGCCGCGAATCTCCATGATGACGTTCTTGTCGTCTTCTGGGTCGGCGGGGATGAGGAGCAACTTGATGTCTTCTTCCAGCCTGGGCAGGTCGCGTTCGGCCTGGTTCATCTCCTCGCGGGCCATGTCGCGCAGTTCGGCATCGTCTTCGCTGGCGAGGATGTTGCGTGCTTCGTCTATGGTGTTGAGGGTTCGGATGTAGGTCTCGCGGGCCCGCATGATGGCCGCGAGGTCTTTGTATTCCTTGGTCAGACGCACATAGCGTTGCTGGTCGCCGATGACGGCGGGGTCGGTGATGAGGGTGCCCACTTCCTGGTAGCGGCTCACGAGCCCCTCGAGTTTGTCGAGTAGTGTGTTCATGCCGAGGTCTCAGTATTGGAATGTACCCATGGGGCTCTGTATGGTGAGGCTGCGGGGGCCAGGCTCGATGTGGCCGATGACCTGTGCGTCGATGTTGAACGACCTGGAGAGGGCCACGACGGCCTCGGCATCCTCGGGGGCGACATAGACTTCCATGCGGTGGCCCATGTTGAACACCTTGTACATCTCGGCCCAGTCGGCGCCGCTCTCCTCGGCGATGATGCGGAAGAGTGGGGGGATGGGAAACATGTTGTCCTTGACCACGTGGCAGTCTTCGCCCACGAAATGAAGCACCTTGGTCTGGGCGCCTCCCGTGCAGTGTACCATGCCATGGATGCGGGGGCGCATCTCGTCCAGCAGGCGACGCACCACGGGAGCATACGTGCGGGTGGGGGAGAGGACGAGGCGTCCGGCATCGATGGGACTGCCCTCCACGGCATCGGTGAGGTGGTAGTGGCCGCTATAGACAAGGTCTTGGGGCACGGCATGGTCGTAGGTCTCGGGGTAGCGTTCGGCCAGGTAGCTGGCGAAGACATCGTGGCGGGCACTCGTGAGTCCGTTGCTGCCCATGCCGCCGTTGTAGTCGTGTTCGTAGGTGGCCTGTCCGCTGCTGGAGAGTCCCACGATGACGTCGCCAGGGCGTATGTTGGCGTTGTCGATGACCTCGTCTCGGCGCATGCGACAGGTGACTGTGCTGTCCACGATGATGGTGCGCACCAGGTCGCCCACGTCGGCTGTCTCGCCCCCTGTGGCATGGATGCCTATGCCCATGTCTCGCAGGCTGGCCAGCAGTTCCTCGGTGCCACCAATAATGGCCGAGATGACTTCGCCGGGGATGAGCATCTTGTTGCGACCTATGGTGGAGCTGACGAGGATACCCGAAACGGCACCCACGCAGAGCAGGTCGTCGATGTTCATGATGAGTGCGTCCTGGGCTATGCCTTTCCACACCGAGAGGTCGCCTGTCTCGCGCCAGTAGGCATAAGCCAGACTGGACTTGGTGCCGGCGCCGTCGGCATGCATGATGTTGCAGTACTCGGGGTCGCCGCCCAAGATGTCGGGGATGATTTTGCAGAAGGCACGTGGGAAGAGTCCCTTGTCGATGTTCTTGATAGCTGCGTGTACGTCTTCCTTTGCGGCCGACACGCCACGTTGCATATAGCGTTGGTTCATAATAATAAGCTCTAAACGATAAACTCTAACCTCTAACCTCCCCAGATATCCCATGCTGCCAGGGCCTGCAGGTGCAGCATCTCCAGTCCGCCTTTGGTGGCAGCGCCGTAGTGGCTCCCCCAGCGCATGAAGAGCGTCTCCTCGGGGTTATAGACCACGTCGTAGAGGAGGTGACGGGGTGTGAGGAGGTGGTAGGATAGGGGAGCGCATGTCTCGGTGTGCGGCGACATGCCCAGTGGCGTGGTGTTCACGATGAGGGGGTGTGCAGCCATGATGTCGGCATCGAGGTCGCCGTAGGTGAGGTGGTCAGCCGCCGCCGTGCGGCTCACATACTGCCACGCGATGCCCATCTGTGTGAGGGCATGTCCCACGGCTTTGGATGCGCCTCCTGTTCCCAGTACCAGTGCTCGGGTATGATGCGGCTGCAGCAGGGGCTCCAGACTCTGGCGAAACCCAACGACATCGGTGTTGTAGCCCACCAGACGCCCTTGGTACACCCCGATGACATTCACTGCCCCTATGGCTCGTGCCTCGTCGCTGAGGTCGTCGAGGAGTGGGATGATGGCTTGCTTGTACGGCAGCGTCACGTTCAGTCCCGCAGGTCGGGGTGGGAGGCTACGATGTCGGGGAAGGCGCTGATGTCGGGGATGGGGAAGTTGAGGTACTGTGCATCTATCCCCTCGCGCTGGAACTTAGCGTTGAAGAAGTCGCGCGAGAAGGAGTGATCGAGGGGGTTGCCTATGATGCCGTAGAGGGTCAAGCGTCGAGGAACTTCTTCACGTTGCGTTCTATGCGTGCTGCTATGTCGCCCTCGTCGTCGGCAGGAACGAACTGCGTGCCCACGATGTGTTCGTAGAGCTCGATGTAGCGGTCGGCCACGCCTTGTGCATACTCATCGGTGATGACGGGCAGCACGTCGCCCGGACGGTTCATGAAGTTGTGGTCTATGAGCCACTGACGCACGAACTCCTTGGACAGTTGGCGTTGTGCCTCGCCCTTGTGGAACTTCTCCTCGTAGCCTTCGGCATAGAAATAACGGGAGGAGTCGGGGGTGTGTATCTCGTCGATAAGGATGACCTTGCCGTCGCGTTTGCCAAACTCATACTTGGTGTCCACGAGAATGAGACCTTTCTGTGCGGCTATCTCGGTGCCGCGCTGGAAGAGGGCACGGGTGTAGCGTTCCATCACCTTGTAGTCCTCGGCGCTGACGAGTCCCTGACGGATGATTTCCTCCTTGGAGATGTTCTCGTCGTGACCCTCCTCAGCCTTGGTGGTGGGGGTGATGATGGGCTCGGGGAAGCGCTCGTTCTCGCGCATGCCGTCGGGGAGTTTCACACCGCAGAGACAGCGGCAGCCGTTCTTGTACTCGCGCCACGCCGAACCGGTGAGGTAGCCGCGTATGATCATCTCCACGCGGAAACCCTCGGCCTTGAGCCCCACGGTCACCATGGGGTCGGGCGTGGCCAGTTTCCAGTTGGGGACGATGTCGGCCGTGGCATCCAGGAAGGAGGCGGCAATCTGGTTGAGGACCTGTCCCTTGAAGGGGATACCTTTGGGCAGCACGACGTCGAAGGCCGAGATGCGGTCGGTGGCGACCATCACCATGATGTCGTCGTTGATGTTGTACACGTCGCGTACCTTGCCATGATAGACGCTCTTCTGTCCGGCAAAGTGGAAATCGGTATGAGTTAAAGCAGACATGGGTTCAAGAGGTTAGAGGTTAGAGGTTAGAGGTTAGAGGTTAGAGGTTAGAGGTTAGAGGTTGGAGGTTATCGTCTCTCGTCTCTCGTAGGCCTCCACGATCTGTGTCACCAGGCGGTGTCGCACGATGTCGCTCTTGTCCAGGTCCACGCGGGCGATGAGAGGAATGCCTGCCAGGATGTCGAGGGCATCGCGCAAGCCCGAGCGCTGCGACCCTGGCAGGTCCACCTGCGTGAGGTCGCCCGTGATAATCATCTTTGTGTTCATGCCCATGCGGGTGAGGAACATCTTGATCTGGGCCGGTGTGGTGTTCTGTGCCTCGTCCAGGATGACGATGGCATCGTTCAGAGTGCGTCCGCGCATGAAGGCCAGTGGGGCTATCTGTATCACGCCTGCCTCCATCATCTCCTGCAGTCGTACCCGAGGTATCATATCCTCCAGGGCATCGTAGAGGGGCTGCAGGTAGGGGTCTATCTTCTCCTTCATGTCGCCAGGCAGGAACCCCAGTTTCTCGCCAGCTTCCACAGCGGGACGCGAGAGGATGATGCGGCGTATCTCCTTGTTCTTGAGTGCACGTACGGCCAAGGCTATGGCGGTGTAGGTCTTGCCCGACCCAGCCGGTCCTACGGCGAAGACCATGTCGTGGGTGTTGTAGGCCTGTACGAGTCGTTGCTGGTTGTGGGTGCGTGCTGTGATGGGCTTGCCTGTCACACCGAAGAGTATGGCGTTCTCTGCACCCTTGCGTTGTGTCTTCTCGCCCTTGACGATGCGTAGCAATTCCTCGCCCGAGAGGCTGTTGAACTGTGCGCAGTGTTCCTGCAGCCGGGCAAAGTGTATGTCGAACGCCGCCAGTTCCTCCTCGTCGCCGATGGCCTTGAGCACGTTGTCGTGGGCCACGATGCGCAGTTTAGGCACGAGCCCCTTCAGCATCTGCAGGTTCTCTCCCCGTGTGCCATAGAAGACCACAGGGTCGGCATCGGTGAGGATGTAGTGCTTCTCTGTCATGCTGCGCGTAATTTTCGGGCGCAAAGGTAGTGCAAACCGAGCGGAGTACAAAGAAAATCCAAAGATTTTTTCTTTTAATCCCGATGTGCAGCCTACTTTCGCGATGCAAAGTTAGTGAAAAATGTTAGAGGTTAGAGGTTAGAGGTTAGAGTTTTTTTTGTCTGAGCGGGCAAAATAGGGCTTTTTCTCGTCGAAAATGCAAAATTCTCTAACCTCTAACCTCTAACCTCTAACCTTTTTCACTATCTTTGCACCGGAATTTTATGAATAAGGAGCATTTTCTGTCTAAACTGTCTGGGCTGAAGACATGGTTCGTGGAGCAAGGGCTCGGCACGTCGCGTGGACGTTTTGTCCTCATCGTGGTATGCACTGTCCTCGTGCTCTTTGGCGTGCGCCGCTGCCATCCAGAGGTGGCACAGGTGAGGCCGGCGACGGATACCCCAGCCCCGTATGCCCCCACGGAGAAACCAGAAGAGTCAGCCGCTCTGGCTACATCCGAAAACACAGCGCCCCTGGCCACCCCTGTCCCGCACGCTCTGGATTTCTCCTACAAGCACCGCATATACAGCGTGCCTTCCTACGCCACCACCTTCCCCGACCTCCAGGATGTGCAGTACCCCGTGGCTCGTCGAGGGGGTGTCTCGGTCGTGCGCAATCGTGTCGAGGCCGAGCAGCGCAAGGGCGAGCTGCTCTACGTAGGCGCGAATCCTTATTATACTATGGATGCGGGTATGACACATAGCATACCCTACCTCACACCCCGTGCCAGCCAGCTGCTCCAACACATCGGGCGCCGCTTCCTTGATTCCCTCGCCGTCAAGCAGATTCCTCTCCACAAGATCATCGTCACCAGCGTCTTGCGCACCGAGGACGATGTGCGTCGTCTGCGTCGTGTCAACGGCAACGCCTCCGAGCAGAGTTGCCACCGCTTCGGCACCACCGTGGACATCAGTTACCTGCGTTTCCAGACCGTAGCCCCTCCTGGCGAGTACCGCCGCGAGGTGCGCAACGATACCCTCAAGTTCATCCTCTCCGAGGTGCTGCGCGACTGCCGCGAGCAAGGGTTCTGCTACATCAAGTACGAGCGCAAGCAGTCGTGCTTCCACCTCACCGTAAGGTAGGTGCCCAGCCGCACGCCGAGTTCCCTTGTTCCTTTGTTCCCTTGTTCCTTTAATAAATGTTAAATCCACACAGGGGCATTAAACCTTGGCCTCTGTGCTTGTGTCATAAAGTCGAAGGGCAGCAAGAAATAGCACGCTCTTCGACACATCTTAAATCCCAAGAAACTATGAAAAAGAATCTCTTAGCCCTTGCCCTTGCAGCCATCTTCGTGGTTCTGGCAGGCAACGTACAGGCACAAGACGACCAGGACCGTGCAGCCCGTCGTCAGCAGAATCAGGCTCGCATGACCGAGCGTCTCGTCAAGGATCTCAAACTCACCGACGAGCAGAAGACCAAGTTCGAGGAGATCTATGGCCGCTACCTCGAGGAACTCAACGCCTTGCGCTCTGAGCCCACTCAGGAAGAACGTCAGGCTCGTCAGAAGAAAGAACTCACCGAGGAGGAAGCCGTGCTACAGATTACCAAGTACTTCGAGAATCAGGACAAGATGATTCAGCAGATGCAGGCCCGCGTGGATATTCAGAAGAAGTACCTCAGCGAGTTCTCTGCCATCCTCACCAACGCCCAGATCCTGCGCGTGTTGCAGCCCCAGATGAACCGTGGCGGCAATGCCGAAGGTGGTGAACAAGGCGGTCGTGGTGGCCGTGGCGGCTTCGGTGGTGGCAACCGTGGCGGCTTCGGCGGTGGTGGTGGCTTCGGCGGCAACGGCGGTGATTTCTGAGAACACACACCCACGCAATACAAAGGTTAGTTATAGATAATTTAAGATTGATTAGTTGATTGTCTGTGTGTGCCCTCTTGGCACACTTCAGAGGAAGAGCGCGGTCCGAGAAGGATAGCGCTCTTTTCTGTTATTTGAGGGGCGGACAGATCATGCCGAAGGGGCTTATTTTTGGGGGCAAAGCGCATTTTTTGGACAAAAGCTTTGCTTTCTCCACAGAAAAACCGTAATTTTGCCCCGCTTTTGCATGCGCAGGACGCCAAATGCGCCAGATATATTCACTTTTCATCCTCCTTTGTTCGTGTTCAACGAACACATTTACAGTACTTTATGGTTCATTCTTGTCGATTATTTCCAATCATTCCAATACATTCATTATCTAACCTTTTCTATCTATGAAAAAAGTCCTAATCTCCCTCCTTGCCCTCGTGGGCATCGCACTCAGCGCCACCGCTGGCGACAAACTCTACAAGACACTCACCTTCCCCAACGAAGGGCAGGAATCCGTGAGTGCCTACGATAAGAAATGGACAACCACCTGTCAGGATGTCACCTGGACACTGGCCTACTTCAACAACAACAAGAACGCCTGGAAGTACGTCAAGTGCGGTCAGAAGAAGACACCCTACACCGCCAGCATCTCCTGCACCCTGCCCGAGAAAGTGACCAAGATGGTTGTCACCTACGGTAAGGTCGACGCCACCTATGTCAAGGAGACCTACCTCCTCGCAGCCACCGACGCCGACTTCACCCAGGATGTGCAGCGCTTCGACGCCACCATCCAGGAGGGTGAGGTCATCTACAGCGTGGCCAGCCCAGGCATCGACCTCTACTACCGCCTCGTCATCGACTGCACCGCAGGCGACGGCAACACCAACGGCTTTGTACAGCTCAACCAGATCGATGTCTATTCCTACGATGCCGCCAGCGTCAGCACCCCAGTCTTCACTCCCGGAGCTGGTGTCTATTACGAGGCCGTCAACGTAGTCATCACGGCTGATGAGGGCGACGCCATCTACTACTCCTTCGATGGCACCGACTACCAGACCTATAGCGTCCCCATCGCCATAGCCCAGACAGCCACCCTCTATGCCTATGCCCAGCGCGGCGAGAAGAAGAGTGAGGTGAAGGAAGGCACCTTCCAGATCGCCCGTCAGTTTGCCAGCCTCGCCGACCTCATGCAGGAGACACCCACCACTGCCGGATGGCCCGTTGTCGTTCCCTTCCAGGACGAGGAAATCGCCGCTCTGGACCAGCCCTACTCCACCGTCGATGGCGTCTTCCTCAAGAACTACCCCAAGGACGACTCCTACCTCGAGTTCTACTGCAAGGGCGTACCCACCACATGGATTGTAGGCACCAAGATCTCTGGCGTGGCCAAGGGCCTCTTCCAAGAATATAACGGCAAGTGGGAAATCAGCCTCACGAGCTGGGAGGGCATCACTGCCGAGGAACCCGAGGGTCCCAAGGCGCCCACCATCACCTTCGATGCTGCCACCAAGATGGTGACCATCACCCCCGCAGACCCCGACTACAGCACTTTCTACACCACCGACGGCACCGAGCCCACCGACGTCAGTACCGTCTATGA
>R18__coassemble_1477_pt1 | contig 28229 bp, 21 predicted proteins | sample R18__metabat2_high_PE_031 | metagenome-assembled genome bin R18 | reverse complement strand
TACTTGACCTCCTCGAAGTCGGCGTCTTCGGCCGAGGGGGAGCTGGCACCGGTGTTGGTGTTGGCGTCGGCACCGTTGAAGCCTGCGCCTGCGCCGTTGAAGCCGGCTTCGGCACCGGGCTGTCCCTGAGCGCCCTGGTACATCTGGGCACTGGCAGCCTGCCAAGCCTCGTTGAGGCCGTTGATGGCAGCGTCGATGGCAGCCATGTCGCCGCTCTTGTGAGCCTCCTTAAGTTTCTCGAGGGCAGCCTCGATGGCGGGCTTCTTGTCGGCGGGGAGCTTGTCGCCCAGCTCCTTCAGCTGGTTCTCGGTCTGGAAGATCATGCTGTCGGCCTGGTTCATCTTGTCGATGCGCTCGCGCTCGCGCTTGTCGGCGTCGGCATTGGCTTCGGCTTCGGCCTTCATGCGGTCTATCTCTTCCTTGGAGAGGCCCGACGAGGCCTCGATGCGGATGGCCTGTTCCTTGCCTGTGGCCTTGTCCTTGGCGCTCACCTTGAGGATGCCGTTGGCGTCGATATCGAAGCTCACCTCGATCTGGGGCACACCACGACGGGCGGGGGCTATGCCGGCGAGGTTGAACTGACCGATACTCTTGTTCTGCGCAGCCATGGGGCGCTCGCCCTGGAGGACATGGATGGTAACCTCGGTCTGGTTGTCGGCAGCGGTGGAGAAGACCTCGGTCTTCTTGCAGGGGATGGTGGTGTTGGCATCGATGAGCTTGGTCATCACGCCGCCCAGGGTCTCGATACCCATGCTGAGAGGTGTCACGTCGAGCAGAACGATGTCGCCCACGCCGCTCTCCTTGTTGAGGATGGCGCCCTGGATGCTGGCACCCACGGCCACTACCTCGTCGGGGTTGACGCCCTTGCTGGGCTCCTTGCCGAAGAAGTCGGCCACGAGTTTCTGCACGGCGGGGATGCGGCTGCTGCCGCCCACGAGGATGACCTCGTCGATGTCGGAGCCGCTGAGACCGGCATCCTGCATGGCCTTCTGGCACGGTGCCTTGCAGGCCTGGATGAGTCCTGCTGCCAGCTGCTCGAACTTGGCGCGTGTGAGGGTGGTGACGAGGTGTTTGGGCACACCACCTACGGCGGTGATGTAGGGCAGGTTGATCTCGGACGAGGTGGTGCTGGAGAGCTCTATCTTGGCTTTCTCGGCAGCCTCCTTGAGGCGCTGCAGAGCCATGGGATCCTGCTTGAGGTCCACGCCCTCGTTGGCCTTGAAGTCGGCAGCGAGCCAGTCGATGATGACCTGGTCGAAGTCGTCGCCGCCCAGGTGGGTGTCGCCGTTGGTGCTGAGCACCTCGAAGACACCGCCACCGAACTCCAGAATGGAGATATCGAAGGTGCCACCGCCGAGGTCGAAGACAGCAATCTTCATGTCCTTGTTGGCCTTATCCACGCCGTAGGCCAGAGCGGCTGCCGTGGGCTCGTTGACGATGCGCTTCACCTCCAGTCCGGCAATCTGTCCGGCTTCCTTGGTGGCCTGACGCTGCGAGTCGCTGAAGTAGGCAGGCACGGTGATGACGGCCTCGGTGACTTCCTGACCCAGGTAGTCTTCGGCGGTCTTCTTCATCTTTTGGAGCACCATGGCCGAGATCTCCTGCGGGGTGTAGAGGCGGCCGTCGATGCAGACACGGGGGGTGTTGTTGTCGCCGCGACGCACTTCGTAGGGCATGCGGGAGATCTCCTTCTGCACCTGGTCGTAGGTCTCGCCCATGAAGCGTTTGATGGAGAAGATGGTGTTCTTGGGGTTGGTGATGGCCTGACGCTTGGCGGGGTCGCCCACTTTGCGTTCGCCTTCTTTCATGAAAGCCACGATGGATGGTGTGGTGCGCTTGCCTTCGCTGTTGGCGATGACGACAGGCTCGTTGCCTTCGAATACGGAAACACAGCTGTTGGTGGTTCCGAGGTCAATTCCGATGATTTTTCCCATGATAGTATAAATTTTAGAGTTAAACGGCAAATACGTTTGTGCCGATGGTGATACTGAAGCGAAGACCGCGGCACATCTCCTCGTTTGCAAAGGGTGTGCCACGGTCTCGTGGTATGACAAAGTGGCAGATGATGGGCCACGCGATATGACAGGGATGGGCCTCAGCGCATGAGCCAGGTGTCAGTCGTCCTCACCATGGGCAGGCCCACCACCTCCTGGGTGCCGTCGCCGAAGGTGAGCTGGAGCGTGACTTGGGTGAGGCTGTCCTCTTCGCCGACGTTCACTGCCTGGGCGGCGACAATGCCTCCGTTCTGACGCTGGATCTGCTGCAGGAACTGCGCCACGGCGTCCACCATCTGGCTGCGGTATTCGGGGCTCATCTCGGGGGCGGAGGCGATGTGGTCCACGAAGCCCTCGGCGTCGCCCTCGATGAGCAGCGCATAGCACGTCTCGGCTGCTTCGGCTGCTGTCTGGCTGTGGCGGCAGGAGGAGAGGCCCAGGCAGAGGAGGGCGAGGACGAGGAAGGAGGGTATAGAGGGCAAGTGGTTCATTTCTGACGGATGAAGATGTTGATGGGGGTGCCGGAGAAGTCCCAGCGTTCGCGTATCTTATTCTCGAGGAAGCGTTTGTAGGGTTCCTTGACGTACTGGGGCAGGTTGGCGTAGAAGACGAAAGAGGGGATGCGCGTGTCGGGCAGCTGGGCGCAGTATTTGATCTTGATGTATTTGCCTTTCATGCTGGGTGGCGGATAGGCCTCGATGAGGGGCAGCATCTCGAGGTTGAGGCGTGTCGTTCCCACGCGGGTGTGTCGGTGTTCATAGACCGCTGCCGCCGTCTCCAGCACCTTGAAGATGCGTTGCTTGGTGAGGGCCGAGGCGAAGATAATCTGGAAGTCGGTGAAGGGTGCCATGCGTTGGCGTATGGCCTCCTCGAAGGTGCGTATGGCTGTGTTGCTCTTGTCCTCCACCAGGTCCCATTTGTTGACGACGACGACGAGGCCTTTCTGGTTGCGCTGCACGAGCTGGAAGATGTTCATGTCCTGGGCCTCGATGCCTCGGGTGGCATCGATGAGCAGGATGCATACGTCGCTGTTCTCGATGCTGCGTATGGAGCGCATGACGCTATAGAACTCGAGGTCTTCGCTGACGCGGTTCTTCTTGCGGATGCCCGCGGTGTCCACGAGGTAGAAGTCGAAGCCGAATTTCTGGTATCGTGTATAGATGCTATCGCGTGTGGTGCCGGCGATGTCGGTGACGATGTGGCGTTCCTCGCCGATGAAGGCGTTGATGAGGCTGCTCTTGCCCGCGTTGGGGCGTCCCACGACGGCGATGCGGGGCAGCTCGAGGTCGGTCTGTATCTCGTCGGTCGAGGGCAGTTTCTGGAGCACGAGGTCCAGGAGGTCGCCCGTGCCGCTTCCCGTGGCGGCCGAGATGCAGAAGGGGTCGCCCAGTCCCAGGCGGTAGAAGTCGGCGGCCTGCCATTGCTGGTCGCCGTTGTCGGTCTTGTTGGCCACGAGGATGGTGGGTGTCTTGCAGCGTCGCAGGATGCCCGCCACAGCCTCGTCCAGGTCGGTCACGCCCGTCTGGTTGTCCACGAGGAAGAGGATGAGGTCGGCCTCGTCGGTGACGAAGGTGACCTGCTTGCGTATCTCCTCCTCGAAGACATCATCGGAGTTGACCACCCAGCCTCCGGTGTCCACGACGGAGAACTCGCGTCCCACCCACTCGCACTTGCCGTACTGACGGTCGCGCGTGGTTCCTGCCATGTCGCTCACGATGGCGTGACGGGTGCGGGTGAGTCGGTTGAAGAGTGTGGACTTCCCCACATTGGGTCGTCCTACGATGGCGATGAGGTTTCCCATAGTAGTGCTATTCTTGTTCGTAGCCGTAGGCGCGCAGTGCGCGGTCGCTGTTGCGCCAGTCTTTGTTCACCTTGACGAAGGTCTCGAGGAAGACTTTCTTGGCAAAGAAGCGTTCCAGGTCCTTGCGTGCCTCGGTGGAGACGCGCTTGAGCGCGACACCCTGATGGCCTATGATGATACCCTTCTGACTCTCGCGCTCGACGTAGATGACGGCAGCGATGCGGATGAGGTCGTCGGCTTCCTTGAAGCTCTCCACCACCACCTCCACGGCGTAGGGTATCTCCTTATTATAATATAATAGTATCTTCTCTCGTATGATCTCGGTGACGAAGAAGCGGGCGGGCTTGTCGGTGAGCTGGTCGTCGTCGAAGTAGGAGGGTGACTCGGGCAGCAGCTCGCCTATGCGGCGCATCACGGCGTCGATGCCGAAGCGGTGCAGGGCCGAGATGGGGATAATCTCGGCTTGGGGCAGCAGAGCGTGCCACTCCTCCACCTTGGCCTCGAGGCTCTGCTGGTCGGCGGTGTCTATCTTGTTGACCAGCACCAGCACGGGCACTTCCATGGCGGCCACCTTGTGCAGGAAGTCGCTGTTTTTGTCGGCCTGCTCCACCATGTCGGTGACATAAAGCAGGATGTCGGCGTCTTGCAGGGCACTCTCGGAGAACTGCAGCATGCTCTCCTGGAGCTTGTAGTTGGGTTTGAGCACGCCTGGGGTGTCGGAGAAGCATATCTGCATCTCGGGCGTGGAGAGGATGCCCATGATGCGGTGGCGCGTGGTCTGGGCCTTGAAGGTGGCTATGCTGATGCGTTCGCCCACGAGGAGGTTCATCAGCGTGCTCTTGCCCACGTTGGGGTTGCCCACGATGTTGACGAAGCCCGACTTGTGTGGCGTCGTCGTGGCCGTTGTTGTCTGTTCGTTGTTCACCGAGTTGACTTTTTCGGGGGGGGTATTCGCTTGTGTGTGCAAAAAAACATTGGTCGATGCTCAGACGGCGGTGTGCGCGCGACTGGTCATCAACCAATGTCTCTCGAGGGACGCTCACGCCGTGGGCGTTGCGGTCCTTAGGCTTCCTCCTTCACGATAGCGATCTTGCCACGGTAGTAGCCACATGCGGGGCATACGGTGTGGTAGATGTGGAACTCGCCACAGTTGGGGCATACGGCCAGTGCGGGAGCGACGGCTTTGTCGTGAGTTCTGCGCTTGAGGGTGCGTGTCTTGGATTGTCTTCTTTTAGGATGTGCCATGACTTTTGTATTTTAAGTTGTTGTTAATCGTGTGGTTCGTCCGAGTCGGGCGCGGTGTTGAGCCCTCGCAGGGCTTCCCAGCGTTCGTCGGCAGCGGCCTCGGTGGGCTGCAATGCGGCCAGACGTGCCGTCATCTCGGGGTTGCATTGTCCTTCGGGGTGTGCGTGGGCGGTGGGCACGGCCAATGCCACCATCTCGTAGATGTTCCACGCCACATCAATGCTCCCGGGTATCTCGGGCACGGTGATGCACTCGCCGTCGTCGGCATAGGTGTCGGCCAGACGCACCTTCAGCACCTCGTCGGCCTGGATGGGCTGTGTCATGGGGTCCAGACAGCGGTCGCAGACCACCGTCACCTCGCCCACTATGACGAAGTGGAGCTCGTAGGCCCGATTCTCCTCGCTGCCTGTGATGTGCAGGCTCACGCCCACCTCACCACCCAGGATACGTTCCTGGTCCAGCGCCTCGAAGAAGGCATCGTCCAGCAGCCAGTTTTGGTCGCGCTCGCTCGCGCTGGCGCCAGTCAACTGCAGTACGAAAGGGTGCATTCTGTCCATACGGGGCGCAAAGGTACGGAAAAATTGCCAACGGTCAACGGTTGGCGGCCAACTTTTTTTCGTTTTGCCCGCTTTTTCCGTCATTTTCTGTCCCAAAATGCCTCAATCGCATGGCAACGAGCCTTTTCGTGCACACAATAAGGGCAGACAAAGACCTAGAAGATATGGGCGGCAGGATGGGAGGCGTTTCAATCGCGGAGCTCGATGCGGAACGTGGTGCCGCGGCCCACCTCGGATGACTTGACGAAGATGCGGCCGCGGTGGTACTCCTCGATGATGCGCTTGGCCAGCGAGAGGCCGAGGCCCCAGCCACGCTGCTTGGTGGTGAAGCCGGGCGAGAAGACGCTCTTGAAGTGGTTCTTGGCAATGCCCTTGCCCGTGTCGGCGACCTCCACGACAGTGGTGCTGCCCTCGGCAAAGGCGCTGATGGTGATCTGGCCCTGACCGTCCATGGCATCGACGGCGTTCTTGCAGAGGTTCTCGACCACCCACTCGAAGAGGGGGGCACACATGCCCACGAACAATGGTTGCTGGGGCAGGCGCGTGGTGATGGTAACGCGGTTACTGGTGCGGCGCGAGATGTAGGTCACAACATGGTCGATGACCTCGTTGACGTTCTCGGGACGCGGCTCGGGCAGGGATCCTATCTTGGAGAAGCGCTCGGCAATCATCTGCAGACGCTGCACGTCCTTGTCCATCTCGGGCAGGAGGTCGTCGGCGGGATAGGTCTCGCGCAGCATGGCCACCCAGGCCATGAGCGAGGAGATGGGGGTGCCCAGCTGATGGGCCGTCTCTTTGGAGAGCCCCACCCACACTTTGTTCTGCTCGGCACGTTTGCTGCTGAGGAGGGCGATGATGGCCACGGCAACGAAGATGCAGACGATACCCAGCTGGATGTAGGGGTAGCGGGCCAGACGACGCAGCACGGAGGATTCGTCGTAGCAGATATCGACGTAGGGTTGCTCGACAGCCATCTCGGAAGCATCGAGATAGACGCGGATGCAGGCGCCCGAAGCTTTCATATCCTGGGCCATGCGGGTGGCCTGGGCGAGGGTGTCGGCAGCCGTGGCGGCATGACGCAGACGCAGGTTGCGGTGGGTCTGCACCTGACCCTGCTCGTCGATGACGATGACGGGGATGGTGTGGTTGCCGTTGATGACGGTGAGGACAAGCGAGAGGTCGGTGTCGGCATCGGCGTTGTTGAGCGAGCGCATGGCCTCGGCCCACACCTGCATGCGGCCACGCTCCTCGCGGGCGAGGTCTCCGACGAGGTAGTGGGACCACACGAGCGATGCGGCACAGATGAATATGGCTGCCAGGACGAGGAGGATCTTCACCTGGCGTATACGGTCAGTCCATTGCATAAGCAGTAATTCTGTATAGGTGGGTTCTATAAATTACTTTCTAGCGGTTTTTGGATTTATTTCGAGCAGATTGTTCTTTGGAATGAGGGAGTGTAGCGGGCTACCAAAATATCAATAAGGATTGGGCGCGTAGCGACCGCATGAAAATGAGCAAGATGCCGAAAGAAAACCGAAAGCGCTGAAAAGTTTAATATCTTTCATTACCAGAGTGACGTTTCTTAAACGTGGAATTTATAGAACCCACCTATATATAACGCATGGGAGAGGGCGTTTATTGTGGCGAAAGGGATGAAATTGACCAAAAAACGCCTGCCGGAGGAAAAAAGCCGTTGACCGCTGACCGTTGACCGTTGACTTTTCACTACCTTTGCACCGCAATGAGACAGAGAAGACCCATACACCACTTCTATTTTGCACTCGTGCTGGCAAGCGCGTTGTGCATAGGTGGCTGCCACAAGGAGGAGCATCCCGAGATAGACGGACCCAGCACTCAGAAGGAGGTGACGTACACCCACATCGTCTATATGGCTGGCGAGAACAGGCTGAGCCGCTATGTGGATACCGACCTGAACGAGATGACCTGCGCCCTGGAGACCATGGACGAGCATTCGCGCGTGGTGGTCTTCGTGGACGATGCGACGAGCAGCCGCATCCTCATGGGGACGAGCGCCTCGGGACGGCTGGAGACGACATGGACCTACGACCGCAACATATGCAGCACCGACAGTGCCGACATGGAGCGGGTGCTGAGCGACATTGAACAGGCATACCCCTCGCAGCATTATACGCTGACACTGTGGAGCCACGGCTCGGGATGGGTGTTCAACACACCAGCCGACACCAAGGCCCAGACACGCGCCGTGACACCCCGCAACAGCTTCGGCGTGGACAACGGCAAGCGCAGCGGGACAACCGACACGGGGGCGAAGATGAACATCCCCACGCTGGCCCATGTGCTGGGGCACCACAAGCACTACGACGTGCTGATGATGGATGCCTGCTTCATGCAGTGCGTGGAGGTGGCCTACGAGCTGAAGGATGTGGCCGACTATATCATAGGCTCGGCAGCCGAGATACCGGGCGACGGGGCTCCCTACCAGTATGTTCTGCCCCTGATGAGCCATACACCTGTGGATGCCCAGGCCGTGGCATATGCCTATGCCGACTATTACGTCAATGGCGAGGGATGCCGGCAGTACGACGGCGTGGTACTCTCGCTGGTGGTGACGCAGAAGCTGCAAGCACTGGCCCAGGCCTCGCGCGAGCTTTACGGGAAGGTGTTTGCCGAACGAAGCACCTCGTTCCTCTCGGGAGTGCAGCGCTATAACCCGGCAGCCGTGTCGGACACCTATGCCGAGTACTACGACATGGCGAGCCTGCTCTGCCATCAGGTGGGACATACCCTGGACAGCCTGGACTATGCCGTCTGGCACGAGGCCCTGGAGGAGGCCCTACCCTACCACCACGTATCCTCGCGTTGGTATTCGTGCATGGGCTCGATGCACTACGAGCGGCTACAGGACGAGACGAACAGCGTGGGACTGAGCATGTTCTCGCCCAACGCCATCCACGACGAGAGCGGTTGGGTGGACCTGTACCACAGGCTAGGATGGTACCACGCCGCGGGTCTGGACCAGACGGGATGGTGAGTCCCGTCCCACCTCGCGAGTCCATGACACACAGTACCAGCAAAAGATATGCCCTACAATAAGTTCTATAAGCCCGAATATACCGCCGCGGAGTGCAAGGAGTGCTTCGCGTGGTTCGAGAAGCGCAAGGACATCCTGCCCCAACGCCTCACCGTGCCACCCTCGATGGAGATTGAGGACCTACACTATACCGTACGCAAGATGCTGATCATCCTGCGCAAGCGCATGCCGCAGGTGAAGATATACAATGGTCTCTTCAGCCAACTGCTCTACATACGCGAGCTCCTGCAGCAACAAGGCATGGAGTGAACAAGCGGCGGCGTCCCGTCTCATGAAGCCCGGCATCATACCCCACCTCCCAACACACCTATTCATCCATTAACACACACCGATATGTTATTCAGCAAAGCAACCTATAGCGAGCGCCGTAAGGTGCTGCGCGAGCGCATGGAGCACGGACTCATCCTGTTCTTCGGCAACAACCAAGTCCCCATCAACTATCCGTCCAATGCCTACCACTTCAGGCAGGATAGCTCGTTCCTCTACTATTTCGGCCTCGAACGCGAGGGCCTGGTGGGAGTCATCGATGCCGACAGCGGCATCGAGACACTGGTGGCCGATGACATCGACATCGACGACATCGTGTGGTACGGCGAGGTGGAGAGCGTGGCCGACATGGCAGCACAGACGGGCGTGGCACACACAGCCCCCATGGCTACACTGCAGGGCATGGTGGACGAGGCACGCCGACAAGGACGCGCCGTACATTTCCTCCCACCCTACCGCCACGATATCATGATACAGCTCATGGACCTCACGGGCATTCACCCCTCGCAGCAGAAGGCACAGGCCTCGCTGGCCCTCATCCACGCCGTGGTAGACCAGCGCGCCGTGAAGACCGCCGAGGAGGTGGCCGAGATAGAACGCGCCTGCGCCATCGGCTATGAGATGCATACCACAGCCATGCGCATGGCACGGCCAGGCGTGACGGAACGCGAGATATCGGGCCGCATAGAGGGCATCGCCCTGGCTCACGGTGCCATGACGAGCTTCGCCAACATCGTGTCGATGCACGGCGAGATCATGCACGGAGACCCCTCGGCACGACCCTTGGAGGCCGGTCGTCTGATGGTGTGCGATGCCGGTGCGGAGACACTGGGACACTACGCCTCGGACAACACACGCACCATACCCATCAGCGGACATTTCGACAGCCGTCAGCGTGAGCTCTACGACATCGTGGCCGAGTGTCACGACTACGCCGCCAACATCGCCCAGCCGGGCACGAAGTGGTGGGATGTACACTTCGGCGTGGCCCGTCTGATGACGGAGCGTCTGAAGGAGCTGGGACTGATGCGCGGCAACGTGGACGATGCCGTAGCAGCAGGCGCACACGCCATGTTCTTCCCCCACGGACTGGGCCACATGATGGGGCTGGACGTACACGATATGGAGGGTCTGGGACAGATCTACGTAGGCTTCGACGACGAGGTGCAGCCCAACCTGGAACAGTTCGGCACCAACTGCCTGCGCTGCGGACGACGCCTGCAAGAGGGCTTCGTGATGAGCGACGAGCCAGGCATCTACTTCATCCCCGCCCTCATCGATGAGTGGCGACAGAAGGGGCACAATGCCGAATTCCTGAACTTCGACAAGATCAATACCTACCGCGACTTCGGTGGCATACGCATCGAGGACGACCTGCTCATCACGGCCGACGGCTGTCGCTACCTGGGCGAGCAGCGCATACCCTACCTCGCCGACGATGTGGAGAATTTCATCAACCTCTAACACACATACATACGACATGAAGAAAATGACAATCGCGCTGATGGCTCTGCTGATGGCAATGCCCATGATGGCGCAGGAAGAAGAGAGCAAGGAAGAGAAGAAGGAGGGCTACGTCTTCACCACAGTGAAGGAGAACCCCATCACATCGGTCAAGGACCAGAGCCGTAGCGGCACCTGCTGGTGCTTCAGCGGACTGGGGCTGTTCGAGGCCGAGCTGTTGCGCATGGGCAAGGGCGAGCATGACCTGTGCGAGATGTTCGTGGTTCACAAGACCATGGAGGACCGCGCCACAGCTGCCGTACGCACACACGGTGACGTGAGCTTCGCCCAGGGCGGCTCGTTCTCGGATGTGGCCTACTGCCTCAAGCACTACGGCATCGTGCCCCAGGAGGCCATGCCCGTGCCCGGCTCGCTCTACGGAGCCGAGACCATCAACCACGGCGAGGTATCGGCTATCGCCGAGGCTGTGGTGGAGGCCATCGCCAAGGGCAAGCAGAAGACGGTGACCCCCGTGTGGAAGAAAGCCCTCTGCAGCATCTACGATGCCTATCTGGGCGAGTGCCCCGAGACGTTCACCTACGAGGGCAAGGAATATACCCCGAAGAGCTACATGGAGAGCCTGGGCCTCAACATCGATGACTATGTGAACCTGACGAGCTACACGCACCACCCCTTCTATGAACCTTTCGTGCTGGAGATCCAGGACAACTGGCGCTGGGACGTGAGCTATAACCTGCCGCTGGAAGAGCTGATGGAGACACTGGACTATGCACTCAACGAGGGCTACACCGTGGCGTGGGGCTCGGACGTGAGCGAGAGCGGTTTCACACGCAACGGCATCGCCGTGATGCCCGACGTGAAGGCCGAGGCCGACATGACAGGCAGCGACCGCGACCACTGGCTGGGACTCACCCCCTCGCAGCGCAGCAACGAGGCCCTGGAGAAACCCTGTCCCGAGATGACCATCACCCAGGAGATGCGACAGAAGGCCTACGACAACTGGGAGACAACCGATGACCACGGCATGCTCATCTACGGCATCGCCAAGGACCAGAACGGCGCACCCTATTACCTGGTGAAGAACTCGTGGGGCAACAGCGGGAAGTACGACGGCATCTGGTATGCCAGCAAGTCGTTCGTGGCCTACAAGACCATGGACCTCATGCTCCACAAAAAAGCCATCCCCGCCAAGATTCGCAAGAAACTGGGCCTCTGATTTCATAAAAATCCCTAAAAGGAGCGGCTGCCCGACATTTTTTTGGTCGAGCAGCCGCTCTTTTTCGTGAAAAACACCTAACTTTGGGCGCTTTTTATAGCATTTCGCATCATGAATACACAAAAACGACATACTGATGAATTACAAATGGAACTACGAAGCCCTCTCGTCCGAGCGGCATGCCGAAGCGGTAGCCTTGGCGGCGGAGGTGGGTATCCCTCCCGTGCTGGGAGAGGTGCTCATGGCGCGCGGCATACATGATGCCGAGGCGGCGAAGGACTTCTTTCACCCACAGCTGATGAACCTGCATGATCCGTTCCTCTACACCGACATGCACGAGGCTGTGGCACGCATCAACCTGGCACTGGGACGCAAGGAACGCATCCTGGTGTATGGCGACTATGATGTGGACGGATGCACCGCGGTGGCGCTGGTCTTTCGTTTCCTGCAGCAGTACACCTCCAACATCGACTACTACATCCCCGACCGCTATGAGGAAGGCTACGGAGTGAGCGTCAAGGGCGTGAACTTCGCCAAGGAGACGGGAGTGAAGCTCATCATCGTGCTGGACTGCGGCATCAAGGCCATAGAGGAGGTGGAGTATGCCAAGACGCTGGGCATCGACTTCATCATCTGCGACCACCATGTACCCGACGAGGTGCTGCCACCCGCCGTTGCCATCCTCAACGCCAAACGCAACGACTCAGTCTATCCCTACGAACACCTCTCGGGCTGCGGCGTGGGGTTCAAGCTGATGCAGGCCTTCGCACTGAACAACCAGATACCTTTCAGCAAGCTGGTGCCCCTGATGGACCTGTGCGCCGTGAGCATCGCAGCCGACCTGGTGCCCATCATGGGCGAGAACCGCATCTTGGCTTTCCACGGCATGCGACAGGTCAATTCCCACCCCAGCGAGGGACTGAAGGCCCTGATAGAGATCTGCGGTCTGCGTAACCGCGAGATCACGATGTCCGACGTGGTCTTCAAGATAGGGCCGCGCATCAATGCATCGGGACGCATGCAGAACGGCAAGGCCGCCGTGGCACTACTCGTGGAACGCGATCCCGACATGGCACACCATCTGGCCCTGCAAGTCAATGCCTACAACGACCTGCGCAAGGACCTGGACAAGGACATGACCTCCCAGGCCAATGCCGTGGTGGACAGCATAGGCGAGAACAGGCTGCAGTCGTCCATCGTCATCTACAACGAGGAGTGGCACAAGGGCATCATCGGCATCGTGGCTTCGCGACTGACCGAGATCTACTGCCGTCCGGCCGTGGTACTGACACGCAGCGGCGACATGGCAACAGGGTCGGCACGCAGCGTGCCAGGCTTCGATGTGTACAAGGCCATAGAGAGCTGCCGCGACCTGCTGGAAAACTTCGGCGGACATACCTACGCCGCTGGACTGAGCATGCACGTGAGTCATGTGGCCGAGTTCAAGCGTCGCTTCTGCGCCTACATCGAGGAGCATATCCTGCCGCAGCAGATACAGCCCGAGCTGACGATAGATGCCATGCTGGACTTCAAGGACATCACGCCGCAGCTGCTGCAGTGCATACGCAAGTTCAGCCCCTACGGGCCCGAGAACCAAAAGCCGCTGTTCTGCACCAAGGGTGTCTTCGACTACGGCACGAGCAAGGTGGTGGGGCACAACCAGGAGCATATCAAGATGGAACTCGTGGACAGCAAGAGCAGCACCATCGTTCACGGCATAGCCTTCGGCATGGGGTCGCAGGTGCCCCTCATCAAGACCAAACAGGCCTTCGACATCTGCTATACCATCGAGGAGAACGCACGCAAACGCAGCGAGCTGCAACTGCAGATTGAAGACATCAAGGAGGCTGGAGCAGATTGACCGCTCGCGGCCGTTAAACCCTTGAACCCTTGAACCCTTGAACCCTTGAACTATCGTCAGATCCTACAACAGTACTGGGGCTATGATGACTTCCGCGGCGTACAACGCGAGATCATCGAGAGCATAGGCTCGGGGCATGACACCCTGGGACTGATGCCTACGGGGGGCGGCAAGAGCGTGACGTTCCAGGTCCCCGCACTGGCCATGGAGGGCATCTGCCTGGTCATCAGCCCGCTGATAGCACTGATGAAGGACCAGGTAGAGCACCTGCGACGGCAAGGCATCAAGGCAGCGTTCATCCACGGACGCATGACACACGACGAGGTCATCACGACGCTGGAGAACTGCATCTTCGGCAACTACAAGTTCTTGTATGTCTCGCCCGAGCGACTGGAGTCGGGCCTCTTCATGGCCAAGCTGTCGCACATGAACGTGAGCTTCGTCACCGTGGACGAGGCACACTGCATCTCGCAGTGGGGCTATGACTTCCGACCGTCGTACCTGCGCATCGCCGACATACGCGAGATCGTGCCCCATGCTCCCATCCTGGCACTCACGGCCACGGCGACGAAGGCGGTGACCAAGGACATACAGCGGCAGCTGCACTTCGCCAAGGAGTGCGTGGTGGGCATGAGCTTCGCTCGCGAGAACCTCTCCTACTCGGTACAAGCCCTCTCAGGCCAGACACGCGAGATGGCCGTGGCACATATCCTGGACCATATCCCGGGATGCTCAATCGTCTATACCCGCAGTCGCGCAGAGACACGCGAGCTGGCCATGCAACTCAGCGCGTTAGGCATCGCGGCGACCTACTACCATGCAGGCCTGGACCACCAGGTGAAGACCGACAACCAGACGGCCTGGCAAGAGGGTCGCTACCGCGTGATGGTGGCGACGAACGCCTTCGGCATGGGTATCGACAAGGCCGATGTGCGCAGCGTCATCCATGTGGAGGCCCCCGACTCGCCCGAGGCTTACTTCCAGGAAGCAGGGCGTGCGGGACGCGACGGACTGCCCGCCTACGCCGTACTGCTCTATGGCGACATGACCATCCCCACCCTCAAGCGTCGCGTAGAGGACACCTTCCCGCCCGTGGAGGAGATACGCCAGATCTACGACGAGATGTGCTGCTACTTGCAACTGGCAGTGGGCGACGGCTTCGGCGTGACGAGGGAGTTCTCGGTGGAGGACTTCTGCTGCAAGTTCCACCATTTCCCCGTATGCACATACCACGCACTGCAACTGCTCTCACGCGCGGGATACATCCTGTGGCGCGACGCCGAGGACGGACGCAGCCGGGTGATGATGACGACACAGCGCGACCACATCTATGCCCTCCATCTCTCGCCTGCGGCAGAGCGCATCATCTACGTCATCCTACGCACCTGCACAGGGGTCTTCAGCGAGTATGTCTATATCGACGAGGGCGATATGGCACGGCAGCTGGACATCCCCGAAGAGGACCTGCAGGAGATGTTGGTGGAGCTGAGCCAGTCACACGTGCTGAGCTATATCCCACGCAAGTTCATCCCGCACATCACCTTCAGGCAGCGCCGTCTGGAGACCGACGAGATCACCTTCGCGCCCGACATCTACCACGACCGCAAGAAGGAGCTGCAGCATCGCATAGACACCATGATAGGCTACCTGCAGACGGCCGAGTGCCGGAGCACCTATCTGCTGGCATACTTCGGCGAGGAGACAAAGACCTCCTGCGGCATCTGCGACAACTGCGTGCAGGGGCTGTCTGCGCTGAACGAGAGCACACCACCCTATGCCAAGGCCCTGAATGCAGAGACCTTCGCCGCCCTACGCCGCCATGTCCTCGACTACCTGAAGGAACACGGACCCTCCCCTATCGGGCTACTCAGGACAGACGGCATCACACAGTCGCACCTCAGCACGACACTGCACCGCATGGCCCAGGAGGACGAAGTGGTCATTGATACCCTGGGAGTCGTCCACGCACGTACATAATCATTCTATCTACCATAACATTCTTCTAACATGGAAACAAACACCAATCCCAACGAGGCTGCCGAGAAAGCGGCGCGCCTCAAAGCACTGCAAACAGCAATGGCCAAGATCGAGAAGGATTTTGGCAAAGGTTCCATCATGCGCTATGGCGACAAGGTGGCCGAGAAGGTCGATGTCATACCCACAGGAAGCCTCAGCCTGGACATGGCACTGGGCATCGGCGGGTACCCTCGCGGACGCATCATCGAGATATTCGGCCCCGAGAGCAGCGGTAAGACCACACTCACCCTCCACGCCATAGCCGAAGCCCAGAAGAAGGGGGGCATAGCCGCCTTCGTGGATGCCGAGCATGCTCTCGACCCCGTCTATGCCTCGCAGCTGGGTGTGGACCTCACCAACCTCATCCTCTCGCAGCCCGACAACGGCGAGCAGGCCCTGGCCATCGTGGACCAACTGGTATGCTCGGCAGCGATAGACATCATCGTGGTCGATTCGGTGGCCGCACTCGTGCCACGCGCCGAGATAGAGGGCGACATGGGCGAGAACAAGGTGGGACTGCAGGCACGACTCATGAGTCAGGCCCTGCGCAAGCTCACCGGCAGCATCGCCAAGACCAAGACCACCTGCATCTTCATCAACCAGCTGCGCGAGAAGATCGGCGTGATGTATGGCAGCCCCGAGACGACGACGGGCGGCAATGCGCTGAAGTTCTACAGCTCCATCCGTCTGGACATCCGCAAGCACGCTCCCCTCAAGAACGGCGAGGAGGTGTATGGCAACGAGGTGACCGTGAAGGTGGTGAAGAACAAGATGGCACCTCCCTTCCGCAAGGTGGAGCTGGAGATGATCTACGGCAAGGGCATAGACCGCGACAACGAGATCATCAGTCTGGCCATAGAGCACGGCATCGTGGAGAAGAGCGGTTCGTGGTATTCCTACAACGGCTCTAAGATTGGACAGGGACGCGACGCCGTGGTACGCCTCCTGGCCGACAACCCCGAGCTGCAGGAAGAGATTGCCGCCAAGGTCATCGAGACCCTGAACAAGTAGGCAGGCAGTCAAACATCGAAAAAAAGGCAATTACGACCTCCTTTTTGACGGAAATCAATTTTTCGCGTGCAAAAGAATCGTTTTTGTGCAGCGTGCATACTAAAAAAATCCCGCCGAGTCGTTGGAACCAGCGGGATTTTTTATGTGATGAACCGCGCAGGACCCTGCACGAGGCAGAGCCCTGTCGGTGGGGGTAGCTTAGAAATCGTAATCGTCGTCGATGGTGCTCTGACGGGCATCCAGCACACGCTCGTAGTCCTCGCGGGCACCGACGATGATGCGGTCGTACTCGCGCAGACCTGTTCCGGCGGGGATGAGGTGACCGCAGATTACGTTCTCCTTCATACCCTCGAGGTAGTCTGTCTTGCCCTTGATGGCGGCATCGTTGAGGACCTTCGTCGTCTCCTGGAAGGAGGCTGCCGAGATGAAACTGTTGGTGTGGAGAGCAGCACGGGTGATACCCTGCAGGATCTGGCTACATGTGGCCAGCTCCACATCACGCACCTGAACGAGGCGGAGGTCCTTGCGGCGGAGCATGGAGTTCTCGTCGCGCAGCTTGCGCTGGCTTACGACATCGCCGACATGCATCGTCTCGCTGTCGCCGGCATCGGTGACATACTTCTTGCCCCAGATGCGCGCATTGCCCTCGTGGAACTCCTGCTTGTCCACGATGTCCTGCTCGAGGAAGCCCGTGTCGCCAGGGACATCCACCTGCACCTTGCGCATCATCTGACGGACGATGACCTCGAAGTGCTTGTCGTTGATCTTCACACCCTGCAGACGGTACACGTCCTGTATCTCGTTGACGATGTACTCCTGCACGGCCGTGGGACCCTGGATGGACAGGATGTCGGCGGGGGTGATGGCACCATCGCAGAGCTGCATGCCGGCACGCACGTAGTCGCCTTCCTGCACGAGGAGCTGCTTGCTGCCAGGGATGAGGTAGGTACGCTCCTCGCCGAAACGCGAGACGATGGTGATCTCCTGGTTACCACGCTTGAGGCGACCCATCTTGACCTCACCGTCAATCTCGGTGACGACAGCGGGGTTGGACGGGTTGCGGGCCTCGAAGAGCTCGGTGACACGGGGCAGACCACCAGTGATATCGCCGGCACGTCCCTGGGCACGAGGTATCTTGATGAGGACATCACCAGCCTTGAGCTGCTGTCCATCCTCTACCGAGATATGTCCGTTGATGGGGAAGTTGTAGGTCTTGACAACATCGCCGTTGTCGTTGAGGATATGGCACTTAGGTGTCTTGCCACGGTCCTTACTCTCCACGATGATGAGGTCGCGCAGGCCAGTGACTTCATCCACCTCGGCACGGTAGGTCGTACCCTCGATGATGTTCTCGAACTGGACACGTCCAGGCTTCTCCGTGACGATGACGGCATTGAAGGGATCCCACTTGGCGACGACCTGATCCTTGTCCACCTTCTCGCCATCCTTGCAATAGAGGGTGGCGCCGTAAGGCACGGTCTGGGTGAGGAGGACGATGCCCGTGTTGATGTCCACGAAGCGCACCTCGGCCAGACGACCTACGACCATCTTGGCGGGTTTATCATTCTCGTCCACGATGTCCACGGTGCGGAGTTCCTCAAACTCGAGGCGTGCTTCGTACTTGGCCTTGATGGTGGCGTTGGCGGCAGCGTTGTCGGCCACACCACCGGCGTGGAACGTACGGAGAGTCAGCTGCGTACCAGGCTCACCGATGGACTGGGCGGCGATGACACCCACGGCCTCGCCCTTCTGAACGAGACGTCCCGTGGCTAGGTTGCGGCCATAGCACTTGCGGCAGACACCATGCTTGCACTCGCAGGTGAGGACGCTGCGAATCTCGACGCTCTCGATGGGGCTGTTCTCGATCTCCTCGGCAATGGCCTCGGTGATCTCTTCGCCAGCACCCACGATGAGTCGGTTGGTGCTGGGATGGATGATATCGTTAACGCTGACACGACCCAGGATACGCTCATAGAGCGAGGAGACGACTTCGTCGCCATTCTTCAGGGCGGTGCAGGTGAGGCCGCGCAGGGTGCCGCAGTCCTCCTCGGTGATGATGACGTCGTGGCTGACATCGACAAGACGACGGGTGAGGTAACCGGCATCGGCGGTCTTCAGAGCGGTATCGGCAAGACCCTTACGGGCACCGTGGGTGGAGATGAAGTACTCCAGCACGCTCATACCTTCCTTGAAGTTGGAGAGGATAGGATTCTCGATAATCTGTGCCTCGGCACCGGCTTTCTGGGGCTTGGCCATCAGACCACGCATACCCGAGAGCTGCGAGATCTGACCTGCCGAACCACGGGCACCGGAATCCAGCATCATGTACACGGCATTGAAACCCTGGTCGGCTTCTCTCATGGTCTTCAGCAGGATAGAAGAGAGGTCATTGTTGACATGCGTCCAGGCATCGATGACCTGGTTGTAACGCTCCTTGTCGGTGATGAAGCCCATGTTGTAGTCGTTGGTGATGCGCTCCACCTCGTCGTTACCCTGCTGCACCAGCTGGGCTTTCTCCTCGGGGATGATGATGTCGCCGAGGTTGAAGCTCAGGCCACCATCGTAGGCGAGTTTGTAGCCCAGGTTCTTGATGCCGTCCAGGAAATGGCAAGCACGGGCCACACCCACGGTCTTGATGACGTCGGTGATGATGCCACGCAGGGTCTTCTTGGAGATGACGTCGTTGAAGTAGCCCACCTCGGTGGGGATGATCTCGTTGACGATGACACGACCCACGGAGGTTTCCACGAGACGCGACCCGATGGAGCCGTCTTCCAACTTATCCTTCACGACGACCTTGACGGGAGCATGGATGTCCACGCGCTTCTCGTTGTAGGCGATGATGGCCTCTTCGGGGCCGTAGAAGGTGAGTCCCTCACCCTTGGCTCCTGGACGCTTCTTGGTGATGTAGTACAGACCGAGCACCATATCCTGCGAGGGCACGGTGATGGGCGCTCCGTTGGCGGGGTTGAGGATATTGTGGCTCTGGAGCATCAGGATCTGAGCCTCCAGGATGGCCTCGTTGCTCAGGGGAAGATGCACGGCCATCTGGTCGCCGTCGAAGTCTGCATTGAATGCCGTACATGCCAGGGGATGCAGCTGGATGGCCTTACCCTCGATCATGTGGGGTTGGAAGGCCTGGATACCCAGACGGTGCAGTGTCGGCGCACGGTTGAGGAGGACGGGATGTCCCTTCATGACATGCTCCAGGATGTCCCAGATGACGGGGTCCTTGCGGTCCACGATCTTCTTGGCCGACTTCACGGTCTTGACGATGCCGCGATCTATGAGCTTGCGGATGATGAAGGGCTTGTAGAGCTCGGCAGCCATGAGTTTGGGCAGACCGCACTCGCCCATATTCAGCTCGGGACCTACCACGATGACGGAACGGGCCGAGTAGTCGACACGCTTACCGAGGAGGTTCTGGCGGAAACGACCCTGCTTACCCTTGAGCGAGTCGGACAGGGACTTGAGGGGACGGTTGCTCTCGCTCTTGACAGCGGTACTCTTGCGGGTGTTGTCGAAGAGGCTGTCCACAGCTTCTTGCAGCATGCGCTTCTCGTTGCGAAGGATGACCTCGGGAGCCTTGATCTCTATGAGGCGACGCAGACGATTGTTGCGGATGATGACGCGACGGTAGAGGTCGTTGAGGTCGGAGGTGGCAAAACGTCCGCCATCCAGGGGCACGAGAGGACGCAGGTCGGGAGGTGTCACGGGGAGCATCTTCATGATCATCCACTCGGGCTTGTTGTATTCCTTGCTGTCGATGAAGCTCTGCACCACCTGCAGGCGCTTGAGGGCCTCGGTACGACGCTGCTGCGAGCCGTCCTTGCTCTTGTCGGCACGGTCGCGCAGCTCGCTCGCGAGTTTCTCCAGGTCCAGATCCTTGAGGAGGCGCTCGATGGCTTCGGCACCCATCTGTGCGATGAACTTATTGGGGTCGTCGTCGGGCAGGCTCTGGTTGTCGGGCGAGAGGCGCTCGAGGTGGCTGATGTACTCTTCCTCGTCGAGGAGGTCGTACTTGGCCAGGGGCTGCTCTTCCTTCTCGCTGGCGAAGGGGCCGGGATTGACGACGATGTAACGCTCGTAGTAAATCACCGAGTCCAGCTTCTTGGTGGGGATGCCCAGGAGATAGCCTATCTTGTTGGGCAGCGAGCGGAAATACCAGATGTGGGCTACGGGCACGACGAGTTCGATGTGTCCGGTACGCTCACGACGCACCTTCTTCTCGGTGACCAGCACGCCGCAACGGTCGCAGGTGGTACCCTTGTAGCGGATGCGCTTGTACTTACCGCAGTGGCACTCGTAGTCCTTGGTGGGACCGAAGATGCGCTCGCAGAAGAGGCCTCCGGGCTCGGGCTTGTAGGTACGGTAGTTGATGGTCTCGGGCTTGGTGACCTCACCACACGAGCTCTCCTTGATTTCCTTAGGGGAAGCCAACCCCACAGTTATCTTGGTGAAGTTATTCTTAACCTTATTTTCTTTCTTGAAAGACATACTTCTATGGTTTTGAACTATGAATAAAGGTGTATTCTATAAATTCTACGTTTTTACCTTATGATGAGTCTTCAAAACTTGTCTGTGCTTTTGCTTTCGCGTAGGCATCTTGCTGTTTATCACTCGGTCACATAGCTCGCTATGCTCCCTCGCTCTGCGCAGCAATCCGCTCTATGCAAAACCAAAATCACTGAGACAAGAATTTATAGAACCCACCTGAAAGGGATGATGTGAACACTGGTGAGGTATTAGTCGAGCTTGACACTCAGGCCTAGACCGCGGAGCTCGTGCAGCAGCACGTTGAGCGACTCGGGGATGCCGGGAGTGGGCATAGGCTCGCCCTTGACGATGGCCTCGTAGGCCTTGCTGCGACCCGTGACATCATCGGACTTGATGGTGAGGATCTCCTGCAGGACATGGCTGGCACCGAAGGCCTCGATGGCCCACACCTCCATCTCACCAAAACGCTGTCCACCGAACTGGGCCTTACCGCCGAGGGGCTGCTGAGTGATGAGGGAGTACGGACCGATGGAGCGTGCATGCATCTTGTCCTCGACCATGTGACCGAGCTTGAGCATGTAGGAGACGCCCACGGTAGCCAGCTGGTCGAACTTCTCGCCCGTGGCACCATCGTAGAGCTGCGTAGAGCAGTAACGTGGCAGTCCGGCCTTGTCGGTCCAGGTGCAGAGGTCATCGAGCGAAGCGCCGTCGAAGATGGGGGTGGAGAACTTCACACCCAGTTTCTGTCCGGCAGCACCCAGGATGGTCTCGAAGATCTGACCTATATTCATACGCGAGGGCACGCCCAGGGGGTTGAGGACAATATCGACAGGTGTACCGTCGGCGAGGAAAGGCATGTCTTCCTGGCGGACCACCTTGGAGACGATACCCTTGTTGCCATGACGACCGGCCATCTTATCGCCCACGCCAATCTTACGTTTCTTGGCCACATAAACCTTGGCCACCTGGAGGATACCCGAGGGCAGCTCGTCGCCGATGGTCAGGTTAAGGATCTTGCGCTTGAGCTCGGCATCCAGCAGCTTGTACTTCTTGATGTAGTTGCGGATGAGCTGAGCCACCAGTTTGTTCACGCGCTCGTTGGAGGTCCACTTGTTGGTCTGCACACCCGTGTACTCCAGGGCCTGCAGGGCAGCCTCGGTGAACTGTGCGCTCTTGGGGATGAGCTCTACGCCCATGTAGTCCTTGACACCCTGCGAGACGTAGTTCTGGGTGAGCTCCAGCAGCTTCTCGATGAGGATGGCACGCAAGTCGTCCACCTGCATCTGGAAGGTCTCGTTGAGCTTCTGATTGCGTACCTTGTCCTGCTGCTTCTCCTGACGTGTCTTGATGGCACGGGAGAAGAGCTTCTTGTCGATGATGGTACCACTGAGGGAGGGCGATGCCTTGAGGGAAGCGTCCTTGACATCTCCGGCCTTATCTCCAAAGATGGCACGTAGCAGCTTCTCCTCGGGCGAGGGGTCACTCTCGCCCTTAGGCGTAATCTTACCGATGAGGATATCACCTGGTTCCACACGGGCACCGATGCGGATGATACCGTTCTCGTCGAGGTCCTTGGTGGCTTCTTCGCTCACGTTGGGGATGTCGGCGGTGAGTTCCTCCACGCCGCGTTTGGTCTCGCGCACCTCGAGGCTGAACTCCTCCACATGAACGCTGGTGAGGATATCCTCGCGCACGACGCGCTCGCTCAGCACGATGGCATCCTCGTAGTTGTAACCCTTCCAGGGCATATAAGCCACCAGGAGGTTCTTGCCCAGGGCCAGCTCGCCATTCTCGGTGGAGTAGCCCTCGGTGAGGATCTGGCCAGCCTCCACGCGCTGTCCCTCCTCGCAGATGGGACGCAGGTCGATGGTCATATTCTGGTTGGTGCGACGGAACTTGGGGATGCGGTACTCCTTGAGGGCAGGCTCGAAGGAGACGAACTCCTCGTCCTCGGTGCGGTCATAGAGGATGCGGATGGTGGTGGCATCGACATATTCCACCACGCCAGGACCCTCGGCCACGATCATCGTGCGGCTGTCCTCGCACACCTGCTTCTCTATGCCGGTGCCCACGATGGGGGCCTCGGTACGGAGAAGAGGCACGGCCTGGCGCATCATGTTCGAGCCCATGAGGGCACGGTGGGCATCGTCATGCTCCAGGAAGGGGATGAGGGCGGCAGCGATGGAGGCAATCTGCTGGGGAGCCACATCCATGAGGTTGACCTCTGTGGGAGGAACGACGGGATAGTCGTCGTCCTGACGGCACTTGACGACCTTGCGGATGAAGGTGCCGTTGTCGTTGAGCGGGGCGTTACCCTGACCGATGACGAGGTTCTCCTCGCCCTCGGCGGTGAGATAGACCACGCCGTCGTCCGAGAGGTCCACCACGCCGTCATTCACCTTGCGGTAGGGCGTCTCGATGAAGCCCAGCTCGTTGATCTTGGCATAGACGCAGAGCGACGAGATCAGACCGATGTTGGGGCCTTCGGGCGACTCGATGGGGCAGAGACGGCCATAGTGGGTATAGTGTACGTCGCGCACCTCGAAGCCGGCACGCTCGCGGCTCAGACCGCCGGGGCCCAGGGCCGAGAGGCGGCGCTTGTGTGTCACCTCGGCCAGGGGGTTGGTCTGGTCCATGAACTGCGACAGGGCGTTGGTGCCAAAGAAGCTGTTGATGACGCTCGAGATGGTCTTGGCGTTGATGAGGTCGGTGGGCTGGAACACCTCGCTGTCACGTACATTCATGCGCTCGCGAATGGTGCGTGTCATGCGGGCCAGGCCAATGGAGAACTGGTTGGCCAGCTGCTCGCCCACGGTGCGCACACGGCGGTTGCTGAGGTGGTCGATGTCGTCCACGGCAGCCTTGCTGTTGACCAGGTTGATGAGGTATTTGATGATCTCGAGGATGTCCTCGTGGGTCAGTACGCGCACGGACTCCTCGGTCTGCAGGTTCAGCTTACGGTTGATGCGGTAGCGACCCACGGTGCCCAGGTCATAGCGCTTCTCCGAGAAGAAGAGGTTCATGATGGTCTCGTGTGCACTGGCATCGTCGGTCGGATCGGCATTACGCAGCTGGCGGTAGATGTAGAGGACGGCCTCCTTCTCGGTGTTGGTGGGGTCCTTGGCCAGGGTGTTGTAGATGATCGACGAGTCGTTGGCATCGGCATCCTCGCGGTGCAGCAGGATGGATGTCTCGCCACTGTCCAGGATGATGGTGATGATATCCTCGGTCAGTTCGGTCTCGCGGTCCACGATGATCTCGGTACGCTCGATGCTGGCCACCTCGCCGGTATCCTCGTCCACGAAATCCTCGTTCCAGGTCTTCACGATATGTCCGGCCAGTTTGCGGCCTATGCACTTCTTCAGGGTCTTCTCGCTCACCTTTACCTCCTCGGCCAGGTTGAAGATCTCCAGGATCTGACGGTCTGTCTCGTAGCCGATGGCACGCAGCAGGGTGGTCACGGGGAGTTTCTTCTTACGGTCGATGTAGGCATACATCACGTTGTTGATGTCGCTGGCAAACTCGATCCAAGAGCCCTTGAAGGGGATGATACGGGCACTGTAGAGCGTCGTACCGTTGGCGTGTACGCTGGAGCCGAAGAACACGCCTGGCGAGCGGTGCAGCTGGCTCACGACAACACGCTCGGCACCGTTGATGACGAACGTGCCGTTGGGGGTCATGTAGGGGATGGGGCCGAGGAAGACGTCCTGGATGACGGTGTCGAAGTCCTCATGGTCGGGGTCGGTGCAGTAGAGCTTGAGTTTGGCCTTGAGGGGCACGGCATAGGTGAGACCGCGTTCCAGGCACTCCTCGATGGAGTAGCGGGGAGGGTCGATGAAATAGTCCAAGAATTCGAGGACGAAGTTGTTGCGCTGATCGGCGATGGGGAAATTCTCCGAGAAGACCTTGTACAGTCCGTCGTTCTTGCGCAGCTCCGGTGGGGTGTCCAACTGCAGGAAATCGTTGAAAGATTTCAGTTGTACTTCGAGGAAATCCGGATAAGGGAGCGGATTCTTGACCGAAGCAAAATTGACTCTTTGGTTGTCGATTTTAGCCATCAATAACTGTGATGAAGGATGAATAAATGGGGGTTGTTTGTCGCTTACATTTTATATATACGCGCACGCAGCGCGTGGAAGACGCAAAAAGTAGAGGACTCTCTACCAGAGAGTTCTCTACCTATGCTATCCGAGTAGGATGTGCTGTGAGTCGGTGTCTCTTACTTGAGCTCGATCTCTGCGCCAGCCTCCTCGAGGGTCTTCTTCAGAGCCTCGGCATCGGCCTTAGGCATGCCTTCCTTCAGTACGCTGGGAGCACCGTCAACGAGCTCCTTAGCTTCCTTCAGGCCCAGGCCACAAGCCTCCTTCACGGTCTTAACGACCTGAAGCTTGGCGGCACCAGCGCTCTTCAGAACGACGTCGAAGTCGGTCTTCTCTTCAGCGGCGGGAGCAGCGGCGGCGGCGGGGCCGGCTACTGCAACAGCAGCTGCTGCGGGTTCGATACCATACTCCTCCTTGAGGATAGTTGCCAACTCGTTAACTTCTTTCACTGTCAGGTTTACCAGCTGCTCAGCGAATGCTTTCAAATCTGCCATATTACTTTAGATTTTTTTTGTTTGTTAGAAATAGGGTTTGGTTTATTCGGCTCTCTCGCCGAGGGTCTTAAGCACACCATGAATGGTGTTGGCTCCAGACTGGAGTGCAGAAACGACGTTCTTCGCGGGCGACTGCAGCAGAGCCACGATGTCGGCGATGAGTTCGTTCTTGCTCTTGATGGCACACAGGGCGTCAAGCTGATCGGCTCCGATGTAGAAACCTTCCTCAGCGTAAGCAGCCTTCAGTGCGGGGGTTGTGTCCTTGGAACTCTTCATGAAGTCCTTCAGCATCTTGGCGGGCTTGTTGGCCACCTCGGTGAAGATCACGGCAGTAGTTCCCTTGAGGGATCCATAGATAGGCGAGTAGTCCACGTCGCTCTTCTCGAGAGCCTTGTGCAGGAGGGTGTTCTTCACGACCACCATCTTCACTTCGCTCTTGAAGCATTGACGGCGCAGGGCGCTGGTGCGCACTGCATTCAGTCCGGTAACATCAAAGAGGTAGAAATGGGGATAAGCCTTGATCTGCTCGCCCAGTTGCTCGATGATGACTTCTTTATCTTCCTTTCTCATGATTGTAATGTCTTGTTTTTATTCCTCAACAGCCTTGGGGTCAACCTTGACACCACGACTCATCGTACTGGAAAGATAAATACTCTTGATATAGGTTCCCTTGGCGGCAGCGGGCTTCAGCTTGATGATGGTGTTGATGAACTCGCGAGCGTTCTCCACAATCTTCTCGGCAGGGAAGGAAACCTTGCCGATGGAGGTGTGTACAATACCCGTCTTGTCAACCTTGAAGTCAATCTTACCCTGTTTCACTTCCTTCACGGCCTTGGCCACGTCCATGGTCACGGTACCGCTCTTGGGGTTAGGCATGAGGCCACGGGGACCGAGGATACGGCCCAGGGCACCAATCTTACCCATGATGGAAGGCATGGTGATGATGACGTCGATGTCGGTCCAGCCACCCTTGATCTTTTCGATGTACTCGTCCAGACCAACGTAGTCGGCACCAGCGGCCTTGGCTCCTTCCTCCTGGTCGGGAGTGCAGAGGCAGAGCACGCGGGTCACCTTACCGGTACCATTGGGGAGCGAAACGACGCCACGCACCATCTGGTTGGCCTTGCGGGGGTCAACACCCAGTCGCATGTCGATATCCACAGAGGCATCGAACTTCGTCGTGGTGATGTCCTTGACGAGCTGCGATGCTTCGCTCAGCGTGTAAGCTTTCCCTGCTTCAATCTTCTCAGCGACCAACTTTTGGTTCTTTGTCAGTTTACTCATTGTAATTGAAGTTTAATCGTTATGCGGGAAAGTCACCTTTCACTGTGATACCCATACTTCTGGCTGTTCCTGCAACCAATCTCATTGCTGCCTCGACCGTGAAACAGTTCAGGTCGGGCATCTTGTCGGTGGCGATGGCACGCACCTGGTCCCAGGTGATGGAGGCAACCTTCTTGCGGTTGGGCTCGGCACTGCCGCCCTTTGCCTTAGCAGCTTCGAGGAGCTGAATGGCAACGGGAGGAGTCTTGACGATGAAGTCGTACGACTTATCGGTGTAGTAAGTGATTACTACGGGGAGCACCTTGCCTGCCTTGTCCTGAGTTCTGGCGTTGAATGCCTTGCAGAAATCCATGATGTTGATACCCTTCGAGCCCAGGGCGGGACCTACTGGGGGTGATGGATTTGCAGCGCCTCCTTTAATCTGTAATTTGATTAATCCAGCAACTTCTTTAGCCATTGTGATTGTTATTTATGATTGTTTTATTTTGCAAAGCGGGGCGTGTAACATTCGTCCTATTGCTTTGCCACCTGCATGAAACCGAGCTCCAGTGGAGTCTTTCGTCCGAAAATCTTGACCGTCACCTTCAGCTTCTTCTTCTCATTATTGATCTCCTCGACCACGGCATCGAAGCCCGAGAAGGGACCGTCCGAGACCTTGACGGCATCGCCGACGAGGTACGGAACCTGCATCTCTTCGGGCACTTCGGCCATCTCATCGACCTGTCCGAGCAGGCGCCTCATCTCGTCCGGACGGACGGGCATGGGGGCACTGGCTCCCTTGGTCTCGCCGAGGAATCCCAGCACGTTGGGGGTGTTGCGCAGCATTCCCTGCGTCTCGCCCTGCATCACACATTCCACGAGCACATAGCCGGGCAGGTGGCAGCGCTCCTTCACCGTACGTTTGCCGTTCTTCACGACCACGACTTTCTCGGTGGGGATAAGCACTTGCGAGACGTTGTCGCGATAGTCGCCCTTGGCCACTTGCGCTTCGACGTACTCCTTCACCTTGCCTTCTTTTCCACTGATGGCACGCATGACGTACCACTTCATTTCCTTAGCCATGTCCCTCTTAGTTTGGGTAGATGAACTCCATCAGATGCTGGAAAGCGAAATCCATAATGAAAACTACCAGTGCGATGAGTAGGGAAGCAATTAATACTACAACAGCACTGTTCATAAGTTCCGAACGCGTAGGCCAAGTGGTCTTATGCGCTAGTTCTTCGTAAGATTCCTTGCAGTAGTTTAAGATATTCATAATCGTCTTTTCTATCAGCACGGGAAGAGAGGCTCGAACTCCCGACACCTGGTTTTGGAGACCAGTGCTCTACCAACTGAGCTATTCCCGTAGG
>R18__coassemble_1455_pt1 | contig 29177 bp, 24 predicted proteins | sample R18__metabat2_high_PE_031 | metagenome-assembled genome bin R18 | reverse complement strand
ATCGCTGCCACAGCCATGTAGATATACTTCTTCATTGTCGTTGTCATTGTTTAGGAGTTAAAACCAGGTGTTGCTGTCACCCCGGCCATACTTCTCGGTTCCATCAGATGAACTAGCCTTTGCGGGAGAATAATAGTTCGACTCTGCCAGCATCTGCCGAGCTTGCATCTCTACCACCTTGACTTTGGGCGCAAGGTACTCGCTGCGGAATTCTCTCTTTTTCATTGTTTTGAATTGTTTGGAATTGTTTATACTATTGATCTTTTCTTCTTTTGTCGGCACACGAAAAAGCCCGCTACGAGTCGTCACAGAGTGACGGCATCATAGCGGGTAATGTGCTATAACTTATTGAGGATGAGGTGTTACCCCCCCCTATTTTGGGTGCTTGTGATTATATATGTTGATGACATTGTCATTATCTGAACTCATTATTGCGCTAAAGCAGCGCTAAATCGGGTGCAAAATTACAAAAATCCCGCGTAACTAACGTTAACTTTTGGCGAGAAAATGATATTTTGGCCGCATTTTTTGATTTAAATCAACTATTTTACGTATGGAAAGCATCGTTTTCTTATTTTTTCCATCCTTCGGCAAGTGTAGCGACCTTAAGCCGGAAGCCTCGACTGCAGGAAGTCCTTGGACAAAGTTCGCTCATCATTCAGGGCCTTATCTACGAGGTCGTAATCGATCGTGTCGGTATTGATCTTCTCTTCGCTAAGACATAACTGCGCGAAGAGTGAGAGCAGTCTTCCCGTGCCTCCGGCCTGGTTCATATGGATGCGGAAGGGCTTGTGGTAAAGGACCGAGAAGACGCATCCGTGGAAGGAATCGGTGATGACATACCTGGCATGCTTGATATACGAGAGCCAGTCTTCGACGGGAATTCGCTCGACATGGTCGCGCAGATTCACTGCAACGACCTTCAGAGGATGCGTCTTGGTCAGTTCCTCGATTGCGGTCCTCATGGCGCCTCTGTCGCCGAGCCAATAGACAAAGATGTAATCCTCGTCCATCAAGCGCGACGAGGCGACACGGTCATAGTCGTCTGGCGACAGCAACATCGTCGGGTCCAGCACATGCACGGCATCTATGCCTAAGTGGTCGCGGCACAGACCGACGGCATCTCTCTCGCGAACGGATATGGCCTGGAACTGCTGGAGGTGGCTTGCGACCTGTTCGGTCTGTGCCGGAGTGTAGGTCCAGTCGGACAGTCCGAAAGATGCTGCGTAGGCCATCTTCTGGATTCCGGAAGCAGCAAAATCGCCAAAATATTCGTAGCCGTATTTCATCGCATATTCTGAACGCCAGACCTGATCGCTCCCGATGATGAGTGCCTCGCAATGCTCTCTCTGGAAGATTTCCTTCATCATGGACGGGGAGACTATCGGCTCGGTGTGTGGGATATGTGTGTCGATGAATGTGCGTATGTTCCTTGTGTGTCTGGCTGCTGTGGCGGCTGACGTGACGCCGGGGAGTATGGGGTCGAGCACACGGTGTGCCACCCTCTTCCACAGGGGCTGAAGATTGGCTACGCGGTTGAGCCCTATAGGTTGGTGACCCAGGGACTTGATATATGTCGAAAGGGCGTAGGCCTGCAGTATGCCTCCATAATTCTCGCCGAGCGGCAGGGTAAGGATTGCTATTCTCATGGTCGGAGTATTTTTCTGATGCGTTCTTTACACCTGCGAAGGATGGAGGAGAGGGATGGTCTGAGTGCTATTCGGACAGCATCCATTCCGTATTCCTCGAAATGCCTCCAGAAGACCTCTCGTGCCTCGGGGACCTGGGATGAGTTTACTATCGATGGATTATATCTCAGCGCGTCCTGGTAGTCGGCCTCAAAAATGCTGATTCCTCTCAGTCGCGCAATGGCCCCGCTGCCCTTGTCGCTGTTGGCCATCACCAGACTTACGCCTTTGTCATCGTTCTTATCGGGGTAGTAATACTCGAATCCCCAGAAATCGGCAATGGTGATGTCGCTGCCGCTCTTGAACTGCTTGGCGGGGCAGGCATGGCAAGAGGGTCGCAGATAGAGGTCACGGACAAATCCCTGGAGGTAGGTATTCACTGTCGTAGGCTGACTCAGGATGACATGATCAGCGCCGTATGCGGTGAAGCTGTATTTTTTCCAGCCTGTTGATTTGTCCCTGAACGAGACACGTGCAACAGCCTCTGACCCAGCAATGGTGCTGAGATACGTCCTCCACACCTTGGGGCTGGGAACGCCATGACAGGCCACATCCACCGTAAGGAGATTGGGGTAGTCTCTGACAAGGAACTTCCTTAATCCTGCCACCTGACAAGGCGTTCCCGAGAAGAGTACCTGCCTGCCCTCCTTCAGAAAAGTCTTGACCTGGGTGAATGAGTTCCCCACCTTGCTCTGCACATACTTGCTTCCGCGGAACGGCTCAAGACCTTCCTTGGTGTCTGTCCACGCATGAACTGCCCGTAAGTCCTCGTCCAACCTGACGCCAAAGACGACACCGCCCTCATCAATGACCGACTCGGCCAAAGCAGTGAAAATGCCGCCAGAGGAACTGGTACTCCTGATGGTCTCGTCCTGACTCTTGGCAGCATAGACGCCCAGAGGTTTTCTGGCAATGTCTTGATTGACGACAGGGCACACCTGCTCGCACAGATGACAATCGGTACAGAGGTCTGCGTTGACCCTCGGATACAGGAAGCCCTCCTCGTCCTCGGTCGGGGTGATACAATGTTTGGCACAGACCTGTGCGCAAGCCGTACAGCCACAACACTGTGATTTATCCTTTATGGTGATCATTGCTAGTGCCTCTTAATAAGGGTTCAAGAGTTCAAGGGTTCAAGGGTTCAAGGGTTCAAGGGTCAGGGGCTGGAGTGGGATGGCGCCAATGATGGAGGCCACCTGCGAGAAGGAACTCCTGTGACTGCCGTAGATGGTGTGGGTCTCGGCCAGGGTGTACATCTCGACGAGGGCTTGACGTATGCCTTCCACGTTGCCTCTGACGGCATCGGCGGGAGAGGTGATGATGTGGGGGCCAAAGAGGTGGACAAGCTGCTGCTTCACCTCGTGACTGTCGGTGGCGAGGTAGATGGTGCAGTCGTGGTACTCGTCGATCAGCTCCTTGGCCTGACGGATGAAGAGGTCGGTGGGGCTGGCCTGGGTGGCCACGACATGGTCGGTACGACGGATGTGGAAGCCGAAGGTGTGGGGACCGAAGTGGGCCGTATTGGCCTCGACGTCCTGCATCACCTGGGGCACAGGGTGGAAGAGCTCGGGGACGAGGCTGCGGGCCTCGGGACAGAGCAGCAGGTAGTTGCTCATCCAGCTGTTCTTGTCGCGAATCCAGGCAGCGAAGTCGAAGTGCTGGTGGAGGCGGCGTTGCACCTCTTGCTCGTCGAGGCGTTGCGGGTAGAGGAAGTATTGGGGCAAGCGTGGCAGCCACAGGTTGCGCAGCCGAGGGCGGTCTGCCGTGAGGTGGTGGAGGAGTCGGGCCTCGGTGATGTGGATGTCGGGCTGGCAGGGATCCTGGAAGATCTGACCGAAGGCGGCTCCGAGGGCCCAGTCCTTGAACCAGAGAACACGTAGGTGTGTGTCCGTCTGGCGACAGAGGTAGCATGCCGAGGCCACGGCATACATGCGGTTGCCGAGTCCTCCTGCAGGAACGAGGGTGAGGGTATTAGCGGACATGGATTTTCTGGTAGAGGAAACGTACTATCTTGCCGAGTGGCGTGTAGCGTATGCCCCAGTGGTGGAGGGCCTGGGCCAGCAGGGCCTCGATGGAGGGTGTGGCCACGGGTGGCGTAGCTGCCATGACGATGGGTCGCTGCAGTGGGCGTCGGTCGTATTCGTAGCGCTGCAGGATGCGGTAGGCCCTGAAGTGTGTGCCGGCGTGGATGCCTATGTTCTGCACCAGCGTATGGGCCGGGTAGAGACACAGTCCGTGGGCTCGCTGTATGGCTATGCCCCAACAGATGTCCCACGGTATGGGGTGGCGGTCCAGGCTGCCCAGACAGGGGAAGACACCGTCATACTGGAGGGTGCTGATGTCCTCGGGGGAGAGTCCCTGGAGGGCCTGATCACGCGAGGTGTAGTGCTGGAAATGTGTCTGCCACCTGTCGCGCCATGTACCCCATCCCCACCCTGCCATATGGGGCGAGAAGTAGGTCTCGCTGTCGACGGGGAGCATCTCGGGGTGGTCGTGAAGGAGGTCGAGGCGTGTGAATCCCGCTACGTGCATGACCCGCTCCTCGTGGCGGTACATCTGGAGGGCCTGGTTCATGAAGAGGAGGAAATGTGGCGAGGTGCAGATGTCGTCTTCCAGTACGATGACCGTCTCGCTCTGTTCCAGCACCTGGTTGATGCCCTCGATGATGTTGCGCTCGAGGTAGTAGTTGCAGGGACGGCAGCAGACGGTGAAGGACTTGAACCATTGACCCCTTGAACCCTGAAACTCCCGCAGGACCTGTCGTACCTCCTGCACCTGACGCCACGAGGCATCGTCTTTGCCTCCGTCGGAGAAGACATAGACATCGGTCTGGCTGGCCAGGGTGTTGGCAGCGAGGCTCTGGAGGGTTCGCCGGGTGTTGTCGGGGCGGTTATATACGAACAGTGCTACGGGGGTCATTGGGCGTCGCGTTTTCTCATTCGATGACCATGGCCTGACTGATGCCACACATGTCGAAGACCTCGCGTACAGGGGGTTGGATGCCGCGGAAGACGAGGCGACCCTGACGGGCTATGACGGCCTTCATGAGGGTGAGGATGCCGCGGATGCCCTGCGAGGAGGTGTAGGAGAGGGCCGTGAGGTCGAGGACGAGGTTCAGGGGTGTCTGTCCTTCGGTTGGCTCTCCTTCGACAAACTCAGGTCCCGGAACCGGCTGGAGGATTTGGTTGATGACCTCCAGGAACTGTGGGGTCGAGGCGCTGTCGAGCATGCCGTCGAGGGCAATGACGGTCTGGCCAGCAGTGGTGGTTACATTTACTTTCATGATTTTATAGGTCAACGGCATTGTTATTCGTTTTCTTTACTTTCTCTACCTTCTTTACTTTCTCTACTTTCTCTACCTTCTTTACCTTCTTTACCTTCTCTACCTTCTTCTCTCATCCCCACACAGAGCATGGTGATGTCGTCGTTCTGTTCGGCCTTGCCGGTGAAGGCACGGATGTCGGAGACCACACCCTGGACGAGCTCGGGGAAGGGCAGGTAGCACAGACGCTGAACGGTGCAGAGGGTGGCCTGGTTGCCGAAGAGCTGTCCGTTCTCGTCTCGAGCCTCGGTGACACCGTCGGTGTAGAGGAAGAGACGGTCGCCAGGGTGGAGCTGGAGGGTCTCCTTCTGGTAATGCCAGTCGGCGAAGGCATAGATGGGCATGTTGGGGAGTATAGAGAGGAAAGAGGGGTTTGAGGAGTTTGAGGAGTTTGAGGAGTTTGAAGGGTCTTGAACTTCTTGAACCCCTTGAACTTCTTGAACCCCTTGAACCCCAATTAAGATTGGTGGGTTGTGGCCGGCGTTGCAGAACTCGAGGAGACCTGTGTGGAGGTTGAGGACCCCGACGAAGAGGGTGCAGAAGGTGGACTCGTCGCTGCGTTCCATGACGGCTTGGTTGATGCGGGAGACAATCTGCTGGGGGTCGGACTCTGTGCGGATGATGTAGCGGTAGAGGCTGCAGAGTTCGGCCATCACGAGGGCTGCAGGCATGCCTTTGCCACTGACGTCGCCTATGCAGAAATGCAGCAAATGGTCCTTCTGGACGAAGTCGTAGAGGTCGCCACCCACCGACTTGGCTGGACGGAGGAAGCCGAAGATGGGAGGGTTCTGAGGGTTCTGAGGGTTCTGAGGGTTCTGAGGGTTCTGAGGCAGGATGCTGCGTTGGATGGCAGAGGCCATGGAGAGTTCGTTCTCGAGGCGACGGGTGACGTCGTTGCGGCGCTTGAAGACGAAGAAGATATAGACGAGGCAGAGGCAGACAAGCAGGATGCTGACGAGCATGATGATGTTGGACACCAAGACGAACTGTCGGGCAACGTGGTAGATCTGATTCTCGGACTTGACGGAGAGCAGTTTGTAGTTGCTGCCTTTGATGGGCGAGAGGAAGGTGAGATACATACCATCGTCGAGGCGGCTGAGGAAGGTGGTGTCGCCGTCGAGAGCCACGAGCTTCTGCACGTCTTCGTACCACAGATCCACCAGGTCGCTACGTTCTATCTCGCGGGCCACATCGAGGAGACTGCGTGCATTGTTCTCGGGCATGACACTGGCTATGATGCGACAAGAGTCGTCGATGATGGCCAGGTTGACACCGTTGCCCGCCTCGCGTCCACGCAGCATCAACGAGGTGTAGGTATGGTCCCAGTCCACCCAGAACTCGCCGATGACACGTCCAGAGTCGTCGAACAGCGGAACGGCGGTGGTCATGACCCACAGGTTTTCGCGTTGGATGTAGCCACTGCTCTTGAGTGGGCGGTCGTAGGAAAGGATTCTCTGGTAGAGCTCGAAGTCAAAGACATCGTATATATCGAGGAGGTTGTAGCGCACAGTATCCATGCCATAGACCATGGCGGCGAGCCCCTCGGGTGCATCACGGATAACACCAGGCTCAAACACCATCACGGCCGAGTGGTAGTCCTCGTTGTAGTTCATGAAGGAGATGAGACGTCGATATATCTCGTCTACGGTGAGCGACGCGAGGTGTTGGCGGTCGATGGTGTAGCGTATTTTGTAGTCGTCGGCGAGGCTGTCGAAACTGCTCTCGATATCGGCCATACCGGTGAGGAAGCTGTTGAAGAGCCAGTAGTCGGAGACGAAGAGTTCGTCGGCCAGTTTCTGGGTAATTTCGGAGTTGTTGCGGGAATCCTTCTCGGCATACTCGTTGAGTCGGTCTTTGGTGATACCGATGGACACGAGCATGGCCGCGATGATGATGGCCACAGCCAGGAGCAGTGCCAATATGACCTTGGTCGAAGCGGAGCGTAAGGAGTGTAAGGGGTTCAAGGGGTTCATTCGAAGAATCTTAGTCCATCTATTTGCTTGAGGAATTGATCTACATAGTCCCACGAGGTGGTATCCCAGCGGAAGCCGAGGCGGAGGAGTACCTGGAGGGTGTAGTCGTTGGAGGCTGGGATCATGCGGATGACGTCCTTGGTGTCGTTGTTCTCGTATGCCAGCATGGCCGAGAGGCGTTCCTGCTTGGCAGGGTCGGCCTTGGCCTCGTTGAGGATCTCGACGAACCGCTCGTCCTCGACCAGCTGGATATCCTTGCCGATGGACTGCATCTCGCCGAGGATGTCGCCCAGCATCTGCTGGTGGGAGTTGTAGGGGTGGAACACGGTGCAGCCGCGAGGAGTCTGTGCCAGGAGACAGATGGCACGGGCCGTCTGGTCGATGGGCGAGAACTCCACAGGCGACTGGAAAGCCGAATACGGGAGAGCCCCCAGCATGTTGTAGATGCGGAGTCGTCCCATGAAGCTGTTGGCCTGGAGGTTGATCTGGAACTCACCATCCTCGGAGCGAGCCGAGAGGTTGCCCACACGCATAATCTTGGCATCGAGGCCACGGGTAGCCACAGCGTCGAGCACACAGCGCTCACCCATGATCTTGGAGTGGATGTACTGGTTGTGTATCTGCTGACCCAGGAAGAGCATCTGCTCATCGAAAGCCTCGACATCGGGCACGCCATTCACTGCTGCTCCTGCCACAGAGTAGGTGCTGACCTGTATGAGCCGAGCCCCTGTGCGCTGGCAGAAGTCGATGCAGTTCTTCACTCCACCCACGTTGACATCCTCTATCTCGGTCCCCTTGGCGAAGTGCTTGACGATGGCGGCGCAGTTGATCACTGTCGTGACAGGTTCAAAAGGTTTGAGAGGTTCATCCTTCGACAGGCTCGGGAACCGAAGTTCAAGAGGAGATGTCACATCGCCTTCGTGGACGAAGAGGCGGTGGCCAAAGAGGCCGGCGTAGTTCTTCTCGAAGTAGTAGAACAGCATTTGGCGGAGTCGTTCCTCGGCCGAGATGCTGCCCTTGGGACGCAGGAGGCAGTGGATCTGAGTATCAGGATAGTGTTCGATGAGGCATTTCAGTATGTGTATGCCCAGGAAACCAGTGGCTCCGGTGAGGAGTACATTGCCCAGAGGACGTAGCTGGGTTTCCTTGCGGAAAGTCTCGAGCGTATTGGTCTCGAGTAGGCGGTTGATGGCCGAGTAGTCGAAGTCGCGGATGTCGGCGTCGGGGTCGGGAGAGGTTAGAGTGGAGAGGTCGGAGGTTGGAGTGGTTCCGGAGAAGCCGGAAGCGAGTTCGCGTGGCGACGGATTGGCAAAGACATCGGCGTAGGTGACCTGTAGGCCAGCCTGCTGGAGAGCGATGACCACCTTCATCACTACGAGCGACGTACCGCCAAGGTCGAAGAAGGAATCGGTGGCACTCACGCGGTCGAGACCCAGCACCTGGGCAAAGGTGTCGGCAATGAGTTTCTCAGCCTCCGAGACAGGTGCCACATACTGGCTGGCCGTCTGGACCAAGAGCGGTTCGGGCAGATGACGGAAATCCACCTTGCCGTTGGGCGTGATGGGGAACTGAGGCATCTGCAGATAGGCCGTAGGAACCATATAGGCCGTGAGTGTACGACTGATGGCCTGCTTCATGTCGGCGGTATCTATCTCGTGGTCGGCCACATAGTAGGCACTGAGATGGTCGCGACCCTGGATGTTGCATATCTTCACCAGCACATTCTTCACCCCATCGACCTGAGCAATGGCGTTCTCCACCTCGCCCAGTTCGATGCGCAGCCCACGCAGCTTGACCTGGTTGTCGGTACGACCCAGAATCTCCACCTCGCCGTTGGGGAGCCAACGTGCATAGTCACCCGTCTTGAAAGCCCTCATCCCCCTGTAGGTGATGAACTTCTCGGCAGTGAGCTCAGGCAGGTTGTTGTAGCCCTGGGTGACCCCCTCGCCACCTACGAGGAGTTCGCCGGTGACCCCTACGGGCAGCTCGTTGCCATCGCGGTCGATGATCCACTCGGTGTAGTTGGGCAGAGGTCGGCCTACGGTGAGGCGTTCGGCATGCTGCAGATCGATGGAGTTGCAGCCGATGGAGATCTCCGTAGGGCCATAACCATTGAGGATGACACAGTGGGGGTTGATCTTGCGTATCTTGTCGAGCAGCAGCTCCGAGAATTTCTCACCACCCTGGAGGATGCACTTGAAGTCCTTCATGCACTCCACAAACTCAGGCAGTTCCATATACTGCAGCATACGCGAGCTGGTGCAGCCGAAGTAATCCGGCCGAGTACGCTCGATGAGTCGCATCATGGCCAGGGGGTCCTTGGACTCCTCCTCGTTGGCAAAGACGAAGGTACGGCCATTGAACAGTGCCATGCCGTATTCGCAGATGGAGGCATCGAACGAGATGGTGGACACGCTGAAGATGCGTTCGCAGTCCTCCATCATGGCCCGCATCTGGTGCCGTGGGCTGGTGGTGATGTAGGTGGTGATGTTGTAATGTGCCACCTTGACACCCTTCGGTTTGCCAGTAGAGCCAGAGGTGTAGATGTAGTAGGCGAGGTCGGAGGGAGCGGCCTCTCCCCAGCCCTCCCCACAAGGGAGGGAGTTTTTATTCCCCTCTCCCCTTAACTCATCTACGACGAGTCCACGTTCGCCATAGTTGGCTACGAGGTCGGCGGTGGTGACGACGTATGGGGCTCCGGAGTCCTCGGCTATGAGGCGGATACGCTCTGTCGGGTATTCGGGGTCGCAAGGGATGAAGGCTCCTCCGGCTTTCATGATGCCGAAGATGGTGGTGAGGGTATAGCTGCGACGTGGCAAGAGAACCACCACGGCATCGCCCTTCTTGATGCCCCTTGCGATGAGGGACAGGGCTATGCGGTTGGCCTCGTCGTTGAACTCACGATAAGTGAGGGTACGGTCTGTGGCGATGACGGCGATGCGGTCTGGAGTCGTCTCGGCCCAGCGTTCCATGCCCTGGTGGAACAGGCGTATCGGCAGCGGAGCCGTACCTATGCTGTTCATCCCAGCCACCTCGGCCTGTTGCGAAGGCGAGAGGATGGAGATGGTCTTGACGGCAGCCTCGGGCTGACGGGTCATGTTCTCGATGACCTGACGGAGCGACTCCAGCATGCGACGTATTATGTCGGCCGAGTAGAGTGCATCGTTGTATTCGGCCGAGAGACATATCTCTCTGTCGTGAGGCTCGACCAGCAGGGTCACCTTGAACTTGGGAGCAGAGAGCTCCAGGGTCTCCGTGGTCACAGCCTGGCCATCCACGCTGAACTCGTCAATGACCCCCACCTCATACACGAACACCAATCCCGTGTCGATGCCGAAGCGGTCCGAGATCTTGGCAAACGGATAGTTCTCGTGGTCGAGCGTCTGACGGAAATTGTCCGACACCTTATATATATAAGACTCTACCGTGTCGTCGGTGATGTGTGAAACCAGGGGCAGGGTATTGACGAACATACCCACCGTGTCGGCAATCTTCACGTTGCTGCGACCCGAGGATACGGTACAGATGCACACGTCGCGGGTGTTGCCGTAACGCGCAGCGAGGTATTCCACTGCAGCGAGATACACACTGGCCGGCGTAACCCCATGAGCCCGGGCATACGTCTCCACTGCGGCATGGTTCACGGCCTCGTAGGCATGGGCTGCCCTACCCTCCTGCTCGTTGCCATGAAGGTCGGCAGGGAGCGACGTGGCCTCTTCGACAGAGGAGAGCTGCGAGGCGAAATAAGCCTCTGCTGCCGAGGTATCGGCCGTCTGTTCCTCACGCGCATAGTCGAAGAACGTGTAGGTCTCAGGTTCGATGGTCTCACCCTCAATGGCTCGGCAGATGTCGCGGATGAACAAGCTCACCGAACTTCCGTCCATCACGAGATGGTGTACGTCGAAGAAGAGGGTATTGCCAGAGACCACAGCGCGGTAGAGAGGGCCCTTTGCCAAGTCGAAAGGGAGGACCTCTCCCCAGCCCTCCCCACAAGGGAGGGAGTTTTTATTCCCCTCCCCCGCAGGGAGGACTTCAACTCCCCCTCTTGTGGAGGGGGTTGGGGGGAGGCATTTATCCCCTTCGAAGTGGGCAAGGAGGAGTGGATGAGCCTTGATAGCCTGTTCGGTGGCGGTTTTTATCTGTTCAGGTGTTACCGACTCAGGGAAATGGATGAGGGTGGGCACGTTGTATGCCGTCGATTCGGGGTCTTTCAGACACTCGTAATACACCCCCATCTGGGCGTTGGAGAGGGGAGCCTCTCCCCAGGGAGAGGTTAGAGTGGAGAGGTTAGAGGTTAGAGATTGAACCTCTTGAACTTCTTGAACCCATGAACCCTTGAACATATCCGTCAGGATCTTGTTCTCTATCCCCTGCACCGTGGCATCGTGGGTGAGTTCCTTGTTGGAGATGGTGATGCCGAAGCGTTTGTAGAGTTGGGTGGCGAGTTTGATGCTGGAGATGGAGGTGAGGCCCACGTATTGCAGCGGAGTGGTGATGCCAAAGTCACGGCAACCGGCGAGGGTGCCTATCATCTCCACCAGTTCCTCTTCGAGGATGTTCAAGTGAGCCTCTCCCCTGCCCTCCCGGGCCGCTCCCCTGCCCTCCCCACAAGGGAGGGGGGTAGGGCTGAGGCTCGGCAACTTCTTCTTATCGACCTTGCCGTTGACGTTGAGCGGGATCTCGTCTATCTGCATCGTCACGGCAGGAACCATATACGGTGGTTTCTGGTCGGCAATGAAGTGGTTCAGTGCCTGGATATCTATCTGTTCGTCGCTGACGACATATGCCGCAATGGCCTTCCCTCCTGCTTCGAGGTCGAAGGCCTGGACCGTGACATTACAGATACCCGGGAAATCGCGTATGACAGATTCCACCTCCTTGAGCTCGATGCGGAACCCGCGTATCTTCACCTGTCCATCCTTGCGACCGATGAATTCCAGTGCTCCGTCTTCGCGGTAGCGCACAACATCGCCCGTACGATAGGCCTTGGAGGTGTACTCTGTCCCATCGTAGAACGGATTATCGATGAAAGCCGCAGCGGTCTTCTCGGGCTGTCCCAGATAGCCTTTGCCGGTCTGGACACCCGTGATGAGCAGTTCTCCCGCAGCCCCCATGGGGACACGCTTCAGGTCTTTGTTCACCACATAGAGGCGGGCATTGTCGGTGGCCCAGCCAATAGGGATGTTGGCCTCGTTGCGGGTGACATCATAATAAGCGATGTAGGCCAGGGTCTCGGTAGGACCATAGCCATTGATGAGTCGGTAGCGAGGCGGATCCATGCTGACGAGTTTCTCGCCACCCACGCTCAGCACCTTCATGTCGGGCATATCGGGGAAGTTGAGTGCCATCTGAGTACCTACCTGGGTAGTCATGAAGGCATGGGAGATATGTTCGCGCAAGAAATAGTCGTGTATGGCAACGAGGTCGTAGCGTATGTCCTCGCTGATGATGTGGAGTGCCGCTCCCGAGACCATGGCGGCCCAGAGGTCCTGCTGATAGGCATCGAAGCCATACGAAGCGTATGCTGCCACCTTGGACGTACTGTCGATCTCCTGCACCTTGGCATGGTTCACAGCCAGGGCCAACAGATTGAGATGACTCAGCATCACGCCCTTAGGTGTGCCCGTAGTGCCGGAGGTATAGAGCAGGAAGGCGGTGGAGGCTGGCCTCTCCCCAGCCCTCCCCACAAGGGAGGGAGTTGAGGCCTCTCCTCGAGGAGAGGGGTTAGGGGTGAGGCTTGCCCCTTCGTACTCATCCAGCAAGCCACGGAATTCCTCGGTGCAGATGAGGAGCTTGGCATCGGCATCCTTCACCATGAAGTTGAGGCGTTCTCGTGGATAACTCGAGTCGAGAGGTTGATAGGTGCAACCGGCCTTGACTATGGCCAGCGGCACAATCACCATCAACTCGTTGCGAGGGATGACGAAGCTGACCACTGGTGGGTCTTGAGAGGTTAGAGTGGAGAGGTTAGAGGTTAGAGATTGAACTTCCAACTTTTGCCGAATTTGGCCAGCCAAATCATCGGTCAAGGAGTCTATCTCGCGGTAGGTATAGCGTTTGTCCTCAAAGACGCAACACTCGTTATCTGGGTGTCGTTCCACCATCTCGCGGAAGAGGCTGGTGACGGTCTTGTCCTTGGGGTACTCGGCCAGTTGGGAAGGGTTCTGCCTATCGAGCCACTGCCTCTGTGCCTCGGAGGATGCAGCCAGGTCGCCTACGGTCTCAGCCTCGAGCATGGAACCAAGAATGGCCGCATACGACTCCGCCATGCCCTCTATCATCTCCTCGGAATACAGCGCACTCCGATAACTTATCCTCAGGTCATAGTCCCCCTCTTTACCCTCTTTACCTTCTTTACCTTCTTTACCCTCTTTACCCTCTTTACCTTCTTGAACCCTTCTAAGAAGCACCTGTCCATCCAGCGTAATCCCAGGGATGACAACACGCAGGTCCTCGCCCTGGAGTTCATGTCCGTCGAGGATGATTCCCTCAGCAACAGAAGCCTTGGCCACATTGCCGTGGTAGCCAAACATGATGTCGCTCCTCAGACCGAGGTCCTGATGGATGTCGGCGAAAGAATAGAGAGCCTTCTCGCGGGTGGCCTTCTGTTGCTGTCTCACACTGCTGAGCCAGTCGCCGATGCCCATCGCCGATGGCATCTGCATAAATACCGGCAGGGTGTGCACCATCATGGTCAGGGTATGGCGGGTTCGTACATCCGAGCGTGCTGCAAATATCGTGGTGAAGAAAGCCCTGTCCTCGGCGGTATAGTTGGCCAGCATCTTTCCCCAGGCAGCGGTGAAGAGGACACTCTCCTTCACTCCGTACTTCTGACACAAAGCCTCGATCGTCTCACGACTCACCGACAGATGAAACATGGTCTCTTGGAGCGAGGACTTAGGAGTGAGGAGTGAGGAATTAGGGGGGAGGCTTGTCGGCATCGAGTCCACCTCCTCGGCATCGCCAAATTCCTTCAGATACCACTCCTGCTGCTGTTTCCACTCCTCGCTCTGGCGCAGCCGGAGTTCCTCGTTGGCTATGTCATAGCCGCTCATAGGTTCTGACGTGAGCGCTTCGCCTCTGTAGGCTCTGTCTATCTCGGGCAGAAGGACACCAAACCACGACGTACCATCGACAAGGATATGGTGGAAGTCCAGATACAGCCAGTTGCCGTCGGGGGTCTTGTATATCTCCATGCGGAAGAGGCGGTCCTTCAAGAGGTCCATGGTTCGGCAGAACGTACCCCGAACCTCGTCCATGCTCTTCACCTCCTCGACCAGCACAACACGCTCTACGCTCTCCATACCCGCTACCATCTCCACGCTCTCCTCGCTCATCTCAATGCGCGACAGGATATACGGATGGTTCCTCACCACCGCCTCCAGTGCCTGCCGCAGTCTTTCCACATCGATATCCTCCGGCAGTTTCCACAGAGCCGGTACCTGATAATTACCTTCCTGCTCGCCCAGATCCTGGCAAGCATAGAATATTCCGAGTTGCGATTGTGAGAGTGGTGACATAATGGGAAATCTATTGGCGCGGCAAAGGTAGCGCAAACCGAGCGGAATACAAAGAAAATCCGAAGGTTTTTTCTTTTATTCCCCCAGTGACAGCCTATTTCAGCAACGCACAGAGGTCGGCCATACCCTGCGTGGCAGGCTTGGCGATGACATGGACGGGCAGGCCATGGGGGACATTGGGCTTGGGGTCGATGAGGTAGAGCTCGGCCTGAGGCGACGCATACGACACCAGACCCGCGGCGGGATAGACGTTCAGGGACGTACCCACCACGACGAGGATATCGGCCTTCATCACCGCCTCGGCAGCAGGTTCTATCTGCGGCACAGCCTCGCCAAACCACACGATGAAGGGTCGCAGCTGACTCCCATCACGGGCCTTATCGCCCATGTGTATGTCGGGATTTTTGGCCGACAGCTCCACAATCTGACGAGGGTCGTTGGGGTTGCGGCTCGAGGTGGCTTTGGTGAGTTCGCCGTGCAGGTGAATGATGTGGCGACTGCCAGCACGCTCGTGCAAGTTGTCGATATTCTGCGTCACCACAGTGATCTCGAAGCGCTCCTGCAGCTGAGCCACGAGGAGATGTGCCTGATTGGGTTCTACCGTCGTCAACTGACGACGACGCTGATTGTAGAAATCGATGACGAGAGCGGGATCCTGGCGATAGCCTTCGATGCTGGCCACCTGCATCACGGGATACTGTTCCCACAGACCCCCCGCATCGCGAAAGGTGGTGATGCCACTCTCGGCCGAGATGCCAGCACCAGTGAGGAAGACAAGTTTTTTCATATATGAGCGAGTAGTTTCTGCACCAGACGAGAGGTGGCATAGCGTTGGAGGTCGGCCTCTTCCACCCATTCGTAATCGTCGGGCAGTGGAGGACGATGGTCGGTGACGAGGAGCAGGAGATGGGCGGTCACGACACGATGGGTGAGGACATGACGCAGCGAGGCAACGGAGATGGGCTCGGCATCAGGAGGCAGACTGTCGGGGTAGGCACTGAGGTTGAGCGGCTCCCACAGCCCCTGCCAGATGTCTCCGGCAGGACGACGACGCAGAGCGGTATAGCCCCCACACCTTATATAGATATAGTTGATACTCACCTCCGTCTTGGTGGGACGTCCCTGTCGTCGTGGCAGACCATCTACCGTACCCTGTCGCAGGGCCTGACAGGTCTCGGCGAGAGGACACCCGACACAGTGGGGCTGACGCGGAGTACAGCACAGGGCGCCAAAGTCCATGAGGCCCTGGTTGTAGTCGCCACGCTGCGATGGCGGGAGGAGTTGGGCGGCCAACCGTTCAAAGACACGACGTCCTGCCGTGGTGTCGATGGGGGTATCGATGCCGTAATGACGCGACAAGACACGAAACACGTTGCCATCGACCACGGCAAGGGGCAGGTCATAGCAGATGCTGCCTATGGCCGCAGCGGTGTAGTCGCCCACCCCGCTCAGACCCAGCAGACCCTCGCGGGTACGGGGGAAATCGCCCAGCGCATCGACCTGACGGGCTGCTTCCAGCAGATGGCGTGCACGACTGTAGTAGCCCAGGCCCTGCCACAAGCGCAGCACCTCGTCCTCGGTGACCTGGGCCAGATGATGCACGGTGGGATAGGCTGCCACGAAACGCTCCCAGTAGGCCATGCCCTGGTCGATACGCGTCTGCTGCATGATGACCTCGCTCAGCCAGATGGTGTAGGGTCGAGGGTCATGACGCCAGGGCAAATCTCGCCCATATTGACGGTACCAGCGGAGTATGGTAGCAGCGAAATCGTTCACGAGTGCAAAAGTACGTAAAAAAGGTTAGAGATGAGAGTCGAGAGACGAGAGTTTTTACCTCCGGCAGACGAAAATGAGGTTTTTTTGGGGAAAAATGCGTTTTTTTTGACCGACCAACAAAAAAAAACTCAACTCTCGACTCTCAGCTCTCGACTTTTTCCGTACCTTTGCAACCCGAATTGATAAGAACAACAATATTTTAAACTCATAAAGCACCAAAAAGTTATGACTAAAGCAGAAATCGTAACACGTATCGCTCACGAGACGGGTATCGACAAGACAACGACACTGGCCGTGGTGGAATCGTTCATGAACCAGGTGAAGGAGTCGCTCGTCAACGAGGAGGATAACGTCTATCTGCGTGGTTTCGGCAGCTTCATCCTCAAGAAACGCGCCACCAAGACAGCCCGCAACATCACCAAGAACACCACGCTCATCGTTCCCGAGCACAACATCCCCGCCTTCAAGCCCGCCAAGGAATTCCTGGCAGCCGTCAAGAAATAAAGCACCTAAAAGTTTCATTCCTAAATATTTACCACTATGCCTAACGGAAAAAAGAAAAAGAGACATAAGATGTCTACTCACAAGCGCAAGAAAAGACTGAGAAAGAATCGCCATAAGAGCAAGTAACACTCAGCCAAAGCGCGAAGTGAGTCACAAGCACGAGGGGGACAGGCTTTGGCTTGCTCCCTCGTCTTTTTTAAAAACCTAACGTCATGACCTGTGAGGTAATCGTTGATGTTCAGCCGAAGAAGATAGCCATCGCGCTGACCGAGGACAAACGACTGGTAGAATACCAGGAGGAAGAGCTCTCGGCCAACTTCAACGTCGGCAACATCTATCTGGCCAAGGTACACAAACTCATGCCTGGCCTCAACGCATGCTTCGTCAATGTGGGTCATGAACGCGATGCCTTCCTGCACTACGGCGACCTCGGCATAGCCTACAACTCCTACGCCAAGTACCTCAAACAGGTGCTCAGCGACAAGAGCCGCATGCCCTCCATGGCCAAGATGACCCTCCAACCCGACCTGCCCAAAGAGGGCAGCGTACAGAACCTGCTGCAACCCGGACAGGAACTGCTGGTACAGATCGTCAAGGAGCCCATCTCCACCAAAGGACCACGACTCACCTGCGAGATATCCATGCCGGGACGCTTCCTGGTGCTCATACCATTCTCCGACAAGGTGAACGTGAGCAGCAAGATCAAGTCCAGCGCCGAGAGAGCACGACTCAAACAGCTCGTCATGAGCATCAAGCCCAAGAACTTCGGCGTCATCGTACGCACCGTGGCCGAGGGCAAGAAAGTACAGGAACTGGACCAGGAACTCATGGTGCTGCAGAAGCGGTGGGAAGAGACCATCAAGCGAGTCCGTCAGACCAAGGAACGCCCCACCCTCTGCTTCGAAGAGACCAACCGCGCCATAGCCATGCTGCGCGACCTCTTCAACCCCACCTACGAGAACATCTACATCAACGATGCCGCCGTCTTCAACGAGGTGAAGGACTACGTAGCCCTCATCGCTCCCGAGATGCAGCACATCGTCAAGCAGTACAAAGGCAAACTGCCCATCTTCGACAACTTCGACGTCACACGCCAGATCAAGACGAGCTTCGGCAAGACCGTCTCCTACAAGCACGGTGCCTACCTCATCATAGAGCATACCGAGGCCCTGCACGTCGTGGATGTCAACAGCGGCAACCGCGCCAAGACCGAGAACAGCCAAGAGGCCAATGCCCTCGAGGTCAACCTCGGCGCTGCCGACGAGCTGGCACGACAACTCAGGCTGCGCGACATGGGCGGCATCATCGTGGTGGACTTCATCGACATGAACGTGGCCGAAGACCGGCAGAAGCTCTACGAGCGCATGTGCGAGAACATGAAACGCGACCGGGCACGCCACAACATACTGCCCCTGAGCAAGTTCGGACTCATGCAGATCACCCGCCAACGCGTACGTCCTGCCACCGAGGTCAATGTGGACGAGACCTGCCCCACTTGTATGGGCAAGGGCACCATCAAGTCCAGCATCCTCTTCACCGACGTACTGGAGCAGAAGATAGAGTTCCTCGTCAACACCCTACACATCAAGCGTTTCACGCTCCACGTACACCCCTACGTAGCCGCCTACATCAACCAGGGACTGATCTCCATCAAACGTCGCTGGCAGATGGCCTATGCTACAGGCATCCGCGTCATACCCAACCAACGCCTTGCCTTCCTCCAGTATGAGTTCTACTCCGCCACGGGCGAAGAGATAGACATGAAGACTGGCGAAGACATGAAATGAACAGTCACAACGCCGACCCCACCATAGGGCCGGCGTTGTTCGTTTCGGCAGAGGCATGAGTGCGTCAGAGCACACCCTTGCTGCTGGGGAGCTGCATGTGGTGGATATCGCGCTGCACCGCCATGCGAAGGCTGCGGGCCAGCGCCTTGAAGATACCCTCTATCTTGTGGTGCTCGTTTTCGCCGTGGGCAGAGATGTGGAGGTTGATGCGGGCCGCATCGGAGAAGCTCTTGAAGAAATGGGGGAAGAGCTCGGTGGGCACATCGCCTACACGTTCGCGATGGAACTCGGCATCCCAGACAAACCAGGGACGACCACCCAAGTCGAGGGCCACCTGACAGAGGCTGTCGTCCATGGGCAGACAGTAGCCATAGCGTTCTATCCCGCGCTTGTCGCCGATGGCCTGGGCCAAGGCCTCGCCCAGGACGATGGCCGTGTCCTCCACGGTGTGGTGCTCATCGACATACAGGTCACCCCGAGCCTGCACAGTGAGGTCGAAGGAGCCATGACGAGCTATCTGGGCCAGCATATGGTCGAAGAAGCCGAGTCCGGTATGGATGTCCATCTGCCCCGTTCCGTCGAGGTTGAGCGAGACGTGGATGTCCGTCTCGGCCGTCGTGCGGTGTATGTCGGCAGTGCGTGGACCGGCAAAGACGACCTCGGTGACCTTGTCCCACGTGAGGGTGTCGGAGAGGATGAGACTCCTGCAACCCAGGTTGCGGGCCAGTTGGGCATCCGTCTCCCTGTCGCCGATGACGTAGCTGCTCGCCATGTCGCACGAACCGTCTGTATAGGCCGTGAGCATGGCTGTGCCGGGCTTGCGTGTGGGGAGGTTCTCGTGGGGGAAGCTGCGGTCGATGAGGATATCGTCGAAGGTGACGCCTTCGCCGGCAAGGATCTCGAGCATGAGGTTGTGGGTGGGCCAGAAGGTGTCTTCGGGGTAAGCCTCCGTTCCGAGGCCATCCTGGTTGGAGACGAGGACGAAACGATAGTCGGTGTGCCTACGCAGGAAACGCAGGGCACTGATGGCTCCGGGCACGAAATGGAACTTGTCGTAGGCATCGATCTGCTCGTCGGCAGGTTCGCGCAGGATGGTGCCATCGCGGTCTATGAAGAGGCAGTGTGTCATGGGCGGTATTGACGAAGGGCCCCGAGGAGGGCATTGTTCTCGGCGGGTGTACCTACGGTGATGCGCAGACAATTGCCACAGAGCTCTACGCGGTTGCGGTTGCGGACGATGATGCCGCGACGTACGAGGTAGGCATAGATGGCATCGGCATCGGTGACCCGCATGAGGAAGAAGTTGGCATCGCTGCGGTAGATGGCCCTACAGATGGGCAGCTCGGCCATAGCGGGCATGAGGATATTGCGCTCGGCCAGGATGGTGGCGCGCCACTGACGGGACTTCTGCTGTATGTCGCGCAAGAGGTCGAGGGCAGCCTGCTGGGTGGGGAGGCTGATGTTGTAGGGGTACTTGACCTTGTTGAAGAGGTCTATGATCTCGGTGGAGGCGAAAGCCATGCCGAGGCGTATGGCCGCAGCGCCCCAGAGCTTGCTGCAGGTGCTCAGGACGACGAGATTGGGGAACCTGTCGAGCGCGAAACGGAAGGGAGTGGCATCGGCAAAATCGATGTAGGCCTCGTCCACCACGACAATGCCGGGGAACTCGGTGAGCAGACGTACGATGTCGTCGCGACGCATGAGATTGGCTGTAGGGTTGTTGGGCGAGCACACCCACATGACCTTGGTGTGGTCATCGGCAGCAGCGAGCATGGCGTCGGTGTCGAGCTGAAAGTCCTCGCAGAGCGGTACGGCACGGTACTCCACATCGTTGATGTCGGCACACACCTGGTACATGCCGTAGGTGGGCGACATGGCGACGACATTGTCCTCGCCGGGCTGACAGAAGATGCGGTAGATGAGGTCTATGGCCTCGTCGGAACCGTTCCCCAGGAAGATGTGTGCGGGGTCAACCTGCTTGTGCTGACCGAGAGTCTGCTTGAGGGTACGCTGCAGGGGGTCGGGGTAGCGGTTCCAGGCACCGTTGTAGGGATTCTCGTTGGCATCGAGGAAGACGCTGGCCGTGGTGCCCTGGTATTCGTTGCGGGCACAGGAATAAGGCGTGAGGCGCTGTATGGCGGGACGTACGAGGTCGGTAAGGGATTTCATGGGTCTTAAACATTTACACTCTTCTCCACCCTCACCTCCATGGCGTGGCTGTGGGCCTGGAGCTGCTCGGCCTGGGCCATGGTCATGACGGCGGGACCGATGGCGCCGATGCCTTCTAGGGTGAGTTGCTGGAAGGTTATCTTGCGACAGAAGCTGTCGAGGTTGACGCCATTGTAGGCTGTGGCATAGCCCTTGGTGGGGAGGGTATGGTTGGTACCCGAGGCATAGTCACCTGCACTCTCGGGAGTGTAGTGGCCTACGAAGACGCTGCCGGCATTGACGACACGCTGGGCCCACTGCTGGGCATCGTCGCTCTCGAGGATGAGATGTTCGGGGGCATAGCGGTTGGTGAGTGCCATGGCCTCGTCGATGTTGCCGACGAGGACGAGGCGACTGTGCTCGAGACTCTGAGCCGCTATGTCACGACGAGGCAACAGGGCCAGTTGCTGCTCCACCTCGCGCTGTACGGCGTGGAGGAGGGCCTCCGAGGTGGTGACGAGGAGGACCTGCGAGTCGGCTCCGTGCTCGGCCTGCGAGAGGAGGTCGGCAGCGACGAAGACGGGGTCGGCGGTATGGTCGGCCAGGACCTCTACCTCGCTGGGACCGGCAGGCATGTCTATGGCGACATCGCCCAGGGAGACCTGCTGCTTGGCACAGGTGACATACTGATTGCCCGGCCCGAAGATCTTATACACCTTCGTGACACTCTCGGTACCATAGGCCATGGCACCGATGGCCTGGACACCCCCTATCTTATAGACCTTGCTGACACCAGCCATACGGGCAGCGACGAGGATGGCGGGATGTACCGTACCGTCGCGTCGCGGTGGGGTACAGAGGACCACCTCGCTGCATCCCGCTATGCGGGCTGGCGTGGCGAGCATGAGGACCGTGGAGAAGAGAGGGGCCGTTCCGCCAGGGATGTAGAGGCCTACACGCTGGATGGGCACACTCTTCTGCCAGCAGTCCACGCCGGGAACGACCTCGACATGGAGGTCGCTGAACCGCTGGGCACGATGGAATTTCTCTATGTTGGCATGGGCGAGACGGAGCGCCTTGCGAAGGTCATCGCCGACGAGGCTCTCGGCCTGCAGGAATTCTGCCTCGCTGACGGCAAGGTCTGTGAGGGTGACATGGTCGAACTGCTGCTCATAGCGTCGGACCGCCTCGTCGCCATGCATCCGCACATCGTCCAGGACGGCGGCCACGGTGGCGTTGAGAGAGGCAGCATCCTTGGCAGGACGACGTATGATATCCTCTATCTCGGAGGGTGATGGGTAGCGGTAGTATGTCATAGTATCATCTTCTCGATGGGGATGACGAGGATGCCTTGGGCACCAAGCTCCTTCAGCTGGGAGATGACTTCCCAGAAACGCTGCTCGTCGATGACCGTATGCACCGAACTCCAGCCCTGGGTGGCCAGAGGCATGATGGTGGGGCTCTTGGCTCCGGGGAGGACACGCACCACGGCATCGAGACAGTCGTTGGGGACGTTCATCAGCACATACTTCTTGTCCTCGGCAGCCTTCACGGCCTCGATGCGGAAGAGGAGGTCGTCGAGGATGGCGCGTTTGTCGGCGTCGAGCCCAGGACTGGCAATGAGGAGCGCCTCGCTCTGCATCACCGTCTCCACCTCGCGCAGGTTGTTGCTGACGAGGGTGCTGCCGCTGCTGACGATGTCGAAGATGGCATCGCTGAGCCCTATGCCCGGCGAGATCTCCACACTGCCCGTGATGACGTGGACGTCGGCGTGGATGGCATGCTGGTCCAGGAAGGACTGGAGGATGCGGGGATAGGAAGTGGCTATCTTGCGACCCTCGAACCACTGCAGCCCCGTATAGGTCTCGGCCTTGGGGATGGCGAGGGAGAGACGACAGCGGCTGAAGCCCAGACGACGTACCACATCACACGCCTGGGCGCGCTCCACATACTCGTTCTCGCCCACGATACCGAGGTCGGCCACACCGGTGGCGACGCTCTGCGGGATGTCATCGTCGCGGAGGTAGAGGACCTCTATGGGGAAGTTGGACGACTGCACCAGGAGGGTGCGCTTGCTGCTGCTCACCTTCACGCCCGCCTCGGCCAGGAGGGCCATGGTGTCCTCGTAGAGACGACCCTTGGACTGTACGGCGATGCGTATCATAGGCCGAAGAGAGCTTTGAGACCGGCGTCCACGCCACTGAAGCCCATGAAGGCCATGGCGAGCAGACCTGCCGTGACGAGGGCGATGGGCATGCCTTGCATACCTTTGGGGATGGGCATGAGGGCCAGCTGCTCACGTATGCTGGCAAAGATGGTGAGGGCCAGGCCGAAGCCCAGAGCCGTGGAGAGGGCGAAGACCACACCGGTGAGGAGGTTGGGCTCCAGACCCTGAGCGTTGTAGGTGCCCTGAGCCACGAGGATGGCGACACCCAGGATGCAGCAGTTGGTGGTGATCAGAGGGAGGAAGACACCCAGCGCCTGATAGAGCGAGGGCGAGACTTTCTTGAGGACAATCTCCACCATCTGCACCAGGGCAGCGATGACGAGAATGAAGGCGATGGTCTGCAGATAGACGAGGTCATAGGCCTCCAGCAGACCCTGGATGAGGTAAGTGACGATGGTGGCTATGGTGAGGACGAAAGCCACGGCAGCACTCATACCCAGTGCGGTGTCCACCTTCTTCGATACGCCCAGGAACGGACAGATGCCCAGAAACTGGGAGAAGACGATGTTGTTGACAAAGATGGCGGAGATGAAAATCAATAAGTATGCCATAAGAGTTCAAAGGTTCAAAAGTTCAAAAGTTCAAAGGTTCAAAAGTTCCATTTCATCCCATGGGGATGAGATATGGTAGCCAGGCATTCCTATGCCTGGATTGGATGGTTCATTACATCCTATCGATGCCTTTAGGTATCGGACGTTCATTGGCGTTTATGTTGTCCCATACCTAAAGGCATGGGCGTTTTCGTTTGTCATCATACCAGCCATATGAATGGCTGGCTACCATATCACATCCCTAAAGGGATGTCTTGTTCAATTGGTTCAAAGGTTGAAGGTTTTCTTGACGAGGGCGATGAGGTAGCCCAGAGCAATGAAAGCACCGGGAGCGAGGACGAAGACCAGCATGCCGTAGCTGTCGCTATAGAGCTCCAGACCGAAGATATGTCCTGTACCCAGGATCTCGCGGATACCACCCAGCAGGGTGAGGGCTATGGTGAAGCCCAGCCCTATGCCGAGGCCGTCGAAGATGGAGGCCAGGGGGCCGTTCTTGGCCGCGAAAGCCTCGGCACGTCCCAGAATGATGCAGTTGACGACGATGAGGGGGATGAAGAGACCCAACGTCTTGTACATCTCGGGCACGAAGGCCTGCATGAACATCTGCAGGATGGTGACCAGCGAGGCGATGACGACGACATACGAGGGGATGCGTACGGCATCGGGCACGAGGTTCTTGATGAGCGAGATGAGGAAGTTGGAAGCGATGAGCACCGCCATGGTGGCCAGACCCATCGACATACCATTGATGGCGCTGGAGGTGGTGCCCAAGGTGGGACACATACCGAGCAGGAGAACAAAGGTGGGGTTCTCCTTGACGATTCCATTGACAAGTATTCTGAGGTATTTCATGACTTCAGGTGTATTCTATAGGTTCAACGTTCTTGGCTTAGTCCTCCCCTGGTGCGGGTTCGCGATTCTGCCTGCTGGCTCCGCTCTGCACATCGGTCTTGGGACCATCGGCATAGGCGGCATAGGCGGCGTTGACGGCACGCAGGAAAGCCCTGCTGGTGATGGTGGAGGCGGTGATGGCATCTACCTCACCTCCGTCCTTGCTCACCTCCAGCGTCTTCTCGCCGGGCTTCATGCCGATGATGTTGCCCTTGCCTGTCTGCTGGAACCACTCGCCAGCCTTGGCGCCCAGACCCGGTGTCTCGGCGTGGGCCAGGACGGTGTAGCCCTTGATGCTGCCATCGTCGGCAAACCCTACGAGGACCTTGATGGTGCCACCGAAGGCTTTGGCATCGATGCTCTCTACGGCCACACCCTGGTCGGTGACATACACCACGGCATCACCGATGCTATCTACGCGCTCTACCTCGGCATTCTCGGCACAGAGCACCTTGTTGATGCCCTCGGCCAGCACCTTGGCATTGTTCTCCTGAATGGGACCCTTGGTCAGTTCGTTGACATAGGCCAGGGCTCCGCTGGCGACGACCGAGATGAGCGTCAGTACGGCCAGCATATTGGGTAGTGTGGATTGCAGTTTCTTCATTTCAGTACCTCCCCGAAACGTTTAGGTTTGACGTACATATTGATGAGCGGCGTGAAGGCATTCATGATGAGGATGGCGAAGCTCATGCCCTCGGGATAGGCGCCGAAGTTGCGGATGATGACGGTGAGCACGCCGATGCTCACGCCGTAGATGACCTGTCCCCGATGCGTCATGGGCGAGGTGACATAGTCGGTGGCCATGAAGCAGGCTCCCAGCACGAGACCGCCGCTCAGCACCACCTGCACAGGGTTGGCATAGACGGGATTGCAGAGCCAGAAGAGGCCGCTCACCACGAGCACGGTGCCCAGGATGGACACGGGGATGTGCCAGGTGATGATCTTGCGCCAGAGCATGAACAGACAGCCCACGAGCAGACAGATGGCACTCACCTCGCCCAGACAGCCTCCCGTGTTACCCACGAGCATATCGAGCGACGAGGGCAGCTGGTCCAGGATGCTCACATCGCCCGCCTTGATGGCCGACTTCATGATGGCCAGGGGAGTGGCTCCCGTAGCGCCATCCACAGCACCGGGTACGGGCCATGTCGTCATCTGCACAGGGAAGGAGATGAGGAGGAAGACACGACCTATGAGGGCGGGATTGAAAGGGTTGGCACCCAGACCGCCAAAGGTGAGCTTGCCGATACCTATGGCCACGAGGGCACCGATGATGATGATCCACAGAGGCAGGTTGCTGGGCACGTTGAAGCCCAGGAGCAGACCGGTGAGGATGGCCGAGCCGTCGAGGACCGTGGTCTTGGGGGCTTTGAGGATGAAGCGGGTGATGGCCCACTCGAAGAAGACACAGGCAGCCACCGAGGTGAGTTGCACGATGGCTGCACCCAGTCCGAAGAAATAGATGGAGGCAGCGATGGCCGGAGCCAAGGCGATGCATACGCCGTACATATTGCGCTGCACCGAGTCACCGCCGTGGACGTGGGGCGAAAGGGATATGACTGGTTTCATAATGGTTTAAGGGTTCAAGAGTTCAAGGGTTCAATGGTTCGAGGGTACCCACCTTATTTATTTCTGTGCGCGAGCGCGGATGATGCCCATGACGGTCTGCTTGCCCACGCGTATATTGTCCAGGAGGGGACGGTTGCTGGGGCAAGTGAAGGCACACGAGCCACACTCTATGCACGACGTGACGTCGTTCTTCTCCACAGCCTCCCAGTCGGCGTTGCGCGTGAGGGCAGCCAGCAGATAGGGTTCCAGCCCCATGGGGCAGGCACTCACGCACTTGGCACAACGGATGCAAGGACTCACCTCGCCGCGGCGACTCTCCTTCTGCGTCATCAGCAGCAGGCCGCTCGAGCCCTTCGTGACGGGGACATCCAGACTCATCAGCGCCTTGCCCATCATGGGACCGCCACCGATGATCTTGCCCGTATCCTCGGGCAGACCGCCAGCGGCATCCACCAGCTGCTGCATAGGCGTACCTATGCGGGCGAGGAAGTTGGTGGGCTGTTGCAGGGCCTTGCCCGTGACGGTGATGATGCGGTCTATGAGGGGCTTGTTCTTCATCACGGCCTCATAGATGGCATAGACGGTACCCACGTTCTGCACGATGGCACCCACGTGGATGGGCAGGGCGGGAGGAGCAGGCACCTGACGACCCGTGACGGCATCGATGAGCTGTTTCTCGCCACCCTGGGGGTACTTCACCTTGAGGGGGACGACCTCGATGGCTGCGTGACCCTGCACCTTCTCGCGCATGAGGGCGATGGCATCGGGTTTATTGTTCTCTATGGCGATGTAGGCCTTGGGAGCACCCACAGCCTTGAGGATGAGCTCCACACCCACGACGATCTGGTCGGCCTTCTCCAGCATGAGCTGGTGGTCGGCAGTGAGGTAGGGCTCACACTCCACGGCATTGACGATGAGGCACTCGGCCTTGCTGCCGGGAGGGGGTGTCAGCTTCACACCTGTGGGGAAAGTGGCTCCGCCCATGCCCACGATGCCCGCTGCCTTCACCTTGGCCACGATGGCCTCGGCGGTGAGGTCGGGACGGTCAGCCAGGGTGACGAGCTTCTCGCTACGGTCTATCTCGGGCAACCACTCGTCGCCTTCCACCTCCACGACGACGGCCATACGACGCGTGCCGCTGGCGTCGAGGACGGGCTCCACCTTGGTCACCTTGCCGCTGACGCTGCTGAAGACAGGGACCGAGAGGCCCTTGCCGGGTTCGCCCAAGAGGGTCCCCACCTTCACCTCGTCGCCGCGCTGGACGACGGGCACAGCGGGAGCACCGATGTGCTGAAACATAGAGAAGACGGCAGTCTGTGGGATGGCTGCGGTCTGTATGGGAGTATGGGCCGAGAGCTTGTTCTCGGCGGGATGAACTCCTCCTATCTTGAAAGTCTTCATGCTGATGAACTGATTAAGGGTGTGTTACTCTTGGGGACTGGCAGGCGTCGTCGTTTCGGGGGCCACCACCTTCTTGGGCGGGAAGTTGAAACCCTGGATGGTACCCTGAGGACAGGCCTCCTCGCACTTGCGACACAGCTTGCACTTCTCGGCATCGATATAGGCCAGGTTGTTCGTCATGGTGATGGCCTCGAACTTGTCGCACACCTTCACACACTTGCCGCAGCCGATGCAAGCCACACTGCAGGCCTTCTTGGCCACGGCCCCCTTGTCCTTGTTGTTGCAGAGGACCACGACACGACGACCCTTAGGACCCTTCAGACGGATCTCTATGATGCCGCGCGGACAAGCCTTGGCACAGGCACCGCAAGCCGTACACTTCTCCTCATCCACGACGGGGAGACCTGTCGTCTCGTCCATCGAGAGGGCGCCAAACTGACAAACTGCCACACAGTCGCCGCAGCCCAGACAGCCATAGGCGCAAGCCGTCTCGCCGCTGCCCAGCATCTGCTGCACCTTGCAGCTGCGGGCTCCGTCAAACTCGGCCACACGCGGACGAGCCTCACACGAACCACTACAGCGCACCACAGCCACCTTGGGGGCACTGGGCGCTGCCGTCATGCCCAGGATGTCTGCCACCTGTTCCATCACGGGTTGCCCGCCTACGGGACAGAGCATACCCTCCAGCGAACCAGCATCGGCAGCCTTCACACAGGCGCCGGCAAAGCCCGAGCAGCCAGGGAAGCCACAGCCACCACAGTTGGCCTGAGGCAGCACGGCAGCCACCTGCCCGATACGTTCGTCCTCGTGAACAGCAAACTTCTTGGCAGCCACGAAGAGGATCACGGCAGCGATCAGCCCTATGGCGCCAAGTACAATTACTGCAATCAGAATTACATTCATAATGTATTAATATTTAATTTGTTTCTATCTCGAAGCAGAAACGCCTCTGCAGGCGCATGCGACACGCATACAGGACGACATAATAAGGGACGAGAACGAGGAGTGCAGCCAGGGCAGCGAGGGTCTCGTCGGACGTGACACAGAGCAAAGTCAGCAGCACGCCTACCACCAGCACCAACGGTACCACATAAGCCAGCAGGGCAGCGACACGACTGTCGGCCACACGCGCCACGACCTCCACCTCCTGCCCCACCCCATACCGGGCGGCCACAGCGGCATCGGCCACACGCACCTCCACCATCTTCTCCTTGCTCTCGGCACTGCTGCACAGCTTCTTGGCCGCACAACCTGCACACGCCGACGACTGCACGATACGCACGCGCACCAGTCCATCCTCTACGGCAGCCACAACGCCTCTATGGTGTATCTTCTGCTCCATATCCCATTTTTGCGCGGCAAAGGTACAAAAAAGTTGAGAGACGAGAGACGAGAGACGAGAGGTTTTTTACATTAGGGGTCGAAAAAAGGAGTTTTTTGGGGAGTTGCGCCGCGCAGCCTAGAAGAACTCCTCCAGGAAACAGTAAAAAGAGAAATCGATTTATAAGCATTAAACACCTTATATTATAGACCATCTTATTATAAACCATCCAGTGGGTGCTAACAGCAATGTACCACGAATGGAACGGATTTGACGGATGGGTGTCGTAAAATGGGGGCGTAAAATATTTATCACAGATTTATGCCCGATTTATCACAGATCCAAGCACCGAAGGTGCGCCTCTCCTAAAATCCGTCTATCCCATTTATGCCCGATTTATCATTGATTTATATCATCTATTTAAAATTTATGTCTTGATTTATATCTTGATTTACGAACACGAATTACCACGAATGGAACACGAATTGGACATGAATTA
>R18__coassemble_1429_pt1 | contig 30730 bp, 26 predicted proteins | sample R18__metabat2_high_PE_031 | metagenome-assembled genome bin R18 | reverse complement strand
CATGTATATGCCGAAGCAGAAGTTGTTGACATGCTCGGCAGGAAGGGGGGCGGAGAGGTCGAGGGTGCCACGCTGGGTGGGGAAGTACTGGACGCGGGCGCCGAGTTCGTAGCCTTTGCCCAGGGTGTGGAACCACTCGGCCCCTATGTGGGGGGTGATGATGTGGTGGTAGGGGGCACCGTCGTACTTGAGGCTGAGGGTGGAGTAGAAGGGCAGGCCGTAGAGCGACACGAAGTCACGCGCTGCCATGCACCCTGCCTCGAGGCGGAAATGGTGCCACATCTGGGCCCATACCTGCAGGGCACCACCCCACCCTGCCTGGAAGGGCCAGAGGCTGCCCGTCTGCTGCCAGCAGCCCAGGAGGTCGGCCTCGACGTGGAGGCACTGCAGGGTGCGGCTCTGGCAGGGTCGGTATTCCATGGCGATGCCCACACCGCCGTTCCAGAGTGTCTGGGTGCCGAGCGAGGTGGCGTCTTGTTCGCCTCCGCGGTGCTGGGCCATGATGTCGATGGGGATGTACCACTGCACACGGTGGCGGGGCGAGCCGAAGCGTATGCGCTGGGCCAAGCCTACGGTGAAGGCTTCCTGGTGGGTGCTCTCCTGGAAGATGTAGCTCTGCCAGTTGAGCCAGGCATCGAGGTGGTAGTGGCGGGTGTTCACGAGGACCTGGAAGCCCATCTCGGGGTCCTGGGTGAGGTTGAGCTCGGGGTTCATGAGGGGTGTCATGACGCCGTGGTCGGACCCGCCGTAGATGTCGCCCATGACGAGGTCCACGCTCTTGGCCAGATGGGCCTGGGCCCTGAGCCAGGGCAGGACGTGGGCACCGCTCTGGTACTGGTCGCCTTTCCAGGTCGCTATGTCGTGATAGACGTAGCAGGGGTATTTGCCTGCTCCGCTGTAGATGAGGGCGTGGAGGCCTGCCTCGAGGCGTACGTTGCGCAGGGGCTGGTAGGTGAGGACGGGACGCACCCACACACCGGGGAGGGAGTAGCCGAAGCACTGCGTGCCGCTGTACTCGTTGTCCTTGAAGAAGAAGAGGGCCTCGGCATCGAGGGTGAGGCGGCCACGGTCGCGGGCATCGATGTGGGTGTCGTGGTGCGTCAGTCGCGCTGTGAGGCCGTCGGTGTTGGTGGCGTCCTGTGCCCGAACCGCTGTCAGAGGCAGGAGGGCCAGGAGGAGCAGGGGGAGTATGTGGGGGCTGTTCACGTTGGTTTGTTGATGTAAGAGGTGTGCAAAGGTAGTGCAAACCGAGCGGAATACAAAGAAAATACTTGAGTTTTTTCTTTTATTCCCGAGGTGCAGCCTATTTTGGTAGAAAATGGGTGTTTTTTGGCACGAAATGCAAAATTTCGGCGGAGTGTTGGCCGTTGACCGTTGAACTTTTTGTACTTTTGCATAAGCAAAAGACAAAATGCCATGAAGATTACGGAACGTTATGCACGGGTGCTGGCCTATTTCGAGGCGACACAGCCCGAGCCCAAGCCAGAGTTGGCCTACACCAATCCTTTCTCGCTGTTGGTGGCCGTGGTCCTCTCGGCTCAATGTACCGACAAGCGCGTGAACATGGTGACACCAGCGCTGATGGAGGCCTACCCCACCCCAGCCGACATGGCCCAGGCCACGGAGGAGGAGGTGCTCGGGTATGTAGCCTCGGTGTCGTACCCCAACGCCAAGGCACGGCATCTGGTGGGGCTGGCACGCAGGCTACACGAATGCTTCGGCGACGAGGTGCCCATGAAGCTCGAGGATTTGGTGACGTTGCCCGGTGTGGGACGCAAGACGGCCAACGTTGTGCTGGCTGTGGCAGCTGGAGCACCCACGATGGCGGTGGATACGCATGTGTTTCGCGTGAGTCACCGTCTGGGGCTGGTGCCCGACACGGCCATGACACCCCTGGCTGTGGAACGCAGCCTCACCAGGCATATCCCCGAGTCCCTCATCCCCCATGCGCACCACTGGCTCATCTTGCATGGTCGCTATACCTGCCGTTCCCGTAATCCCCTGTGCAAGGATTGCGGGTTGACGGGTGTTTGTAAGTATTTTTTGCAGAAAACGCCCAATCTCTAAGGAAGTCCGACACCTAAAGGCATCGATAGGATGTGTGGGGAACGACTAAAAGCTAACCTCTCACATCTCGGGCTGGAGCCAGAGGGAGAGGGCACCGGGGAGGATGTCGATCTCGAAATGGGTGCCGGTGAGGACCTCGCCATCGAGACACAGACGCTTGGGGCGGGGTGCATCCACCTCGATGTGGTGGGCACGGGTGTAGGTGATGAGGGGCTGACAACGGGGACTGTCGAGGTGTTTGCCGTCGCGGTAGAGCCCTACCAGGGTGAGAAAGGTGAACAACGATACGGGGCGCACCAGGCAGACATCGATGAAACCGTCGTTGTTTTTCGCACGCGGGGCACAATAAAATCCACCTCCTACGTAACCGTTGTTGGCAAAGGAGCAGAGGGTGAGCCGTTGCGAAGGATTCACCACGGTGCCATCTACCGTCACCCGGGCCTTACTGCGCAGACCCTCCTTGATGAGGGCACGCCAGATGGCCTTGACGTAGGGGTGCTTGGTTCCCTCCACGGTGAGGCTGTTGCCGATGTGGGCCACCTCGGCATCGAAGCCCACATGAGCCACGTTGGCGCAGTAGAAGGCCTGTCCGGGATATTCGTCGCAAGTGATGCGGATGACATCGATGGGCTGGGGCGCCCCCTCGAAGACCGCCATGACATTACGCCAGGCCCGCGCGCTATAGTAGCGGATGAAGTCGTTGCCGCTGCCGAAGCCCATCACGGCGACATGATGCACGGCCGAGGTCAGCCCCGCATCCATCACGCCCGAGACGACCTGGGAGATGGTGCCGTCGCCTCCGCAGGAGACGAAACAGAGCTCCTCGTCGGGATGCTCACAGCCCATGCTGCGCACGAAACGACGCGCATCGTCGGCATCCTTGGTCACATGCACCACGAAGTCGGCCACAACCTGGGGCGAGCGGTGCTTGTGCCAGCGTATCTGCTGCTCGATAGAGGTCACGATGTGCTCTTTGTCGCGACGTCCGTTGATGACAAAAACATACTTCACGGCTGCAAAGGTAAGGAAAAGTCAACGGTCAACGGTCCACGGTCAACGGCTTTTTTTCTCTGGGCGGGCGAAAATGAGTCTTTTTCTTGCTGGAAATGCAAATTTCCGTGGACCGTGGACCGTTGACCGTTGACTTTTCATTACCTTTGCTACGCGTACTTCGACCAGCTCAGCAACCAAAATAGGCTGCAACTCGGGAATAAAAGAAAAAACCTTCGGATTTTCTTTGTATTCCGCTCGGTTTGCACTACCTTTGCGCCCGAAAAAGTCAAACCTCAACAAAAACAATCACTATGATGACCATCAACAACTACAACTTCGCCGGCAAGAAAGCCATCGTGCGCGTAGATTTTAATGTACCCCTCAACGACGCAGGCGAGATCACCGACGACACCCGCATACGCGGCGCCCTGCCCACACTCAAGCACATTCTGGACCAGGGTGGCGCCCTCATCATCATGAGTCACATGGGCAAGCCCAAAGGTAAGGTGAACCCCAAACTGTCGCTCGCACAGATCAAGGACGCCGTGGCTGCCGCTCTGGGCACACCCGTACAGTTCGCTCCCGACTGCGCCAAGGCTGCCGAGCAGGCCGCTGCACTGAAGGCCGGCGAGGTGCTGCTGCTGGAGAACCTGCGCTTCTATGCCGAGGAAGAAGGCAAACCCGTGGGTATCGACAAGGAAGACCCCGCATACGACGAGGCTAAGAAGGCCATGAAGGTCAGTCAGAAGGAGTTCGCCAAGACCCTGGCCAGCTACGCCGACTGCTGGGTGATGGATGCCTTTGGCACCGCTCACCGCAAACACGCCAGCACCGCCGTCATCGCCGACTATTTCGATGCCGACAACAAGATGCTGGGCTTCCTCATGGAGAAAGAGGTGCAGGCCGTGGATAACGTGCTGTCCAACATCAAGCGTCCCTTCGTGGCCATCATGGGTGGCAGCAAGGTGAGCAGCAAGATAGGCATCATCGAGAACCTGCTGGGCAAGGTGGACCGCCTCATCCTCTGCGGCGGCATGACCTACACCTTCGCCAAGGCTCACGGCGGCGAGGTAGGCCAGAGCATCTGCGAGCTGGACAAACTGGATGTGGCCCTCAACGTGGAGAAGATGGCCAAGGAGAACGGCGTACAGCTGGTGCTGGGCTGCGACTCGGTGTGCTGCGACGGTTACGACTTCGGCGCTGCTACCATCAAGGAGGGTGCCAACGTGAAGGTCTTCGATACAGCTGCCATCGACCCCGCCTACGAGGGTCTGGATGCCGGCCCCGTGAGCCGCAAGTTGTTTGCCGAGGCCATCAAGGGTGCCAAGACCATCCTGTGGAACGGTCCTGCCGGCTGCTTCGAGTGTGACGATTTCTGCGACGGCAGCCGTGCCGTGGGCGAGGCTGTGGCTCAGGCTACTGCCGAGGGTGCCTTCTCCCTCATCGGAGGCGGCGACAGCGTGGCCTGCTGCACCAAGTTCGGTCTGACCGATAAGGTGTCGTACATCTCCACTGGCGGCGGTGCCCTGCTGGAGGCCATCGAGGGCAAGGTGCTCCCCGGTGTTGCAGCCATCAAGGGTGAGTAACCTTACATCGGAAAACGTTGACACACTGACACCGTAACGTTGAGCATAAGACATCACACCAACATATCATGGCACTGCGCAGGGTTCGCCCTCGCAGTGCTTTTGTTGCTGATGTCCGCCTCGCTGGCAGGGTGCGGCAAGAGCGGCGACGAGGGGGACGACACGGCCACAGACAGCACTGCCCTGCATGTGGCTCTCATGCCCTGTCTGGACTGTCTGCCCATCTACTATGCCCAGCAGACGGGGATCTACCGCCGTCTGGGACTGGACCTGTGCATCCTCTCGCTCCAGGCACAGATGGATGTGGACACGGCACTGCTGCGGCGACGCGCCGAGGTGGCCTATACCGACCTCATCCGTGCCATGATGATCCAGCAGACCGATACGTTCGACCTGCGTGTGACGCATGCCACCCAGGGTGCGTTGGAGCTCGTCACGGCCCGCAAGCACCACCTGCGCTACCTCTCGCGACTGAAGGAGAAGATGGTGGCCGTGGCACGCCACAGCATCACCGACTACTGGAGCGACCGGCTCACCGATACGGCACGACTGGAACGGGACGAGATCTTCCGTCCCCAGATCAACGACATCCGTCTGCGTACCGACATGCTCTGCGCGGGCACCATGGATGCCGCTTTCCTGCCCGAGCCCTATGCCTCCGAGGCACGGCTGCGCGGCAATACCTCCCACCTCGACACACGGGAGTTGACACCCCGTCTGACCTGTTTCGCCGTGGCGTCGTGGACACTCCGAGACAGTACGCGCAAGGCCCAGATGGACCTGCTGTGGCAGGGCTACGAACAGGCCGAGGAGGAGATCAATGCGGGGCAACGCGACAGCGTGGCGGTGTGGCTCAGACAGGTGTGCCTCACCCCCGACACCCTCGTGGGACGTATCGTCCAGGACCTGCCTCAGCTCGAACCGCTCACCAAGCCCCGCCAGAGAGATATAGAGACAGCACTGCAGTGGCTGGAGAGCCGACAGAAACGCCATGAGACCTATTCTGCCCGTCATCTCGTTGTGGCTGAGCCTTAGTCTCGCTGCCGCGACACCCCTCCATGCCCTGGAACGCAGCGACACGCTGACACGTCGTGGCATGGAGGCTCTGGGCGTCTCGTTCACCCAGAACAATACCGTCGTGCTGCTGCCGACAGGGCGGGAGAAGTTCGATGCCCTCTTCGCCGCCATACGTCAGGCACGCCATTACATCCACCTCGAGTACTTCAATTTCCGCAACGATAGCATCGGTATGGCCCTCTTCGACCTCCTCGGCGAGAAGGCCCGCGAAGGGGTGGAGGTGCGAGCCCTCTATGACAGCTTCGGCAACAGCAGCAACGACAGCCCCCTCAAGAAACGTCAGCTGAAGCAAATCAGGGAGTCGGGCGTGGAGGTGTGTTGCTTCGCCCCCATCCATTTCCCCTGGGTCACACATTTCTTCCACCGCGACCACTGCAAGATCGTGGTCATCGATGGCGCCGTAGCCTATGCGGGAGGGATGAACGTGGCCGACTATTACATCCACGGACGTCCCGAGTACGGTGAGTGGCGCGATATGCACATGGAACTGACAGGCGATGTGGTGGATGCCTACGAGGCCGTCTTCGCCCGCATGTGGTGGGAACAGACCCGTCAGATCCTGCTGGCCAGCGACTACGGCAAGGGCAGTCCCAGGTGCCGCGATGCCAGCGAGTTCGTGCTGCTGCGCGACACGACGGCTACGGCGGGAAGGAAGCAAATAGGGGTCGTTCACCGTCGTCCGGGCGAGGCGTCGAAGCTGATGCGCAAGGCCTACACCGCCGCCATAGATGCCGCACAGCACAAGATACAGATTGTGAACCCCTACCCCACCAGCGTGAGCATGATACGTCAGGCCCTATACCGCGCCCTGGAACGCGGCGTGAAGGTGGAGTTCATGGTCTCGGCACGCATGGACGAGCCCGTGACACCCGACATCGTGGCGCTGGAGATGCACCATTTCGTGGAGCGCGGAGCCGATGTCTTCTACAACCAGACGGGCTTCCACCACAGCAAGATCATGATGATTGACGGCAGTCTCTGCACCGTGGGGTCGGCCAACATGGACGGACGCAGCATGAGGTGCGATTACGAGGTGAACGCCTTCATCCTGGATGCCCCCACCACCCAGCAGTTGCAGGCTATCCTGGAGGCCGACAAGGCCAATTGCACACGCTACACCGCCGAGGGATGGAAAGACCTCTCGTGCGGACACCGTTTCGTGGGCAAGTTCTTCTATCCTTTCCGCCTACTCTTCTGACGCCCCCCTACAACATGCAGGCATGGAACTCCACGATACCCAGCAGATGGGCATCGTCGTCGAGGACCAAGACGGCATGTATGTTGTTGGAAGTGAGGATGTCTTGTATCTCGGCCACATGCGTGTCGGGCTGCACGGCCTTGGGGGTACGTGTCATAATCTCGGAGACGGGGACATGGAAGAAGCGCTCCTTGAGGCGCAGCATGGCACGGCGGATATCGCCGTCTGTGAGCATGCCCACCACCTTGCCGTCGTCCACAGCGACAGCCATACCCATCTTGGTCTCGGAGATGAGGAGGATGGCATCGGCCAAGGTGGCCTCGGGGGCAAGCAGCGGCAGGTTCTCGCTGCGCATGATGTCGCGAGCCGTAGCCAGCAGACGTTTGCCCAATGAGCCTCCGGGATGATACTGTGCGAAGTCGGCTGCCTCGAAATGGCGCACCTCCATGAGGGCACAGGCCAGGGCATCGCCCAGAGCCAGCTGAGCCGTGGTGGACGAGGTGGGTGCAAGCCCCAGCGGACAGGCCTCGGACTCGACACGCACGGTGAGGTGGTAGTTGCTGTATTTGGCCAAGAGGGAGTCGGGGTTGCTGCTCATGCCCACGAGACGGATGTCGTGACTCTTGAGGTAGGGGATGAAGCGCAGGAGCTCGTCGGTCTGACCCGAGTTGGACAGCGCCAGCACCACATCGTCGCGGGTGATGACGCCGAGGTCGCCATGGTAGAGGTCGAGGGGGTTGATGTAGAAGGCAGGCGTACCTGTAGAGGACAAGGTGGCGGCTATCTTGGCTCCCACATGACCCGACTTGCCCACACCCGTGACGACGACCTTGCCACGGCATTCGTAGAGGAGACGCACGACATGCTCGAAGGTGTCGGTGAGTTGGGACACGAGGCCCTCGATGGCCAGGGCTTCGGTGCGCAGACAACGCGCAGCAACTTCCAGTACATTGATTCCTTGTATCATAGGGGGGCGAGGTGCTTGAAACACCTCGAACGGGGGGGTTAGGGTTTCAGCAAATCGGTGACAATGTCTTCGAAGTCACGCAGGAAGACCATGTTGGGGCCGTCGCTCAGGGCCTCGTCGGGACTGGGGTGAACCTCGAAGAAGTAGCCCGTAGCGCCGAAGGCCTTGGCGGCTCGCGCCATGGCAGGCACGTACTCGCGGTTGCCGCCTGTCTTGCCTCCTGCCGCTCCGGGACGCTGCACGCTGTGGGTGCAGTCCATGATGACACGGGGCACGATGTGCAGCATGTCGGGGATGTTGCGGAAGTCCACCACCAGGTTGTTGTAGCCAAAGGTGGTACCGCGCTCGGTGAGCCACACCTCTGTGGCACCACTCTCACGACATTTCTCGACGGGGTACTTCATGTCGGGGCCCGAGAGGAACTGGGCCTTCTTGATGTTCACCACCTTGCCCGTGCGGGCAGCGGCGACGAGGAGGTCGGTCTGACGACACAGGAAGGCCGGTATCTGCAGCACATCCACCACCTCGGCACACGGGGCAGCCTGGGCCGCCTCGTGGATGTCGGTGAGCAGGGGCAGTCCGTAGCGGGCCTTCACGTCGGCCAGCATCTGCAGCCCACGCTCCATGCCAGGTCCTCTGAAGGAGGTGAGGCTGGTGCGGTTGGCCTTGTCGAACGAGGCCTTGAAATAGATGTCGATGTGGTATGTGTCGCGCAGGCGAGCCAGCTCGGCGGCTACGGTGTCGAGGAGTTCGGCACTCTCGATGACACAAGGTCCTGCGATGAAGAGAGGGTTCAAGGGGTTCAAGAGTTCAAGGGTTCAAGAGTTCAAGGGTTCAAGAGTTCAAAAAGGCGAAGTCGGCCAGGTGGTGTTGGGTCACTGCCGACACGGGGACAAGGGGGAAACGCAGGATGTTGCGAACGAGGCCGTGAGAGGCCAGGAGGGCCTTGATGCCCGAGGGGTTGCCTTCGCCGAAGAGGAGCCTTGAGAGGTCCTGTACCTGTACATGGAGACGCTGTGCCGACTCGTCGCGATGGGTCAGGGTGTCTGTCACCAGTGTCTTCATCACGGCAGGATAAGCATTGGCCACCACGGAGATGACCCCTACGGCACCACGCTCGACGAGGGGCTTGGTGAGGGCATCGTCGCCCGAGAAGACGCTGAAGCCCTGAGGCTTGTGCGTGAGAATCTCGTCGATCTGCTCGACGTTGCCGCTCGCTTCCTTCACGGCCACGATGTTGGGGAAGTCATGGGCCAGACGCAGGGTCGTCTCGGCCGTCATATTCACACCCGTACGACCAGGCACGTTGTAGAGGAAGACGGGCAGCGGCGAGGCCGAGGCGATGGCCTCGAAATGTCGGTACAGTCCTTCCTGCGAGGGTTTGTTGTAGGCTGGTGTCACGCTGAGGATGGCATCCACTCCCGTCCAGTCTGTCGTCCGCAGTTCCTCGCATACCGCTGCCGTGTTGTTGCCTCCACAGCCGCAGAGGACGGGCACACGGGCGTCGATGACACGCACCAGGTGTCGGCGCAGCGCCTCGCGTTCGGCCGTGGTGAGCGTAGGTGTCTCGGCCGTGGTGCCCAGGATGCACATGAAGTCCACACCGTCGGCGATCTGTTTCTCCACCAAGGTGTCCAGAGCGGCATAGTCTATCGCTCCCTGCTCATCAAAGGGAGTGACGAGCGCCACGCCCACACCGCTAAAGTGTCTGTCTTTCATAGTTCTATCCTAATACTCTACCCTATCCTCGTTCGTGCGCCATGCCTCGAAAGCCTCCAGGGCCTCGACAGGCAGCAGCCTCAGCATCTCTTTCTTGCGCTCGGCGACAGGGAGAGCCAGTTCCTCGTAGATAAAATGGTCGTCGAAATCAATCTCGGCGGCGTCGCGCTGGTCGGCACCATAGTATATGCGGTCCAGATGGGCCCAGTAGATGGCTCCCAGACACATGGGACACGGCTCGCACGACGTGTATATCTCACAGCCCGAGAGGTCAAAGGTCTGCAGCGTCTCGCAGGCACTGCGTATGGCCTGCACCTCGGCGTGGGCTGTAGGGTCGTGGTTGGGCGTCACGCGGTTCACGCCCTCGGCCACAATGATGCCATCCCGCACGATGACAGCCCCGAAAGGTCCGCCACCCGCTGCCACATTCTCTACTGCAAGCGCGATGGCTCGCCGCATGAAATCTTCTTTCGTCATAGACACCTTATATATTATATATTCGGCCGCAAAGGTACGGAAAAAGGTTAGAGCGGATGAGTTAGAGGTTAGAGTTTTTTCCTCTGTCAGTCGAAAATTAGACTTTTTTTGGCACTAAACGCAAAAGTTCTTGGTGTTTCGTTATCGTTTTCGTACGAAGTTTCGTACTTTTGCACCCGCAAAAACATACATCTCACCATGAAGAAGAACCTCGGCACACTGTGCATCCACGCTGGATGGAAGCCCAAGAAGGGCGAGCCCCAGCAACTCCCCATCTACCAGAGCACCACGTTCCGCTACGAGACGAGCGACCAGATGGCCCGTCTGTTCGACCTCGAGGAAGCGGGCTATTTCTATACCCGTTTGGCCAACCCCACCAACGACGCCGTGGCACAGAAGATTGCCGCCCTCGAAGGCGGTGTGGGCGCCATGCTCACCTCCAGCGGTCAGGCCGCCAATTTCTATGCCGTCTTCAATATATGCGGAGCTGGCGACCACTTCATCACCAGCAGCAACATCTACGGCGGTACCTACAACCTCTTCGGTGTCACCATGAAACAGCTGGGTATAGAATGCACCTTCATCGACCCCGACTGGGACGATGAACGTGTGGAACAGGCGTTCCGCCCCAATACCAAGTGCATCTTCGGCGAGACCATCTCCAACCCTGGAGGCAACATCTTCGACATCGAGCGCTTTGCCCGTCTCGCCCACAAGCATGGGGTGCCTCTCATCGTGGACAATACCTTCGCCACACCCATCAACTGCCGACCCTTCGAGTGGGGCTGCGACATCGTGACCCACTCCACCACGAAGTATATGGACGGCCACGCCACACAGGTGGGCGGCGTCATCGTGGACAGCGGCAACTTCGACTGGGATGCCCATAGCGATGCCTTCCCTGGCCTCACCACACCCGATGCCAGCTACCACGGTCTCACCTACACCAAGGCCTTCGGGCGCAAGGCCTACATCACCAAACTGGACACCCATATCATGCGCGACCTGGGTAGCATCCCCTCGCCCCAGAACGCTTTCCTCCTGAATCTGGGTCTGGAAACGCTCCATCTGCGCATGCAGCGTCACTGCGAGAACGCCCTGGAGGTGGCAAAATGGCTACAGCAGCGTCCCGAGGTGCTGTGGATCAACTATGCCTCGCTGCCCGACAACAAATACTATGCCCTGGCCCAGAAATACATGCCTCAGGGCACCTGTGGCGTCATCGCCTTCGGGCTCAAAGGCACCCGCGACGAGGCCATACGCTTCATGGACAACCTGGACTTCATCAGCATCGTCACTCATGTGGCCGATGCCCGCACCTGCGTGCTGCACCCCGCCAGCCACACCCACCGTCAGCTCTCCGATGAGCAGCTGCGCGAGGCAGGCGTACCACCCGAGCTCATCCGCCTCTCAGTAGGCATAGAGGATGTAGAAGACATCATCGCCGACCTGAATCAGGCCTTCGATAAAATGAAGAAATAACCACCACTACACAGCACACTACGACTATGACAAGCAACTGGTTTGAATGTAAAGTACGTTACGATAAGCCCAACGAGGCAGGCATACCCGCCAAGGTCAAGGAGCCCTATCTCGTCGATGCCATGAGTTTCACCGAGGCCGAGCGCCGGCTCATCGAGGAGATGCGTCCCCGCATCAGCGGCGAGTTTGTGGTAGAGGACATCAAACGCACCCGCCTGGCCGAGGTATGCGAGAACATCGACGCCAATGCCGACCGCTGGTACCGCGCCAAACTCGCCTTCATCACCCTCGACGAGGAGTCGGGCAAGGAGAAACGCAGCAACAACCTCATGATGGTGCAGGCTGTGGATTTCGCAGGAGCCCTCACCGCCGTCAACAACGCCATGAAAGGCACCCTGCAGGACTGGGTCATCGTGAGCATCACCGAGACCGCCATCCTCGATGTCTTCCGCTACCGCAAGATGGACGCCGTAGCTGCCACAACACCCGAGGAAGCGTGATTGCCCAACGTCTCCACCAGCTGCACGAGGAGATACCCCAAGGGGTCACCCTCGTGGCAGTGTCCAAGTACCATCCCGTCGAGGACGTGCGCGAGGCCTACGAGGCTGGTCAGCGCGTCTTCGGCGAGAGCCATGCCACCGAGATGGTGGCCAAGGCCCAGGCCCTTCCTGCCGATATAGAGTGGCACTTCATAGGCCATCTCCAGACCAACAAGGTGCGCCTCATCCTGCCCTATGTCGGCCTCATCCAGAGTGTCGATTCGCTCCATCTCCTCGACGAGATAGAGCACCGTGCCTCCCTGCTGGGACGCACCGTGCCCTGTCTGCTCCAGGTTCATGTGGCCCAGGAAGAGACCAAGTTCGGTTTCCTGCCCGACGAGCTCCTCAGTCTCTTCCACGACGACACCCTCAGCACCTTCCCCCACGTCCTCGTGCGCGGCCTCATGTGCATGGCCAGCAACACCGACGACGAGGAGCGCGTGCGCCAGGACTTTGCCACAGCCCACGACCTCTTCGTGCACCTCTTCCCCCATGCCGAGGCAGACCATGCCATCCTCTCCATGGGCATGTCGGGCGACTGGCCCCTCGCTGTAGCTCAAGGCAGCAATATGGTGCGCATTGGCACCACCCTTTTCGGTTCCAGATAGGATTTTCGCCTCCTCGGAGCCCTAAAATTGCACATTTTTTTTGTTTTTGTGCAAAAAAATGTTGACCATTGACCATTGACAGCCCGTTTTGCACTACCTTTGCACCGCAAATGCGCGCACACCTCTGCCTCACACGAGAGGAGTGCCACCACTCAAGATGAAAAAGACAAATACGGATAACTATCCTCCCACGCTCAACGCCATCATCGAAGACCGTATCCGTCGGTTCTGGAACCAAGATGCCCTCACCGACTACACCATCTTCACCTACCAATACAAGGACGTAGCTCGTCTCATCGAGAAGCTCCATATCCTCTTCGAGGCAGCAGGCATACAACCGGGCGACAAGATTGCCCTGTGCGGACGCAACACCGCACGCTGGGCCGTGGCCTTCTTCGCCACCCTCACCTACAAAGCCGTAGCCGTCCCCATCCTCCACGAGTTCCACCCCCATGAGGTCCACGACCTCGTGAACCACTCCGAGGCCAAGCTGCTCTTCGTCGGCGACCAGGTATGGTCCAAGCTCGATGCCGAGGCCATGCCCGCCCTCTGCGGCATCATCTCCAACGCCGACTACAGTCTCCTCGTCTCGCGCGACGATCGCCTCACCCAGGCTCGTGAGAACCTCAACCTGCTCTTTGGGCAGCGTTTCCCCTCGCGTTTCACGCCCGACGATGTACACTATGCCCCCGAGGACCCCGAGCAACTCGCCGTCCTCAACTACACCAGCGGCACCACGTCCAACTCCAAAGGTGTCATGCTCCCCTATCGTGCCCTCCACAGCAACTACCTCTTTGCCGAAGAGGTGATGGGGGCCAACCTCACCCTTGGGGGCCACGTCCTCTCCATCCTCCCCATGGCCCACATGTACGGCATGGCCTTTGAGTTTGTCTTCGAGTTCCTGCACGGCTCCCACATCTACTACCTCACCCGCACCCCCTCGCCTGCCATCCTCATGAAGGCTTTTGCCGACATACGCCCCGAACTCATCGTCTCGGTGCCCCTCATCATAGAGAAGATCGTGCGCAAGTCGGTATTGCCCAAGCTGGAGACACCCGGCATCAAGGTGGCCCTCAAGATACCCTACCTGCGCGACCGCCTCAAGGAACAGATCTGCGAGAAACTGCGCGAGGCCTTCGGTGGCAAATTCTACGAGATCATCATCGGCGGAGCCGCCTTCAGTCAGGACGTAGAGGCCGTGCTCAAGGACATCAACTTCCCCTTCACCGTAGGTTACGGTGCCACCGAGTGTGCCCCTATCATCTGCTACAGCGACTGGCACGACACACGTCTGGGCAGCTGCGGCACGGCAGCGCCACGCATGGAGGTACGCATCGACTCGCCCGACCCTGCCAACCAGGCTGGCGAGATTCTCTGTCGCGGAGCCAACGTCATGCTGGGCTACTACCACAACGACGAAGCCACGACCAAGGCCCTCGATGCTGACGGATGGTTCCACACCGGCGACCTCGGCGTGATGGATGCCGACGGTTACGTCTATATCAAGGGACGCAGCAAGAACATGCTCCTCGGCGCCAGTGGTCAGAACATCTACCCCGAGGATATCGAGGACAAGCTCTCGTCGCTCCCCTATGTCACCGAGTGTGTCGTCATCCAGCGCGACCAGCAACTCTACGGACTCGTATATAGCGACCCTGCCGAGTTGCGTGCCGCCCACATCAGCGATGCCGACCTGGTCAAGCAGATGGAGCTCAACCGTCAGCAGCTGAACACCATGGTGCCGTCCTATGCACGTCTGCACGCTATCCGCCTCGTCTCGGAGGAGTTCGAGAAGACGCCGAAGAAGAGCATACGCCGCTACAAATACATGAATTATCCCGTATAGGAGGTCAACAGGTCAGCTTTCGGAGACGACCGAAAGTCTTCTTTTCTTTCAGGACTCCCCTACCATCTTCAGGAATTCCTCCTCGTCCACGAGGGGGATTCCCAGTTTCTGGGCCTTCTCCATCTTGGCGGGTCCCATGTTGGCCCCTGCCAGGACGAACGATGTCTTGGCCGAGATGGACGAGACATTGGTGCCTCCGTGCTGCTCGATGAGCGCCTTATACTCGTCGCGCGAATGATGTGCGAAGACACCACTGATGACAATGCTCTTGCCAGCCAGGGTGTCGGAGCGCCGCGCCAGTGTCTCCTCGGTCAGAGCCATCTGCAGACCCTTGCCGCGCAGCCGTTCCACAATGGTGAGGTTAGCCTCGTCGGCAAACCACTCGCGCACACTCTCGGCGATGGCCTCGCCGATGCCATCCACCCGCAGCAGGTCCTCCTGCGACGCCTCCATGAGCGCATCGATGCTCACGAAACGTCGTGCCAGCACCTTGGCCACACTCTCGCCCACGAAGCGGATTCCCAGCGCAAAGAGGACGCGCTCGAAAGGCACCTTCTTGGACTCCTCCAGCGCCATCATCACCTTCATCGCCGACCGTTGCCGCGTACCGGCAAAGCCATTGATCTGGTCGATGCTGATGTCGTAGAGGTCGGCCACATTGCGCACATAACCCAGGCGATAGTACTCGTCGATGGTCTCGGGACCTATGCTGTCGATGTTCATGGCACGACGGCTCACGAAATGCTCCAGCCTACCCTTCACCTGCGGCGGACAGTGGTTCTCTCCGGGACAGTACCAAGCCGCCTCGCCGGGGTAGCGCACCAGGGCCTCGCCGCACTCGGGACAGTGTGTCACGAACTCCACCACGGGCCCGCGCTGACGGGCATCGCGACTCAGGTTCTCCACAATCTTGGGGATGATCTCGCCGCCCTTCTCCACCAGCACCTCGTCGCCGATATGCAGGTCCAGGGCCCGTACGAAATCGTCGTTGTGCAACGTGGCGCGTCGTACCGTCGTACCGGACAAGGGCACGGCATCCATGTTCGCCACGGGGGTCACGGCTCCCGTACGTCCCACCTGATAGGTCACGCTGCGCAACGTCGTCGTGGCCTGCTCGGCTTGGAACTTATAGGCTATGGCCCAGCGCGGGCTCTTCGCCGTCATACCCAGGGCGCGTTGCTGACGGGCCGAGTCCACCTTGAGCACGATACCGTCGGTGGCTACAGGAAGGTCGCGCCGCGCCTTATCCCAGTAGTCGATGAAGGCATATATCTCCTCCAGCGTGTACACCTTGCGCATGTCACGACTCACCTGAAAGCCCCACTTGCGGGCTTCCTGCATATTCTCGTAGTGGCTGTCGCTGGGCACGCTGTCGCCCAACAGGTAGTAGAGGTAGGCGTCCAGACGTCGCTGTGCCACCACTGCTGTCGTCTTGCTCTTGAGCGTACCGCTCGCGGCATTGCGTGGGTTTGCAAAGAGGGGTTCCTCGGCTGCCTCGCGCTGACGGTTCAGTTCCTCGAACGACTGCCAAGGCATCAGCACCTCACCGCGTATCTCGAAGTTCCGCGGCCAGTCACCATCCTTGGACAACAGGAGGGGAATGGTGCGTATCGTCCGCACATTGGGCGTCACGTCGTCGCCCTGTGTGCCATCGCCTCGCGTCACGGCACGCACCAACGCTCCGTCCTCGTAGTGGAGGGCTATGGAGAGACCGTCGTACTTGAGTTCGCAGCACACCTCGAATGCCTCGCCCTGCAATCCATCGCTCACGCGGTGGTAGAACTCAGCCACCTCCTCGCGGTTGTAGGTATTGGCCAGCGACAACATGGGGCACACATGCTGCACCGTAGGAAACTCGTTGGAGAGGTCCGAACCCACCCTCTGTGTGGGCGAGTTGGGATCGGCCATATCGGGGAAGAACATCTCCAGGTCCTGCAGTTCGCGCATCAGGGCATCGAATTCCTGGTCGGAGATGGTGGGCTGGTTCAGGACGTAGTAGTTGTAGTTGTGCTGGTGCAGCAGCGCACGCAGTTGCAGAATACGCTCGTTCATGGCGTCACACCTCCTCGGGTTTGATGTCCTGCACCTTGCCGTCGCGGAACACCACGATGGTGTAGCCCATGCGACGCGATTTCTCCACCATACGCTCCTGGGCCAAAACGATGCCTCGGTCTATCTGCCGTTGCAGTCGCAACATCTCCTTCTCGTTCATGGCTCCTGGGGATTACTGTATTTGTCGCTGAAGAGCCTGTACTTCTCCTCGTTCACCACCTCGATACGTTGTGTGCCCCAACCGTAGGCCAGTTTCTCGGTCGGGACGCCCGAGTTGTCGTACATCGTCCAGAAATCCACGATGGGCATGTAGAGCTGAAAGAGGTTCTGCAGACCTGCATCGTAGCGACGATAGATGACGTCGAGCGGTATGTTGTGTCCACCCTGGCTCACGCGCTTCGCCACACGCGCCACAGCCTGCTCGGGTGTGGGCAGGGCGAAGAACAGCAGCGTCACGAAATAGCCGCGTTTCTGGGCGCGTCCTATCAGTTTGGCATACGAGCGTGTGGCCAGTGTGGTCTCGAATCCGAACGTCTCGCCCTCCTTGAGCAGGGTGAGTGTGCGGTCCACCATGAGGCGTCCAGCCTGGATGGCCACACCCTCGGGGTTGAAAGGCGAGAGACCTCGTGCTATCTCGTCGGCATTCACGAACTCCCTGCAGTCCAGCATCTCGGGCAGCAGGGTGAACGACGCCGTCGTCTTGCCTGCTCCGTTGCATCCTGCGATGATGTAGAGTTTCATCTTATTCTGCTCGGCCATAATCTTTCGGTATATGTTTTGCGCTGCAAAGATACAAAAAGGTCAACGGTCAACGGTCAACGGCGGGCGGCTTTTTTTCCCTCGACCGGCGAAAAATGGGCTTTTTTCGTGCTTTTTCACGTCAAATTGTGATGTCGCAAATACCTTACCTCCCCTCGAGCAGGTCGGGACGGAGGCGCTGGGTGCGCTCGAGACTCTGCTGGAGCTCCCATTCCTTGATCTTGGCGTCGTGGCCAGAGAGGAGGATATCGGGGACGCGCCAGCCCTTGTAGTCGGCAGGTCGGGTATAGACGGGAGCAGCGAGGAGGTTGTCCTGGAAGGAGTCTGAGAGCGCACTCTGCTCGTCGCCTATGGCTCCGGGGATGATGCGCACGATGGCATCGGTCATGACGGCGGCGGCGAGTTCGCCTCCAGTGAGGACATAATCGCCGATGGAGACTTCCTTGGTGATGAGGTGCTCGCGTATGCGGTAATCGACTCCCTTGTAGTGGCCGCAGAGGATGATGAGGTTCTCGCAGAGGGAGAGCTCGTTGGCCATAGGCTGGGAGAACTGCTCTCCGTCGGGGGTGGTGAAGATGATGTGATCGTAGTGTCGCTCGGCAGTGAGTTGGCTGATGCAGCGGTCGATGGGTTCGCACTGCATGACCATGCCGGCGAAGCCGCCGAAGGGGTAGTCATCGACACGACGGTAGCGGTTGGTGGCGTAGTCGCGCAGGTTGTGGAGGTGTATCTCCACGAGCCCCTTCTTCTGAGCACGGCCCAGGATACTCTCCTCGAGGAAGCCCTCGATGAGTTGGGGCAGGACGGTGATGATGTCTATGCGCATGGTGTTAAGGTTCAAGAGTTCAAGAGTTCAAGAGTTCAAGAGGTAAAGTTCTGAAGGTTCTGAGGGTTCTGAATTCGCCCTGAAGGGGCAACATCTACTAGCCCAGGGCAGAGCGAACGCGGCACCCTGGGTTCTGAAGGTGTGTTCACTTTGACAAGAATTTATAGAACCCAACTCACCAGTTGTCGGAGAGCATGTCGAGCATGTCCTTGGAGGTGATTTTGTAGTTCTGGTCGGCTCCCTCGAGGATATTCTCGGCCAGTCCGCGCTTGGTCTCGTGCAGACGCAGGATTTTCTCCTCGATGGTGTGTCGGGCGATGAGGTGATATACAGTGACGGCCTGATGCTGTCCTATGCGGTAGGCACGGTCTGTGGCCTGCTGCTCGATGGCGGGGTTCCACCAGGGGTCGAGGTGTATGACATAGTTGGCAGCGGTGAGGTTCAGTCCCACGCCTCCTGCCTTGAGGCTGATGAGGAAGATGGGTTTCTTGCCTTCCTGGAACTGTGCCACGAGCGACTCGCGCTGCTTGATGGTCATGCTGCCATCGAGATAGAGGTACTGGAGCCCCTGTTTGTCGAGTTCGCGCATGATGATGTTGAGGAACGAGGTGAACTGACTGAAGACGAGTACGCTGTTGCCTCCGTCGGTGATACCCGAGACAAGTTCGATGAAGGTGTTGACCTTGCTGCTGCCTCCGGTCCAGGCATCGTTGGTGAGCTCGGTGCTGCAGGCGGTGCGGCGTAGACGGGAGAGTTCGGAGAGCGTGTTGACGCTGACCTGTCCCATCTCCTCCTCGAACTTCTCTTTGGCCTCGTTGCGGATGACTTCGTAGTAGGCCATCTCGTCGTCGGTGAGGTCCACGTAGAGGGTAATCTCGGTCTTCTCGGGCAGGTCCTTGACGACGGCCTGCTTGGTGCGTCGCAGCATGAAGGGTGCCACCATGTTCTGCAGTTGGGTCTGACGGTTGACGTCGATGCCTGCCTCGATGGGGGCAATGAAGCGGCTGTGGAACTCCTCGTAACTGCCGAGGAGGCCAGGATTGATGAACTGGAAGAGGTTCCAGAGTTCGCCCAGATGGTTCTGCACTGGTGTACCGGTGAGGATGATGCGCTTGTCGGCACGGAGCTCCATGCAGGCTGCCGAGGCCTTGGTGCCACGGTTCTTGATGACATGGGCCTCGTCGAGGCAGACGATGTTCCACGCCACGTCGGCAAGGAGGTCGCGTGTAGTGGGGAGCATACCGTAGGTGAGGAGCATGACATCGCCGGGGCCGAGTGCAGCGATGGTGGCGGAACGGTCGGCACACTCCTGCAGCACGAAGGGATGGAGGTCGGGAGCGAATTTCTGCAGCTCGTTGCGCCAGTTGGTCATGACGCTGGCAGGCGAGACGACGAGGGCAGGACCGTTGTCAGCCTCCGAGAGGAGGAAGGCGATGGTCTGCACGGTCTTGCCCAGGCCCATATCGTCGGCCAGGCATGCTCCGGCTCCCCATGCTGCGAGTTTGCTCATCCACTGATAGCCCTCGAGCTGGTAGGGACGCAGCGTGGCGTTGAGGGTGGCGGGGACGGCGGCGGTGTGCTTCTCGGCTTCTTCGATGCGCTGTTTGTACTCGTTGACCGACTCGTCGTGCTGGATGTCGATGTCACCGTGGAGGATGTTGGCGAGGAGTCCTGCCTGCAGGGTACTGATGGCGGGGGTGCCATCTTGCAGATGGGTCATGCTCTCGAGTGTATCGAGTTGCTTGCGCAGACGATCGGAGAGCCAGAGGAAGTCGCCCTCACCCAGCTGTATGTAGCCACCGTGGCTGGCCGAGAGGGCTGCGAGGAGTTGCTGAGCAGTGAGGACGGAGTTGTCGTCGAGGTGTACCTCGCCCTCCACCTCGAACCATCCGCTGCGGCGCTGCACACCGAGTTGCCACGAGTCTTGGTTGGCCTGGTGCATGCGCAGCCGTTCCCCTTCGGGCCACTCCACGGTACAGATGTCGCTGTGTCCGCAGGCAAAGCTGAGGATGTCAAGCACATGAGGGATGTCCATGTGAGCATACATGGTGGAGGTGAGGGTGATGCCGTGACTGTCAAAGAAATCGGTGAGCACGGCCAGGTTGCGGGCCTCGTCCTCCATGCGTCGTTCCAGACGGATACGTCCAGTCGTCTCGCTGTAGTCGATGATGACGCGGTCGCCCTGTGCAGGAGGCAGGGTCATCTTGCCGCCAGGAAGGGGACGAGCCAGTACATAGACGTCGAACATGGTCTGGGACGAGGGGTCTGGCGTGATGCGCAGCAACAGTATGGCAGAGGCTTCGCCGCCCGCCGTTGATCGCCCGCCATTGACCTTATCCTCCTCGATGAGGTCGCTGTGTATCTCTATGGTGGTGTTGATGAGGGCGAGGAGGCGTTTGAGTTTGTCGCGTGCCGCAGCGGGGTACTCCGTGACCGAGAGGAGTTCGCGCATGATGGCATGCTGGTGGTCGGTCATGGGGTAGTAGGTGTAGTGCAGGGCATCGTCGCGGTGATAGACGTTGTGCTGCGAGAGGAGGTCCTGGTAGCGCACGTTGGATTGCAGACGGAAACCGTTGTCGGTGGTCTCCATGATGACGTAGGGTTCCTGGCGGTCGATGGTGACGCGGCGGTAGGGGGTCTGCTCGCCGGTATAGACGCGATCGGAGCCCACGAGATGGGGCATGATGATGCCTACGGTGAGTTGATTGACCTGCGCAAAGCGCACATCGCCCACGACGGCCTGGTCCACACGGTCCATATAGGGTTCGGTACCATTGAGGAAGCGGTTCCAGGGCAGGGTCTTGCCGCTGCCCCAATGTCCGTCCTTGAGTCGATTCTGTTCGCGCAGATCCACGCTCTCGCCGTCGCTGAGGATGAGGTACATGACGCGGTGTTCCTCGCGGGCTCCCTCCTCCTTGAGTTTCTCTTCGCCGGCAATGAGGCGGTCTATCATGGCCTCCCAGGGTTCGACAGCCTGGACGTACTGCAGCAGCGAGTGCTTGCCGAAACTGTTGGTGTAGAGCTTGCCCTCACCTCGACGCAGCGTGATGTAGTCGGCTGCGATGTGGCGGGCAAAGGCGAGACGGGGCTCGAGGTCCTCGCCGGCCAGTTCGGTGTTGACAAAGCGGGCAGCAATGATCTGGGCCAGACGGCGTTGCAGAATCTGCTGCTTCTGGGCGATGGTCTGTGGATTGAGCATGGCAGTGAGCATCTCCTTGTCCAGACTCATATGTTTGTCGGCGAGCATCTTGGCCAGCAACACCGAGGCCCACACCTGCAGATAGTCGCCCTGCATGGCCTCATCGACGAAGCGCTGCAGGCGTTGGCGTTTGTCCTTGAGGTCACTGATCCAGACGGCGACGACCCAGTTGAGACACACCACGCCGTCGGTGGGATAGGACGGCAGGTCTTGGCGTTTACTGCGCTCTGCAGCGTCTGCGAGGATGTCATCTACGAGTCGCAGACACAGGTCGCAGCGCCCTTTAGACATGGCATATACCACCTTGGCGTAGCGGTCGTAGGTGAAGATACGTGCTCCTGAAGGTGGTGTGTAGGTACCCTGACTGATATAGACGTAGTAATTGAAGAGCGCCTTGAGGCTGCGCACATCGCTCGAGTCGTGGTCCAGACGACGCTGCTGCAACTGGCGGTAAATCATGCCTTCCACATCGACATAGTCATCGCGCAGCCAGCGCTTGATGACAGCTGTGATGAAGGCGGGGAAATCGACGTCGCGGACGAGGTTGATGAGGGGTTCGAATTTGCGCACATGAGCCAGGGCAACGAGGTAGGGAGGCAGCGAGCTGTCGAGGATGACTCGGTTGGTACCCTTGCCCTCGTGGCAGGAACGTATGTTGCGTTGCAATTCTTGCATGAGGGTGTAGCGCGAGAGGGGCCAGGAGTCGAATTCCTCGAACCACTCGGGGTGCTCCTCCAGACCGAATCGCATGACCTCGCCATATACGCGGGGAAAGATGCGGCGTTGCTGCGACGAGACGGAGGTGGCATGGTCGTGGCGCACGATGCCGTCGCGGATGAGTTCGCCTTCCATGATCTGGAGTTCGCCCATCATGCAGGCGCCGTGTACACTGAGTTGCACCTCGTCCTCGTCGGTGACGTTGCCGCCGATGTAGGCGTAGAGGCAAGCCATCTTCTGGAGTGCAGGACGCAGTGTAGAGATATATTTCTTGATGTAATCCATGGTTCTATTAATCTAGTATTTTTGCTCTTTTGGGAAGATTGCGGGTGCAAAGGTAAGGATTTTTTTTGAATGGTGCAATACCTTGACTGCGATTTTTTACGAGATTTAGTATTTTTTATGGCAGAAGAAAGCCATTCAACATCCGTCGCCGCAAAAAATATCGTAAACTGGGCTCGTAAAACGAGTTGCGAAACACACCTGGGACCTGCTTACCTCGTATTTTACGATTAAATTTTACTGATTTTTTACGGCGACCGAAAAAAACTCTAACCTCTAACCTCTTAACTCTAAACTTTTCCGTACCTTTGCCACGCAAAAGTCATGAGTATTCTGTTTCTCCATAAGGTTTTCCCATTTGGCGGCGCCGAGCGCGTGACGCTGGATGTGTGTAACCTGCTGGCAGAGCGGGGCTATGACGTGGCAGTGATGACACCCGACCACCGCAAGGACGGCTACCCTCGAGGCGCTGAGGTGCGGTTCGAGGTCATCGAGATGCCCCCCTGCAACCTCAAGTGTTCGCACCGTGCCGAGGCTTTCGTGCGCGACTACATCGTAGAGCACAGAGTGACGACACTGGTCTCGTACCGCGAACTGCTGTACATGCCGCGACTCAAGCGCGAGACGGGCGTACGCTTCGTCTATGTGTTGCACAGCATGGTAGGATATGAGTTTGTGGGCAACCGGGGGCCGCAGTGGTTGCAACGCTGGTTCTATCGCAGCAAATACCGCCGCGTATGGAAGCAGTGCGACATCTATGGCGTGTTGTGCCCGCAGTACCGCGACGAAGTGGCGACAATGGTGGGAACGACGGCCGACGATACGAAGTTGCACGTACTGCCCAACCCCGTGACACGGTGTGAGGCACCAAAGATGGAGAAGGAGAAGGAATGCCTCTTCGTGGGACGGCTGACACGTCGCGACAAACGGGTGGACCGACTCGTACGCATCTGGGCCTCGGCGGAACGACGCCTACCCTCTTGGCACCTCACCATCGTGGGCGACGGACCCGAGCAGGAACGTCTGGAACAACTGGCGCAGAGACTGGGCGCGGAACGCATCACCTTTGAGGGTCACCAGCAGGACATGCAGCCCTACTACGACCGTGCTGCCATGCTGTGCATGACCTCGTCGTTCGAGGGATGGCCCATGGTGGTGGCCGAGGCGCAGCAGAACGGCGTCGTCCCCATGGTGTTCGACAGTTTTGCGGGTTGCCACGACATGATTTCCACGCCCTACGAGGGCATCGTCATACCATCGTTCGACGAGGCTGCCTATGCCGAGGCTCTGGTGTCGCTGGCCCAGGACAGTGTCCGCAGAGAGCGCATGAGCCTTGCCGTGGTGGCGAAGAGTCGCACCTACACTCCGGGACGTGTGATACAAGCATGGGAAGCAGTGATTGGGACACGCGAGTCTGAAGCGCTTTTAAACCCTTGAACCAAGATCGTGATACATACCTTATATAATCTGGCCATCCGTGCATTCAATGCCATCAGTCTGAGACATGCGCGCTACCTGAAACGCCCCAAGAAGAAATTCGCACGTTTCTGCACGGGCCAACTCCTGGTGTTCCGCAAGCTGGAGCACACCGAGATGCGACGCACCGACACGAGGCCCACACTGTGGATCCATGCCTCATCGTACGGCGAATACAACGCAGCACGCCCCATCATACAACGGCTCCACGACGCAGGAACATGGCGCATCGTGCTGACCTTCTTCTCCCCCACCGGCGTGGACCTGCTGCACTACCGTCACCCCTTGGTGGACGAGGTCTATTACCTACCTCTGGACACGCCACGCAATGTGACACGCTTCCTGGACATCGTGAGGCCGCAGAAAGCCATCTTTGTCATCTCGGAGTACTGGGTCAACTACCTCATCGAGCTGCACCGCCGCCGCATTCCCACCTATCTGCTCTCGGCACACATCACCCCCAAGGCACCATTCCTGCGCTGGTACGGAGGCATGTTTCGCGAGGCGCTGAAGGCCTTCACACGCTTCCTGGTCCTGGACGAGGAGTCGCGCCAGCATCTGGCACAGATAGGGTTCACAAACGTGACGGTGACGAGCGACCCGCTCTTCGACAACGTGGTGGCGCGCGCCCGCACCGACTACCACAACCCCATCATCGAACGCTTTGCACGCGACAAGGAGGTGTTCGTGGTGGGCTCGCTGACCGACATGCACGACCTGTACCTCACGGCGGCCCTGTCGTGGCTGCACAAACGCACACGCTTCATCATCGTGCCCCACGAGATAACGCCCCAGAGCATCCGTCAGATACAACGCGCCCTGCTGGGACACGCCATCCTCTACTCGGAGTGTACGGAGGAGACCCCCTTCGACGACGTGCAGGCCCTCATCATCGACTTCATGGGGGCTCTGGCCTACATCTACCGCTACGGACAGATGGCCTATGTGGGAGGAGGTTTCGGCAGCACCCTGCACAGCGTGATTGAGGCAGCGGTATATGGCATACCCGTGGCTTTCGGGCCCAACATACGGCGTCAGCGCACAGCCCAGATCCTGCTGGACAACGAGGTAGGCACGGCAGTGACAAAGTTACGCGAACTGAACAAATGGTTCAAGACCATGCAGGCCCACCCCGAGACACGCCGTGCCATCTACGATCGCTGCCAGCAACTGATTGAAGAACATAGCGGTGCCACAGACGCCATTGTGGCAGAACTGTCATGAAACATCCCGCAACCTATTACCTCTACCGCGTCCTGCTGACACCTCTGGCCTGGCTGCCGTTGCGATGTCTCTACGGTCTGGCCGCGGTGGTCTATGCCGTGCTGGCTCACGTGATGCACTATCGCCGCACCATCATCGAGGACAACCTGCGTCGCGTCTTCCCCGAGAAGAGCGAGGCAGAACGCGAGGCCATCAAACGCAGGTACTACCACTTCCTGGCCGATGTGATTGTGGAGATCGTGAAGATGCTGCATTTCCCCGAGAGGGAGGTGCGCAAACGCGTGAAGGTGGTGGGAGCCGAGATTTGCGACCGCCACGCCGCAGAGGGCCATCCCGTGTTCATCATGATGGGACACTACGGCAATTGGGAATGGGCCCAGAGCACCTACGACTGGATGCCAGGCATAGACCGCCACACCCAAATTTACCGTCCCGTACACGATGCAGCGATGGATGCGCTTATGCTCCGCGCAAGGGGGCGCTTCCGCGGCATCTGCATCCCCCAGGGCAAAGCCATGCGCGAGATCTTGCGCATGAGCAAGGAAGGGGTGCGCTTCTGCTGTGCGTTCCTTTCGGACCAGCACCCCAACAGCGAGAAGATGCGCAACTGGACCACCTTCCTGGGACAGGACTCGGCCTACGTGACGGGGGCAGAAGATATCGGCCAACGCATCGGGGCCAGGTATGTCTATCTGGACATCGAGCGCACCTCGCGGGGCCACTACACCATGACCTTCAGCGACCTGCATCCCCTCGCCGGCGAGGAAGACCACCCCTGGACCAAGGCCTATCTTGTTGCCATGGAGGCCTCGATACGGCGTCAGCCCGAACTGTGGCTGTGGTCGCACCGACGCTGGCTCTACGACCGTGCCGGCTACGAACAGCACATGCGCGAATTCCACGAACTGCAACTCAAAAAGGCTATACAATGAAAATCATCTGCGTCATTCCTGCGCGTGCCGAATCGACACGTTTCTTCCAGAAACCCCTGGCCCTCATCCTGGGCAAGCCCATGATACAATGGGTGTACGAACACTGCAAGGCCTGCCCCGAGTTCGACGAGGTGTATGTGGCCACCGATGCCGACATCATCAAGGAGAAGGCCGAGAGTTTCGGCGCCAAGGTGGTGATGACGGCCTCTACCCACGACACGGCTACTGAGCGTCTCTACGAAGTGAGCACCAAGGTGGCTGCCGACCTCTATGTGATGGTCAATGGCGACGAGCCCCTGCTGACCCACGACGCCATCGTGCAGTGCATCCCCGCCGAGGACAAGATGGGCGAGATGTTCGTCTCGAACCTGATGACCGACTTCTCCGACCCCGTGGAGGTGGTGGATGCCACCAACCTGAAGATCGTGACGGCTGCCGACGACCGCTGCCTCTTCATCTCGCGCAGCCCCATCCCCTACCCCAAAGGCAACATGGACTACGTCTATCACAAGTTCGTGGGTGTGGGAGCCTTCACCCCCAAGGCGCTGGAGTTCTACCACGCCACCCCACGAGGTCCCATCGAGAAGATTGAGGAGAACGACTCGTTCCGCTTCATCGAGAACCACGTACCCATCTACTACTACAACTGCCACTGCAAGTCGCTGAGCGTAGATACCAAGAAGGATATCCATGGCGTGGAGAAGTACCTGCAAACCAAGCAGTAAAGGATGAAGGGACTGCGATACTATACCCAGTGGGGCAAGTTCTTCGGCAAGAGTGCCTTCTATGTGCGCCATTTCGCGGCCTACATGGTGCCGCGCTGCTGGTGGCGACGACACCGCTGGCAGGGCAGCAAGGACTGGGACGAGGCGACGTGGCAGCACATACGCGAACGCGCTGAGTACTACAACCACATGAGTCCCACCCAGGCCGGCACGGACTGGACCCGAGTGGGAGACTATCGCTATCCCTTCGGTCAGAAGAAGAAGTTCTCGTGCTACTTCTTCGACCTCTACGAACACCTGAAATACTTCGGCCCAGACCTACGTGTGAGGTACCTCTTCGGCGACATCATCGAGGTAGAGACCGAGCCCACCATCGTGAAGAGCCGTCCCATAAGAGGCGACAACGGCAACTCGGTGGTCATCAACCTGGACAAGCTGCGCCATTTCAAGTTCCTCAAAGACACGATACCTTTCGAGGCCAAGAAGGACCTAATCATCTCGCGCAACTTCGTGACACAGCCCCACCGCAAGCGCTTCATCGAGATGTATCTGGACCACCCCATGTGCGACGTGGGACAGATCAACCCCAGCACCGAGCACCCCGAGTGGGTGAAGCCCTTCGTGCTGCTGCAGGAACAACTGTCATACAAGTTCATCTGCTGTGTGGAGGGAAATGACGTGGCCACGAACCTGAAGTGGGTGATGTCGAGCAACTCGCTGGCCGTGATGCCTCGTCCCACCTACGAGACGTGGTTCATGGAGGGCACGCTCATCCCCAACTACCATTACGTGGAGATCAAGGCCGACTTCTCCGACCTGCCCGAGCGCATGCAGTACTACATAGACCATCCCGACGAGGCCCGCGCCATCATCGACCACGCACACGAGTACATCCGTCAGTTCCAAGACCCCCGCATAGAGCAAGCCGTAGCCCACGAGGTGCTCACGCGCTATTTCACCCTGAGCGGACAACAGCCATGACCATCCTCTGCATCCGTCTATCCGCCCTGGGCGATGTGGCCATGACCCTCCCCGCCATCTACTCGGCAGCACAGCGCTACCCCGAGAGCCGTTTCTATGTGCTGGTGACGGAGCGCTTTGCCCAGTTGTTCATACACCGTCCCCATAACCTGGAAATCATCCCCTTCCGGCGTGAAGAGCACAGGAGCGTGAGTGGTTTTGTGGGGCTGATTCGGGAACTGAGACGATTGGGCATTACGCATGTGGCCGACCTGCACAATGTGGGACGTTCGTGGCGCATCGCCATGGCTCTACGACTCTGCGGAGCCCGTGTGGCCATGCTGGACAAGAAACGGCGTGAACGCAACGCCATCCTGCAGCACCGTCAGCAGGAGACCCGTCCCTTCACGCTCCGCTACTTCGATGTCTTCGAACGGTTGGGCTTGCCTTGCAAGGATACCTTCGAAGGCTTCAGGCTCCGTGACGAGGAGTTTGCGCTGCCCCCCTTCGTACCCGCAAAGGAAGAGGGCGAACGCTGGATAGGCATCGCCGCCTTTGCCCGCTACGAGAGCAAACGCTACCCCTTGGAACTGATGCAACAACTCCTTGAAGGGCTCTGCAGAGAAGAGCATACGCGCATCTTCCTCTTTGGCGGAGGCGATGAGGAACGACGTCGGTGCGAGGCATGGAGCGAGGGACACCCCCAGGTGTATTCCTTGCCAGGGAGGATGACGTTGATGCAGGAGATGCACCTGATGCAGCACCTCGACATCATGGTGAGCATGGACTCGGCCAACCAGCACATCGCCTCGCTGGTAGGTACGCCCGTCATCACGCTGTGGGGAGGGACTACACCCGCGTGTGGCTTTTCGGCATGGCGACAGCGACCCGAGAACCAACTCGTCGCGGCCCTACCCTGCCAGCCCTGCAGCATAGCCGGCACCACAACGTGTCCGCTTCACAAGGACTTCGCCTGCCTCCGTGCCCTGTCCCCCCTTGAACTCTTGAGCCCTTGAACCCTTGAACTCTTGAACATCCTCATCGTCATACGCAACATCATCCCCGCCTTCGGCTACGGAGGTACGGAACGCGTCATGTGGTACCTAGGTCGCGAACTGGTGGGCATGGGACACAAGGTGACGTACCTGGCCACGCCGGGATCATCGTCTCCCTTTGCGCGAGTCATCCCCATCAACGACGACATACCCCTCGTGCAGCAGATACCCGACGACGTGGATGTCATCCACTTCAACGACCACCTACCCGACGGCGAGATACCCCGCCCCTACATCATCACCTACCACGGCAATTTCCTACGCGAACCGCTCGATGCCAATGCCGTCTTCGTCTCGCGCAACCACGCCGAGCGCTACGGCAGCACGCAGTACGTCTATAATGGCATGGACTGGGACGACTACGGCTGCGTTCCTCTGGACAACGAACGCCGCCATTTCCATTTCCTGGGTCAGGTAGCCTGGTCGCAAAAGAACATACGGGGTGCCCTGGATGTCATTCGCCAGGTACCTGGAGGACGAATCACCGTGATGGGAGGGAAGCGTCTGAATCTGAAGCACGGTCTGCACTTCTACACCTCGCGCCGAGCCCGTTTCGTGGGTATGGTAGGCGGCGAGGAGAAGCTCGACATCCTACGCGGCTCGCGTGGTCTCCTCTTTCCCGTACGTTGGTACGAACCTTTCGGCATCGCCATCACCGAGAGTCTCTACTGCGGAGCGCCAGTCTTCGGCACCCCCTATGGTTCGTTGCCCGAGCTGGTGCCCCCCGAGGTGGGTTTCCTCAGCACCTCGGCCCAGACACTGGCACAGCACATCAACGACGACTACCACTACACTCCGCGTCGGTGTCACGAGTATGCGCGCGACTGCTTCAATGCGCATGTGATGGCCGAGGCTTATGTGGACAAGTACGAACGGGTGTTGGCAGGACAGCCGCTCAATGTGCAGCGTCCCACGATGGTCGTCCCAGACCGCAAGCACCTGGAGTGGCACTGACCGTTCACTTGTAGTCGGTCCGTGTCTGGTGCTCTGTAATATATATAATAGGTGTGTCGTAGAGCATGGCGGCAAACTCCGAGAAAGTGCTGCCACGCGATCCGATGATGAGCGAGGTACGTCCCAGAGCATACATCTCGACCACGGCGGCCTGGATGCCCTCCACGCTGTCGCGGTCCAGCACACACTCCTGCATGACGACACGGTCTGGGAAGGTGCGTACGAGCAGAGTCTTCACCTCGACATCGTCGGTAGCGACATAGAACCTGCAGTCGGGATGCTCCTCCACCTGCTGGTGCATGGCAGCGACGAAAGCCTCAAGGGGGTTGTCCTGTGTGGCCTCGCGGTGGTCGGTACGCCGGATGTGTACCCCCACGGTGTAGGGCGCATACTGCGCTGCGAGTGCCTCTATGCGCTCGTGCAGAGCGGGGATGGGGCGGTAGTAGCGCGAGAGCATGCTGGTGAGGGTGACGGGGCAGAAGCGTTTGTTACCCTCTATGTAGATCTTCGCCTTGGCAGAGGGGGTGTGCAGCAGGAAATCGTCGTTCCAGATCTTGCGGGCCTTGTAGCTGTGGTCGAAGAGGAAAAGGCGCAGGAACATGGGCAGACCCAGCCATTTCCAGCCACGACGTTTGAGGTAGAACGCCTCCAGGGGCACGACTCTGACACCCTCGAGCGGCTGGAAGAGTTGGTCCCAGCGGGCGTAGCAGTCCCAGGACTGTTCCCAGAAGACGGTCACTTCGTGGTCGGTCTGTGCCACCAGAGCCAGAGCGCTACTGATGACGTTGAGGCGGTTGCCAAGACCGCAGAAAGGGACGAGCGAGATGTTCATGATCAGAGTGCGCTGATGTTCTTGTACAGGGCTTGCTGTATGGCCTTGCCCCGGAGCTCACGCTGGGGGTCGGCACCGTAGAGGGCATGGCCGAAGTCGTTGCTGAAGACCGTGCAGCCCGTGGTGTCGCGTAGGTTGAAGCCGTTGGGGAAGGTATTGAACCCGAAAGGATAGCGGT
>R18__coassemble_1406_pt1 | contig 32135 bp, 27 predicted proteins | sample R18__metabat2_high_PE_031 | metagenome-assembled genome bin R18 | reverse complement strand
CATAGTTCAGAGCGTCACTCAGGCCCTTGAAGGTGATGCTCTGCACTTCAATCACGGTGTTCGCATCTTTCCATTCGCCGGGAGTACTATTTGCAGCGTCAGTCTCTACGCCAACCTGCAGGTTCACCTGAGAGGTGATGTGATTGAAGGGGAAGGAGATGTTTCCGGTCACTGTCTGCTTGGTCTGATTCAGGACGGGATCAGCGAAGAGGTAGTCCTTCTGGGCAGTTACCTCAGCATAGATGGGGAAGCTCATGGTCAACTTGGTGGCGTTCACGTCGGTCTTCACGCCCATGTCCTCCCAAGCCTTGTTGTCTTCGTAGGGAGCATAAGCAAAGAAGCTGACCTGATCGTAGGTGTTGTTGGGCCAGTACTTCACGGGGCTGTAGGACCATTTGCTGTCAGTATAAGTCACCTTCTGATTGTACATGAAGTCGGGCATGGAGAACTTGTAGGTGTTGAAGTCCTGAGCAGTGCCATTGGCAGCGGGCTGGTAGAAGGCGAAGACGCCAATGCCAGCACTCTCGAAATCGGCTGTTTTAATTACCTCACCACGGGTAACGGCGGTGGAGGTGTAGGCGCTGAAGCCGATGGCGTCGTCAGCGGTCTGGTTGGCAGGGACGGGAGTCTCTACGTTCTGGGAACATGCAGCGCACAGAGCGGCAGCTGCGAACACATAGAAAATTTTTTTCATGTTGTTTTTGTTTGTTGATGAATAAAAATGGTGAATGAACACTAAGTTTTTTTTGGTTTGTTTTGTTTAATGGTTCAAGTGGTGAATGTTTGTTGTCAGAGGGGGATGACCACATCCTCGGGGTCTTCCCAGTCGTCGAGGCTGACATCAAAGCCGCTCTTGCTGCCATCTTCGGGCTCCACATCGGGCACGACGATGGGGTCGTCATCCGTGGTGGCCTGGACGCCCACGACGAGGTACACCTTCAGCTCGGAAGCAATCTCCTCGATGCGGTCGCCCACGTCGAAGCCCGTGGTGATGATGGTCTTGTTGTCCACGAGACGGAGTTGCAGGGTGAGGTGGTTGTTGAGTTTGGACTTGTTGGCGAGGAACTGTTCGGGCAGGCCAAAGCACTGGAAGGTGCCGACGAGGTAGCCCTTGGTGTAGTCGCCCTCGTCGCGCTGGAGCGTCCAGTTCTCCACGATATGGGTGGCCAGGGTGTCGGTGGTGGAGCGTGTGCCCAGGAAGAGTCCTCCCGACAAGCCCGTGAGGTAGCCTCGTACCGACGAGACATTCTGGATGCCTACCACGCGCACTCGTATGGTACCCGTCATGACCACCTGCTGGGGTGTGACATAGCAGGTGTCCTGCTTCTGGGAGGTCGATGAGCCGTCAGCGTCGTTGGCCCGTGTGCTCTCGTAGAGCTCGATGGTGCTCGACGTCACCTCGTGGACACAGAAATGGTCGGTGCGTCCCACCACGATGATCTCGGGGTCATAGACTGTGCGTCCCACAGAGTCTGCCGTGCCCACCCACGCCACATAGCGCGAGTCGAGGAGGGCCTTGGCATAGCCCAGCTGGCTCATGTCCTGGAAGTGCATGGTGCCGAACTCGTCGACGGTGCGGTTGAAGACCAGCACGGTGTAGTAGCCCGATGGTACCTGCACCGTGGCCTTGCCCACGCTGTTGGTCTTGAAGACGTAGGGTGTGGTGCCCGACTCGGGGTACATGTAGATGCTGGCGCCTGTGGGGTCGCTGCCCAGGTTGCGCCAGTCCATGCTGACGATGGCGGGTCGCGTGGTGACGCCTTCGCGGTAGATGTCGCGCCGATCACACGAGGCGGCGAGGAGGAGTACGAGACTGGCAGCACAGGATGCAGGGAGCAGGATGTGGTGCACAACGCGCGTGTGTAATAATAAGGTGTGGAGGAAGTGTCTCATTTGTCACCTCCTTTCTTCTTGCTGTAGTTGGGCAGGAGCCACGAGATGGAGCACTTCAGTTTGGTGGGGCCTATCCAACGGAAGGTGTCGTCCTTCTCGTACATGAGCAGCCTGAGGTCCTGACGGTGGTCATACTCCGTCACGTCGGACTGGAAATAGCCCACGCCGAGGCTGAGCTCCAGTCGCCAGTTGGTGGCTATCTTCAGGCTCCAGCCACAGGTGAGGCCAAAGTCCATGAAGGTCTCGCCCTGCCAACCGCGGTTCTGCCACTCCACGTCGAAGTAGTCGGCACTGGCATAGGCGCCGAGGAAGAAGCCCGAGAGGAGGGGGCGCTTGGTGCGGTTGCCAAACCAATAGCGGAACTCCACGCCGGAGCGGAGCACCTCGATGGCATAGTCCTTGCCGACGAGCGAGGGGAGCCACCAAGGGAAGGTGTGCTCCAGGAGGATGCTGAAGCGGTTCTTGATGGGAAACTCCAGCTCGACGTTGAGGGCTGTGGCGAGGTCGAAGAGGAGGTTGGTCTTGACGGCGAAGATGGGCTTGCGTGGCTTCTTCTCCTTTGGCGCCTTGACAGCGACCTCCTGCTGGGGGTACGTATTGGCGGGGAAGAGGGTGTAGCCTGTCACGGTGCTGTCGGCCTTGACGGGGTAGTACATACCCGGGTGTCCGGGCACGGGCACGAAGGTGACGGAGCCGTCCCCGGAGTAGGGGATGACGGTGGTGTCGGCGGGGGCTGCGGGGATGTCTTGCTGATTGTCCCGGCTGGGCTTGCCGGTCTCCTCATCATTGGGGGTGCCTATCTCCACCTCGGCATAGCGCAGGAGCGGGAAGACTTTCTCGGTCACCTCCTACCAGGTGGTGCCGCCGTGGAGTTGGCGAATGGCTGTCTTGCGACTCTCGAAACCATTGGCGTCGAGGAGGGAGGGCGCGCGGCGTATGATGCCGAGCACTTCGTCGCGGTCGCGGATGTCGGACTGCTCGGTGGCCTTCTCAAAGCCATCCCAGTTCTCGCCATAGAAATAGATGTCCCAGTGGGTGCTGCTGTTGAAGCAGCCGGGGAAGGTGGTGTAGAGGAACTGCTGCAAGGTCTGTGCACGGCTGTAGCAGAGCTCCATGTTGTGCTGGATGACGCCTGCGGGGGAGGCCGACGAGGACAGCCGCACGTTGACGAGGGGTGCCCTACTTCCCTGGGCGAGGAGGAAGGCGCCCAGTCTGTTGAGCTCATCGGCATTGGCCGCCACCTCCATGTCCATGTCGGTGCGGTTGTTGAGGAAGAAGAAGGTGAAGCGGGTGGAGTCGGGAGTGGAGGGGACGGGAGTGATGCTCCATGACGGCACGCTGAAAGCCACCAGACCCAATAATATTATAAGGTGTGGCAGGCTGATGCATTTGTTGGACATTCCTCTACTCATGTGGCGTTGTAACTTGAAGAAAATCTTCCTTCGTGAAATCGATTGGCAAAGGTACGGTGAATATTTCATTTTGCATCGCACTTTTTCGAGAAAATGCTTTTTTTTTTAAAAAAAAACGACTTTTTAACAGTTCAGGCACGTTTTTGCCGGATTTCAAGGCACAAAAGGGCGCAAAATGTGTGATGAGGGGGATGGTTTTTCTTGTTTCGGATCTTGGTGGGAATAGCGTAGGGAAAAAGGGGGCCTGCGAATCTTTCAGGGTTCGAAGCGGAACTCGTCCACATCGACGTGGCCGCCGAGGGAGCGGGTGGCGTAGTTGAAGATGGCGAACTTGGTGCCCATGAAGAAGGTGCCGATGTCGAAGCGCATCTTGACGGTGGGGCCGCAGGGGGTGAAGGTGTGGCCGTCGAGGCTGTAGGCGAGGGTGGCGAGGTCGTGGCTGTCCTGGAAGTCGCCGCCGACGCGCAGCCAGATGCTTTTGGTCTTCTTGCGCAGGGGGATGATTTGGGTGTCGGTGGTGCGTACCTCATCGACGGCACGACGGCGGTCGAGGTGTACGTCCTGCTGTTCGGCGACGAGGCTGAGCGTCTTGCCGTCTTTCTGCACGCACAGCACGGCACTGGTGCCGCAGAAGGCGGCGAGTCCGCAGCGGTCGCCGTCGCGCATGTGGCTGATGTCGAGGCGTACGGTGCCCTGACAGTGGGGGCCTTCCATGCGCTGGGTGAGGGTGTTGGGGGCTACGTAGAGGTTGGGGACGACACGGGCGGTGTGGAGGCGCAGGAAGCCAGGGCGTTCGGTGAGGCTCCAGGCAGCGTCGATGGGGTTGTGGTTCCACTGCCAGTAGAGGCTGAGTTGGGGAGCGGTGAAGTCGTCGCTGCCGAGGATGCCTGTCTGGTGGATGTAGGGTGTGTCGAGGTCGGAGGGGACGCGTCCCTCGTTGTCGCCGAGCATGGGCCAGCCGTCTTCCCAGCGACAGGGGACGTAGCAGGGTGTGCGGCCCACGGCGTTGCGGTCCTGGAAGAAGATGCCGTGCCACTGTCCTGTGGGGCTGTCCACGATGCCTCCCTGGGCCACGCCGCCGTTGTTGAAGGGGGCAAGGGCGTTGTCGAGGATGATGCGTTTCTCCCACGGTCCGTCCAGGCTCTCGGCGCGGTAGCATACCTCGCGACGCACGTGCCCGCGCGGCCACGATATCATGAGAAGGTAGTAGCGGCCGTCGATCTTCATCATGTTGTTGCCCTCGAGGAGTCCGTCTTCTATGCCGTCGCGTACGGGGATCTTGAACTGGCGTAGCACGGCTTCGTCGCGGCTCCATACCTTGGGGCTGGCGGCAGGGTCGGCGGGAGGAGTGAGGATGGCTGGGTTGAGTTCCACGGCATCGCCGGTGCCGTAGAACATGTAGAGGCGTCCGTCGTCGTCGATGAAGAAGCTGCCGTCGTGGAAGTGGGGTGGGCGACAGGCGAGGGTCCAGGGTCCTTGGGCTTGCTGGGCGGTGTAGAGGAAGCCCTGACCGGGTGCGCCGTTGGCGGTGAACCACACCCAGAAGCGGCCCTTGTGGTAGCGTAGGCTGGCGGCCCACTGTCCCTGGCCGTAGGCGGTCTGGCCGTCGATGAGGTCGTAGCGGTCGCCGTCGTCGATGCGCTGGAAGAGGTAGCTGACGGTTTTCCAGTGGAGGAGGTCGGTGCTCTCCATCATGGGGGCTCCGGGCATGAGGTGCATGGTGGTGGACACCATGTAGTATTTGTCGCCAGCGCGGCAGATGGTGTTGTCGGGCACGTCGGCGTTGATGACGGGGTTGCGGTACTGGGCCGAGAGGGGCAGGGCCAGGGCGAGGGCCAGGGTTAGGGCCAGGGGTAAATGGTTCAAGGGGTTCAAGGGGTTCAAGGGGTTCAAATGGTTCATCCTTCGACGGGCTCAGGAACCGGGTTCAAATGTTGGCGATGGACATGATGTCGGCGAAGACACCGGCGGCGGTGACGCTGGCACCGGCTCCGTAGCCCTGGATGAGCATGGGGTAGTCGTGATAGCGCTCGGTGGTGATGAGGACGATGTTGTTGGAGCCTTCGAGGCCGTAGAAGGGGTGTCCCTGAGGTATCTCGCGCAGGGCTACGCTGGCATGGCCGTCCTCGTAGCAGGCCACGAAGCGCCAACGGCAGCCAGCAGCCTCCACGGCGGCGCGGCGTTGCTCGAAGTCGGCATCGAGGGTGGGGAGGTTGCGCCAGAAGGTGTCCACGTCGCCCTGGAAGAACTCGGAGGGGATGAAGAGGTGGGCCTCCACGTCGGACTGTTCGATGTGGTAGCCTGCCTCGCGGGCGAGGATGACGAGTTTGCGCATGACGTCCTTGCCGCTGAGGTCGATGCGTGGGTCGGGCTCGCTGTAGCCTTCTTCCTTGGCCATGCGTACGGTCTGGCTGAAGGGTATGTCGTGGGAGATGGTGTTGAAGATGTAGTTGAGTGTGCCGCTGAGTACGGCCTCGATGCGCAGGATGCGGTCGCCGCTGTGTACGAGGTCGTTGATGGTGCGTATGATGGGCAGTCCGGCACCTACGTTGGTCTCGAACAGGTACTTGACGCCGCTGCGCTGGGCCGTTTCCTTGAGGATGCGGTACTGGGCATAGTCGCCGCTGGCGGCTATCTTGTTGGCGGCCACGACGCTGATGTTGTGGTCGAGGAAGTCGTGGTAGAGGCCGGCCACCTCCTCGGAGGCGGTGCAATCGACGAAGACGGCATTGAAGATGTTCATGCCGATGACCTCGTCGTGGAGTCGGTGTATGTCCGAGGCGGGAGCATCGTCGAGGAGCTGGCGGTAGTGTGTGAGGTCTATGCCTTCGCGGTCGAAGAGGGCGCGTCGGCTGCTGGCGAGTCCCACGACGTTGAGTCGGAGCCCATGCTCGCGCATGAGTTTGTCTTGCTGACTGGCGAGTTGCTGGATGAGGCTGCTGCCCACGGTGCCTACGCCGCAGAGGATGAGGTTGAGGACCTGGTACTCTGAGAGGAAGAAGGCGTCGTGGATGACGTTGAGGGTCTTGCGCAGGGCGCTCTCGGGGATGACGAAGGAGATGTTCATCTGGCTGGCACCTTGGGCGCAGGCTATCATGCTGATGCCGCTGCGTCCGAGTGTGGTGAACAGCTTGCCGGCGATGCCGGGCACGTGGGCCATCTGCTGACCCACGACGGCCACGGTGGCCAGGCCGTGCTGTGCCTGCATGGGGTTCATGGAGCCGTCGGCTATCTCCTTGGCGAACTCCTCGTCGAGGATGGTGCAGGCTCGTGTGGCGTCGTCATGGCGTACGCCTATGCTGGTGCTGTTCTCTGACGATGCCTGGGCCACGAAGAAGACGCTGATGCCTCCGGCGGCGAGGGCGGAGAAGATGCGTCGGTTGACGCCGATGACGCCCACCATGGAGAGTCCGGTGACGTTGATGAGTGTGGTGTCCTTGATGCTGCTGATGCCGCGTATGAGGCGTCCGTCGGGTATGGCTTCCTTGCGGATGACGGAGCCGGGTGCGTCGGGGTTGAACGTGTTGCGTATGCGTATGGGTATGTTCTTGGTGCAGACGGGGTAGATGGTGGGGGGATAGACTACCTTGGCGCCGAAGTGGCAGAGTTCCATGGCCTCGGCGTAGGAGAGTTCGGGTATGGTGTAGGCGCTGCTGATGACGCGGGGGTCGGCGGTCATGAAGCCGTCCACGTCGGTCCATATCTCCAGCACCTCGGCATCGAGGGCTGCGGCGAGGATGGCTGCGGTGTAGTCGCTGCCTCCGCGTCCGAGTGTGGTGGCGTCGCCTGTGTGGGCATCGCTGCTGATGAAGCCAGGCACGATGGCGCGTTGTGGGAGGGGGTGGAAGGTGTCGGCGACGAGTCGTTGGGTGAGGTCTTTGGCCAGCATGGCCACGCCCTCGCGCACCTCGGTCTTGATGAACTGGCGGCTATCGTAGAGGGTCGCGTCGGGGAGCGTGCCGGCGAGGATGGCGGCAGAGAGCCGTTCGCCGTAGCTGACGAGGGTGGCTGTGGTGCGGGGTGAGAGGTCGCGTATGAGGAAGACGCCCTGGAGGATGCTGCTGAGTTCCTGGAGGAGGGTCTCCACTTGTTCGGCGGCTTGTGGCGTGCTGTCGAGGGCCGTGACCATGGCGCGGTGTCGTGCGGCCATGATGTCGTATTGCTCGCTGTAGGAGGCGTCGTGTTGCTGGGCCAGCTGTGCGGTGAGGAGGAGTTGGTCGGTGATGCCGTTGAGGGCCGAGACGACGATGATGACGGGGTCGTGTTGTGCGACGACGATGTCGCGCACCTGTTGCATGCAGACGGATGAGCCGACCGAGGTGCCGCCGAATTTGAGGACTTTCATGTTAATACGTGACTACGATTTTGCTTTTGACGATGGAGGCTTCGGCGAAGGTGCCTGCCTCGCGCATCTGGCGGAGGAGTTCGTTGGCTTCCTCGCGTGTCTTGAAGTCGCCTACGCGGCAGATCCAGCGGGGCGAGATGAAGTGGGTATAGACGTTGTGGCCGGGGTAGGCAGAGCGCACCTGGGAGGCGATGCGGTAGGCTTCGTTCTTGGACTGACGGTTGTTGCCTCCGGCATAGACCTGTATGCGGAAGCCGTTCATGCGGAGCTTGTTGGTGGCTGCGGGGGTGGCGGGGAGGACGTCGTCGGTCTCCCCTTGAACGCCCTGAACGCCTTGAACCTTGGTGCCGTTGACCAGTGCTTCTATCTCGGCATCCTGGTACAGCACCACCCTGCCCTCGCCCGCTATGGTGCGGGTGAGGTGCTGGGTGAAGGTCTCCTGGGCCGTGAGGGTGATGGACGGCGCGAGGAGAAGGAGTAGGGATAGGAGGTATCTCATTGGAGGTGCATGGAGGAGTTTAGTCCCAGGCGTCGATGATGCCCTTGAAGTCGGCACACTTGAGGGCGGCACCGCCGATGAGTCCGCCATCCACGTCGGGCTTGGAGAAGATCTCGCGGGCGTTGCTGGGCTTGCAGCTGCCGCCGTAGAGGATGGAGATCTCCTGTGCGGCTTCCTGGCCGAACTGACGGGCGATGACCTCGCGGATGAAGGCGTGCATGTCCTCGGCCTGTTCGGCTGTGGCTGTCTTGCCCGTACCGATGGCCCATACGGGTTCGTAGGCGAGGATGATGTTGGACAGCTGTTCGGCGGTGAGGTCGAAGAGGCTGTCGGCCAGCTGGGCTTCTACCACTTGGTTCTGCTTGCCTGCCTCGCGCTCCTCGAGGACCTCGCCGATGCAGAAGATGACCTTGAGACCGTTGGCGAGGGCGAGGTTGACTTTCTCCTTGAGGATCTGTGCTGTCTCGTGGTAGTAGGCGCGGCGCTCGCTGTGTCCGAGGATGACGTACTGAGCTCCGGTGCTCTTGACCTGTGCGGCGCTGACCTCGCCGGTGTAGGCGCCTTTCTCCTTGTCGGCGCAGTTCTCGGCTCCGAGTCCGATGGCGGTACCCTCGACGACCTGTGCCACGCTGGCGAGGTGGATGAAGGGTGTGCAGATGATGACGTCGCAGTTGGGTTGGGCTGCTGCGAGGGCGCCCTTGAGTTCGGTGGCGAGTGCTACGCCTTCCTGCAGGCTGAGGTTCATTTTCCAGTTGCCTGCTACGATTTTCTTGCGCATAGTGTTTGGTTTTATGGTTTGGGTTGTTGGTTTGCGTTTGAGTCCGGCGATGGCGAAGAAGGGGATGAGGTAGCACACCAGGAGCCAGAAGGTGGCGCGTTCGACGCGCGTGTGGGGGTTCTGGAGGAAGGAGGGTGCGTACTGTCCCTGCCGGATGAGGTCTTCGACGTCTTCGGTGTCGGGTATGCGGTGGTGTCCCCATTTGCCCACTATGGTGCTGCCGTGGAGGAGCAGGAGGGCGGGGTTGCTGCGTGCCATGGTCTGCAGGGTGGTCTGGTCCATGAAGGCGAAGGGGTAGAGGGCTCCGGTGTGGAGGGTCCACTGGTGCTGGGCCTCGGTGTCGGACGTGGTGAGGCAGAGGAAGGGTATGTCGTGCTGCTGTGCGAGGTCGGCGAGGCGGTTGATGGCCTGGGTCTCGTCGCGCTGTGCTGTCTGGAGGCGTGGTACCAGGAGGAGCATGGTGAAGCAGGTGTCGTTGTGGATGGTGGGCGGCAGGACGTCGAGGTCGAGGTCCACGATGTCGGGCACCTCGTCGGGGTCGTCGCCCCACTCGGCGGCAGCTATGATGTCCTGTCCGATGTGGTAGGGTCGGAAGTCGATGATGGGTTCCTCGTAGAGGCTGGCGAGGGCTACGGTCGTGGCGTAGAGTATATTGAAGAGGCTGACGCGGGTGATGGAGCGTCGGGGTATGATGCGGCGGATGTGCTGAGCGCCTATGGCTGTGGGTATGGCCATGGCGAGCAGCACGGCATTCTTCCAGAAGGTCTGCCAGTTGGTGAGGTGGATGAAGTCGCCGAAGCAGCCGCAGTCGGCCACGGCATCGGTGTGTGCCAGCCACCAGGTGAGGGGTGTGTAGAAGAGCAGGAGGGCGAGGATGAGCAGGGTGGTGGTGCGTCGCCAGATGCCTTGGAGGAGGAAGATGCCGAGTACGCACTCGGTGGCAGAGAGCACAACGGAGAGGAACGTGGCGATGTCGGCATCGGGGATGCTGCCGAGGAGGGCAAGGGCGTAGTCCTGGATGCGGATGGCTGTGCCGACGGGGTCGATGAGCTTGACGATGCCCGAGAAGATGAAGACGGGTGCCAGCAGCCAGCGTAACGTTCCTGCGAGAGTCTTCATTCCTGGCCGAAGGTGAGTTTGATGAGCCCGAAGACGGCGTAGTTCATCATGTCCATGTAGTTGGCGTCGATGCCTTCGCTGATGAGTGTGGCGCCGTCGAGCTCCTCTATCTGCTTGGTGCGGAAGATTTTCTGTAGGATGAGGTCGGTGTAGCTGCTGACGCGCATGCCTCGCCATGCCTCGTCGTAGTCGTGGTTCTTGCGCAGCATGAGCTGGAGCGACTCCTCGGCCAGACGGTCGTACTCGGCGAGGGCCTCTGCCACGCTCATGTCATCGGGTTTCTCGGCGAAGCCGTGCTGGAGCTGTATGAGTCCCACGATGGCGTAGTTGACGATGGCGATGAACTCGGGTCGTATGCCTTCGCCCACGAGTGACTCTCCCTTGATCTCGAGCGAGCGGATGCGGTTGGCCTTGATGTAGAGTTGGTCGGTGAGGGAGGGCACGCGCAGGATGCGCCATGCTGCGCCGTAGTCGTGGAGTTTGGCAGCGAAGACCTCACGGCAGTCCTTCATGACGGAGCGGAACTGTTGTTCTGTATTCATGGTAGCTTGATGATCTGCCCGATGCGCAGGATGGAGTTCTCCTTGAGACCATTGAGTCGGCAGAGCCGATCCACGGTGGTGCCGTGCTTGCGGGCGATGGCGCCGAGGGTGTCGCCCTCGCGCACTTTGTAGATGGTGGCGTTGGTGTTGGCTTTGGCCTTGGCGGGTGTGGTGGCTTTAGTGGTGGCTTTAGCGTTAGCGTTGGCTTTAGCGTTAGCGTTGGCTTTAGCCTTTGCGTTGGCTTTAGCGTTAGCGTTGGCGGGTGTGGTGGCGGCGAGGTCGTCGGTGGCGGCTTTGGGATTGTGGTGTCCCACGAGGGTATTCTTGCCTTGTCGGCGCACGACGTAGTGGTCGGCGGTGACGTCCTGGTTGGGGAAGTCGAAGAGGATGGCGGGGTCGATGATGAGTCCGAGGAAGCGTGTCTCGAAGTGGAGGTGGGAGCCGTAGCTGCGTCCCGTGTTGCCTCCCAGTCCGATGGGTTCGCCGGCGTGGATGATCTGGCCCTCCTTGACGAGTTGCTTGGAGAGGTGTCCATAGACGGTCTCGAGTCCGTTGGGGTGGCGCATGACGATGTAGTAGCCGTAGCCTTTGCGCTCGAAGCTGACCATGCGCACCTTGCCGCTGAAGGCGGCGTAGATGGTGTCGCCGACATAAACCTTTATGTCGAGTCCGTGGTGTTGGCGGCGGAAGCGCTTGCGGTAGCCGTAGCCCGAGGTGACAAGTCGGCTGGGGGTGGGCATGGCGAAGCCGCGCAGGTCGATCTTGTACTCGTCGGGGAGGGGTACGCCGCCGTAGATGCCCACGCCCTGGTTGCTCCAGTTGGGGTAGAGGTCGCCGGCGGGGTCGGTGAGGTCTTCCTGCTCGGAGAGGTCCTGCACGGCCACGCTGTCCGCGGCAGGCATGCAGTGGTCGGCTGTTGCCTGACGGGGCACGGGGTCCTGTGCCATGAGGGACAGGACGGTGAGCAGTGCGGTCAGGGGGTTTATGGAGCGGAGGGAGGGCAAGGAGAGGTTTAGGGGTTAGAGGTTAGGGGTTAGAGGTTAGAGGTTAGGGGTTAGAGGGGAGAGGTTAGAGCTCGTTGGTGGCGTAGAGGAAGTCCTGCAGGGCGCTCTTGTAGTCGAAGATCTCCTCGGGGCGGAAGAAGCGGGCCACTTCGAGCATGGCATTCTCGGGCGAGTCGGAGGCGTGGACGATGTTCTGCTGGTTGCTCATGGCGTAGTCGCCGCGGATGGTGCCCGGGTCGGCCTTGCGACCGTTGGTGAAGCCCGTCATGCCGCGCACAACGGAGACGGCTTCTACGCCGGCGAGGGCCATGGCTACGATGGGGGTGGCTTTCATGGACTTGGCCAGGGCGGGGAAGAAAGGTTTGTCCACGAGGTGGGCGTAGTGTTGGCGCAGGATGTCATCGTCCAGTTGCATCATCTTCATGCCAGCCACGCGCAGGCCACGACGCTCGAAGCGGTTGATGATCTCGCCTATCAAGGCACGCTGAATGCAGCTCGGTTTGAGCAATACGAGGGTTGTTTCCATCGGACGTTTATTGCAATTTGGGCGCAAAGGTACGAAAAAGGCAACGGACGAAAGACGAAAGACGAGAGATTTTTGCGGATAGTCATTAAAATAGGTGTTTTTTTTGGGGGGTGACACCGTAAAATGACTGTAAAAGGATCTCAAAAAGGCCGTAGAAGGGGCTCGTAGAAAGGGGCGAAAAAGCACACGTACGGCGTTGCCGTCAGGGTTCGAGGAGCGAGCTGTCGCCGTAGCTGAGGAAGCGGAAGTTGTGGGCGAGGGCGTAGTCGTAGATGGGTCGCCAGTGGTCGTCGCCGACAAAGGCGGAGACGAGGAGGAGCAGGGTGCTCTTGGGCTGGTGGAAGTTGGTGATGATGCGTCGTACGATGTGGTAGGTGTAGCCTGGTGCTATGATGATCTGTGTGGCGGTGTGGAGGGCCTGGAGGTGGTTGGCGTCGAGCCAAGCGAGGATGTGGTGGAGTGCCTCGGCCGGGGAGAGGGTGGGGCAGGTGTCGTAGGGCTCCCACTGCGTGATGGCCAGTTGTTCCTCGGTGAGCGAGGGGTCGTGAGCGAGACGGACGCCGATGTAGTAGAGGCTCTCGAGGGTACGTACGGAGGTGGTGCCTACGGCGGTGCAGTGTCCGTCGTGTCGGAGAAGGGTGGTGATGACGGAGCGGGGCACGTAGATCCATTCGGAGTGCATCTCGTGGTTGGCTATCTCCTTGGACTTCACAGGCTTGAAGGTGCCTGCTCCGACGTGGAGCGTGAGTTCGGCACGTTCTATGCCTCGGCTGTCGAGGGCGGCGAGCACCTCGGGGGTGAAATGGAGTCCGGCCGTGGGTGCTGCCACGCTGCCCTTGACCTTGGAATAGACGGTCTGGTAGGTGGTGAGGTCGCTCTCTTGTGTCTCGCGGTTGAGGTAGGGTGGTATGGGCAGTTCGCCACAGGCGTCGAGGACCTGTGCCCAGGTGATCTTGTCGTCGTCCCATGCGAAGGTGATGGCCAGGGCGTTGGGCTTGGCGTGGGCGTCGGCCACTGAGGCGCTGAGGCTCAGGGTTTTACCCTCGACGGTGAGGGTGCGTTGCAGGGCGCCTTCTTTCCATTTCTTGAGGTTGCCTACGAGGCAGTACCAGGTGCAGGAACGTGTCTGCTGGAACATGAGGGCGTAGTCGGCTGGTGCGGCGGGCTCGAGGCAGAAGACTTCGATCTGGGCCCCTGTCTCCTTGCGGAAATGGAGGCGTGCCTGGATGACCCGTGTGTTGTTCATCACGAGCAGTTCGCCCTGAGGGAGCAGTTGGGGCAGGTGGCAGAAGGTGGTGTGCGTGACCTGGCCGTGGCGGTAGAGGAGCAGCTTGGAGCTGTCGCGCTGGGCGAGGGGGAACTTGGCTATCCGCTCGTCGGGAAGGGGATAGTCATAGTCGGCAATCTGGATGTGGCGTGGGTCGGTGCTCATCATTTGATCACCACGATGGTGCCGCTGAAGCCGTAGTCCTTGAGTCCGGCCCAGTAGTGCTGGCAGAAGGCGTAGTGGCGTTCCAGTTCGCGCATGATGGACTCGCGCAACTCGTGCTGGCTCTTGCCGTGGAGGAAGACGAGGCGTGTGCCTTTCTTGTGGAGGTAGCGTTCCATGAAGACGCGGAACTCGGTCATCTGGGTGTTGAGGAGCACGGAGGGTGACATGCCCTCGGTGTCATCGAGGAGGGCGTCGATGTGGAGATCCACCTTCACGAGCGTGTCGGCGGGGAAGAGGACTTTCTCCTCCTTGACGGGTTGTATGGGTTCGGGTTCGTAGTCATCCTCATCGTCGTTGTCCTCGCCCGCTGTGGGCTGCTCTTCGCCGACTCTTTCCTGTGGCTTGGTGGGTGCTGTGGCTGCCGTGGGTTGTGGGGGAGTCTGCTCCTTGAGGCTACGCAGTCCGGGTGTCTTGCGTCGCACGAAGTTGTTGCTGTCTGTCTCGATGACCACGACATCGCTGCGCAGGGTGGGTATCTCGAAGCCAAACTCGTCGGTGACGAGGATGATGTCGCTGCCCTCGAAGCCCGAGATGACGCCACCGCCCACCTCGTTGAGGAATCTTACTTTATCGCCTATTTGCATGGTTTTTTCGTTTTTCGGGCGCAAAGGTAGTGAAAAAGGTTAGAGGTTAGAGGTCAGGGGGTAGAGTTTTTTCCTCTGGGCGGGCGAAAATCAGGCTTTTTCTTCGGGAAATGTAAATTTCCCTAACCTCTAACCTCTAACCTCTAACCTTTTTTCGTACCTTTGCACGCAAAAATATCGAAGTCATGAAATTTGTGTCATGGAATGTCAATGGCCTGCGGGCCTGTGATGGTAAGGGCTTCCGTCAGCGCTTTGCGGAGTGGGATGCCGATTTCGTCTGTCTGCAGGAGACCAAGATGCAGGAGGGGCAGCTGGACATCTCCTTCCCAGGCTACCACGCCTACTGGAACTATGCCGAGAAGAAAGGCTACAGCGGCACGGTCATCTTTGCGCGCCACGAGCCCCTGAGCGTCACCTACGGCATGGGTATAGAGGAGCATGACCACGAGGGTCGCATCATCACCCTGGAGATGGAGACGTTCTACCTGGTGTGCGTCTATACACCCAATGCCCAGGACGGGCTGCGCCGTCTGGACTACCGCATGCAGTGGGACGAGGCTTTCAGACAGTTGCTGGTGCGGCTGGACGAGGTGAAGCCTGTCGTGGTCTGTGGCGACATGAATGTGGCGCACGAGGAGATAGACCTGCGCAACCCCAAGACCAACCATTTCAATCCCGGCTTCACCGACGAGGAGCGCAACCAGTTCTCTCAGCACCTGGCGGCGGGGTTCGTGGATAGCTGGCGCCATTTCCACCCCGATGACCACGACACCTACTCGTGGTGGAGCTACCGCTTCCATGCCCGCGAGAAGAATACGGGGTGGCGCATCGACTATTTTCTGGCCTCGGAGCGTCTGCTGTCTCACATCGTCCACACCGATATCCTCACGACCGTGATGGGGTCGGACCACTGTCCCGTGGAGCTGACACTGGAGGGTGTCTGACGGCGCTGACACCGACTGACACTTTGGCAGTGCATGTCGTGCTGGCACGCTATTCGCAGTAGTCGAAACCGAAAAATATCAACCCAAACAAAATCATAACCGCTATGAAAATTCAACCCCTGGCAGACCGCGTTCTCATAGAACCCGCTGCAGCTGAGACCAAGACAGTAGGTGGCATCATCATCCCCGATACCGCCAAGGAGAAGCCCCTGGAAGGCACCGTAGTAGCCGTAGGAACAGGCACCAAGGACGAGGAAATGGTGCTGAAGGCTGGCGACACCGTCCTCTATGGCAAGTATGCCGGAACGGAGATCGAACACGAGGGTACAAAGTACCTCATCATGCGTCAGTCCGACGTTGTCGCTGTACTGCGCTAACCTCTAACCTCTAACCCCTAACCCCTAACCCCTAAACTAAAATGGCAAAAGATATTAAATTCAATATGGAAGCCCGCGACATGATGAAGCAGGGCGTAGATCAGTTGGCCGATGCCGTCAAGGTAACCCTCGGTCCTAAAGGTCGTAATGTCATCATCGAGAAGAAGTTCGGTGCTCCTCAGATCACCAAGGACGGTGTCACCGTGGCCAAGGAGATTGAGCTGGAAGACTCGTTCCAGAATGCCGGCGCACAGCTGGTGAAGAGCGTGGCCTCCAAGACAGGCGACGATGCCGGCGACGGCACCACCACCGCCACCGTACTAGCTCAGGCCATCGTGCGTGAGGGCCTGAAGAACGTCACCGCAGGTGCCAACCCCATGGATCTGAAGCGCGGTATCGACAAGGCCGTAGCTGCTGTGGTGGAGCACATCAAGGGACAGAGCGAGCAGGTGGGCAACGATTACAGCAAGATAGAGCAGGTGGCCACCGTGAGCGCCAACAACGACCCCGAGATAGGTAAGCTCCTGGCCGAGGCCATGCAGAAGGTGTCGAAGGACGGCGTCATCACCATCGAGGAGGCCAAGGGTCGCGACACCACCATCGGCGTGGTGGAGGGTATGCAGTTTGACCGCGGTTACCTCTCGGCCTACTTCGTCACCGACACCGAGAAGATGGAGTGTCAGATGGACAACCCCTATATCCTCATCTACGACAAGAAGATCAGCAACCTGAAGGAGTTCCTGCCCATCCTGGAGCCCGCCGTACAGACCGGTCGTCCCCTGCTGGTCGTTGCCGAGGACGTAGATAGCGAGGCCCTCACCACCCTCGTCGTGAACCGCCTGCGTGGTCAGCTGAAGATATGCGCCGTGAAGGCTCCCGGCTTCGGCGACCGTCGCAAGGCCATGCTGGAGGACATCGCCATCCTCACCGGAGGCGTCGTCATCAGCGAGGAGAAGGGTCTGAAACTGGAGCAGGCCACCATCGACATGCTCGGCTCGGCCGACAAGGTGACCATCTCCAAGGACAATACCACCATCGTGAGCGGTCATGGCGAGGCCCAGACCATCCGCGACCGCATCAACCAGATCAAGAACGAGCTGGCTGCCAGCACCTCCACCTACGACAAGGAGAAGCTGCAGGAGCGTCTGGCCAAGCTGGCTGGAGGTGTCGCTGTGCTCTACGTGGGTGCTCCCTCCGAGACCGAGATGAAGGAGAAGAAAGACCGTGTGGACGACGCCCTGTGCGCCACGCGTGCAGCCATAGAAGAAGGTATCATCCCCGGTGGTGGTGTGGCCTACATCCGCGCCATGTCGGCCCTGGAGAATCTGCAGGGTGACAATGCCGACGAGACAACGGGTATCCGCATCGTGGAGCGTGCCATAGAGGAGCCTCTGCGTCAAATCGTGGAGAATGCCGGACTGGAAGGCAGCGTGGTGGTGAACAACGTGAAGGCAGGCAAGGATGACTACGGCTACAATGCCCGCGCCGACCGCTACGAGAACCTGAAGGCCAGCGGTATCATCGACCCCGCCAAGGTGACTCGCGTGGCCCTGGAGAACGCCGCCAGCATCGCCGGCATGTTCCTCACCACGGAGTGTGTCATCTGCGACATCAAGGAGCCTCAGCCCCCCATGCCCATGGGTGGCGCTCCCGGAATGGGCGGGATGATGTAAGGTTATACGACAATGAGAAAAAGTGTGTGCTCTCACGGGAGCACACATTTTTTTTGTCTTCGGGAGGGGGAGGGAGAACGCGAGTGTGCTTTTACTGACCATTTTTACGAGCCCATTCTGTGGTCATTTTGCGGCGACCTCCCAAAAAAACGCTTCATTTTTAGGGCGGACCGAAAAAACTCTAACCTCTAACCTCTCACCTTTCATCTTTTTTTGTAACTTTGCAGCCAGACGAGGGCTTTTTGGGCCTCATGCTACCCGATTATTCACCCCAAAACACACATAGAAGTTATGCAACGAAGAGATTTCCTGAAAGTGGCATCGGCTGGCGCTGCTGCCATGGCCGTGAGTGGCATCGAATCCAAGGCTCATGCCGCATCGTCCCTCCTGGGCACACACTCTGCTGCCGACACCGAGCCCCTGACAGCCCAGGGCGTGGCCGAGAAGCTGGTGGAGGAGACGACCCAGATGAAGACCATCGCCGACACGGCACGCAAGCGCAAGGAGAAGGTGCGTGTGGGACTCGTAGGCATAGGCAACCGCGGCGATCAGGTGGAGGGCGATATGTCGCGTACGGGACTGATGGAGGTCGTGGCCCTGTGCGACGTGGACCTCGGTGCCGAGCATACGCAGCGCGTGCTGAAGAAATACCCCAAGGCTCGGCGTTTCCAGGACTTCCGTAAGCTCTTCGATGAGATGCGGGGCAAGATGGATGCCGTGGTGGTCTGCACACCCGACTTTGCCCATTTCCCCATCGCTATGCGAGCCATCAAGGAGGGCGTGCATGTCTATGTGGAGAAGCCCATGGCCCAGACGTTCTACGAGTGTGAGCTCCTCATAGAGGCTGCCCGTCGTAACCCCCGCGTGGTGACGCAGATGGGCAACCAGGGTCACTCGTCGGAGAGTATGTATCAGTTCAAGGCATGGACCGAGGCAGGCATCATCAAGGACGTCACGCGCATCGATACCCATATGAACAACTGGCGTCGTTGGCACGACTGGGACGTGAATATCAAGAAGTTCCCCGATGCCGACCCCATGCCCGACACGCTGGACTGGGAGATGTGGCTGATGGAGAAACTCCACCATGACTTCAGCAAGAATTTCCACTACGGCAACTGGCGCAGCTGGTATGACTTCGGCATGGGCGCCATAGGCGACTGGGGCGCCCACATCTTCGACAACGCCCACGATTTCCTGGACCTGGGGCTGCCCTACGAGGTGGATATGCTGAAGGCTACGGGTCACAACCCCTATTTCTTCCCCATGGAGAGTACTGTGCGTTTCCGCTTCCCGCGTCGCGGCTCCATGCCCGAGTGCGACATGACATGGTATGACGGACAGAACAACCTGCCCACCCTGCCCGAAGGCTACGGTGGCAACGACAGCAGCGCCGACGTGCCTGCCTCGGGACAGAACTCAGCCGCCCCGGCCAAGCTGAATCCCGGCAAGGTCATCTACGGAGGCGACCTCATCTTCAAAGGAGGGTCGCACAACGCCCAACTGAGCATCATCCCCGCTGCCAAGGCCAAGGAGATGAAGGATCAGGTGCCCGCCATCCCCAAGGCTCCCACCACCCATGCCGAGAATTTCTTGCTGGCCTGTCTGGGTCATGCGCAGACCAACTCGCCCTTCGAGAAGGCCGGCGTACTCACCCAGGTGATGGCTCTGGGCGTGGTGGCTCAGCGGCTGAATGCCTCGTTCCATTTCGATGCCCGCACCAAGAGCATCGTGGACAATCCCTTTGCCAATGCCCTGTTGTACGGCCCCGCTCCCAAGGACGGCTGGGAAGAGTACTATAAGGTGTAGGTCAACGGTGATTTTAGGTCAACGGTCAACGGACAATATCAACAGCTATGAAAAAGATAATACTCGGTGTGCTGGCCCTGGTGATGGGCGGCACGGGTGCTTTGGCACAGAATGACAATACACTCACTCCCGAGGAGGTGGCCCAAGGTTGGGCGCTCCTTTGGGACGGCAAGACCACCAACGGTTGGCGCGGCGCCAAGCTGGATGCCTTCCCCGACCACGGATGGACCATCAAGGACGGCGTGCTCTCGGTGAACGGGGCCGACGGCAAAGAGGCTGCCAACGGAGGCGATATCGTCACGGTGAAGCAATACACCAACTTCATCCTCTCGGTGGATTTCAAGATTACGCCTGGAGCCAACAGCGGCATCAAATACTTCGTGCAGACCGACCTGAACAAGGGCGAGGGCTCTGCCATAGGCTGTGAGTTCCAGATCCTGGACGACCTGCGTCACCCCGATGCCAAGCTGGGCGTGGCAGGCAACCGTACGCTGGGCTCGCTCTATGACCTCATCACCAGCAAGAAGGACGACGCACATTTCGACATCGACCAGTTCAATACCGCCGTCGTGAAGGTGGAGGACAATCATGTGGAGCACTGGCTCAACGGCGTGAAGGTGCTGGAGTATGAGCGCGGCACGCAGGAGTTCGATGCCCTGGTGGCCTATAGTAAATATAAGGTGTGGCCCAATTTCGGCAATTTCCGCTCGGGACATATCCTGCTGCAGGACCATGGCGACCATGTGATGTTCAAGAATATCAAGGTCAAGGAGCTCCCCAGTGAGGGAAGGGGCAGCGAGCGCTTCAAGATAGGCGTGGCAGGCTACTCGTTCCGCAAGTACAACATCGACGAGGCCCTGCAGATGATGGCCGACATGGGTGTGAAGTACTTCTCGGTGAAGGATTTCTGGCTGCCGCTGACGGCCTCGAAGGACGAGATGGATGCCTTCAAGGCCAAGTGTGCCGAGAAGGGTGTGGAGGGCTATATCCTGGGTCCTATCTACATGAACTCGAAGGAGGAGGTGGACCGTGCCTTCGACTATACGGCCCGCTACGGCTCCACGATGTTCATCGGCGTGCCGGCCTATGATATGCTGGACTACACCATCGCCAAGGTGAAGAAGACGGGCATACGTGTGGCCATCCATACCCACGGCCCCGACGGCGCTGCCTTCCCCGATATCCGCACCATCGTGGAGAAGGTGGGTGATCCCTCGTTGGGCATAGGCTGCTGCATGGATATCGGTCACAGCGTGCGTATGGGCATGGATGTGCCTGCCGATATCGTGGCCTACAAAGACTGGATTTATGACATCCATATCAAGGACGAGACGGCAGCCTCCAAGGCTGGAAAGACCTGGGAGATGGGACGTGGCATCATCGATTTCGCTCCCATCATACAAGCGCTGCGTGACATCGATTACCAGGGTGTCATCTCCATGGAGTTCGAGAAGAACCCCGATCATCCACAGCCTGGCGTGGCCGAGTCGATTGGCTACCTGCGCGGCATCTGCGACATGAAGTAGGGCTCAGACGAGTCCTTGAGTCGCTCTTTTGCAGAAAATACCTCTGAGGATCACCTTCAGTTGCCTCCCTGTTCCCTGGCATACTCCAATGTGGCTTGGTAGAGGGGAGGCAATGGTTTGTCGTGGTAGAAGGGGAAGGTGCGGAGAACGATGGCTGCTTTCTGGTACTTGCCATCCACGATGAGGGCGCAGACGAGGTAATCGAAGGCGCGTTCGTAGTGGCCTATGCGGTGTTCGACTAAACGCAGCATCTCGCTGGCAACGGAGTAGCCTCCCACGAAATTGTCCTGGCGCAGTGGGGCAGGCTCTGGTGTGCCTGTGGCCCGTCCCTCGCTGATGCGTTGGCGACAGGAGGTGACGAAAGTGGCGTAGCCTATGCCGTGGCGGAGTATGCTGAGGTATTTCTCGGCGAGGAGGTAGTCGCCCGAACGGATGGCATAGTCGGTGACCTGACACAGCGACTGCATGCAGCAGCCGTGGTGGCGGAGGAGGTAGTACTCCTGTGCTTGGTGGAATGCCTCGTCCCAGATGCCGAGGTTGCGGTAGAAGAGTCGGTTGACCTGGCAGGTCTGGGAATCGCGTGTCTGACGGAAGAAGAAATCCTCGCTCGTTGCCAAGCGGTAGGAGGGTAGGTTGGTGGCGAGGGTGCCTTGGGCACTCTCGGCGATGAGGGCGAGGCAGAAATTGACCTTGTCGGAGAGGACATCCTTCTGTGAGCGCAGGTCGTGGAGGAGGTCGGCCCAGCGTTCCTCCTCGGCCATGCGTATGCGTCGGTGGTAGTTTTCCTGTTCGTGGACGTCGCTGCTCCAGACGGGTTGCAGAGGTTCTTCCCAGACGAGGTAGCGCTCGGCGCGGGGGATGTAGCAGATGCGTCGGCTGTAGATGTGAGGCCATACGCAGCAGCAGATGACGGCTACGACGGCGGCTGTGGTGCTGGCAGTCCATCGGTTGTGGCTGAGCAAGGTGTGCACGAAGAGCAGGGCCACCAGCAGAGGCCAGCGTATGAGGAGGTAGCCCACGAGTCCGATGACGAGGATGAGGATGACCCTCCCCGTCTGGGGACGTATGCGAGCCAGGGTATACCACAGCAAGGCCAACAGCAGCAGTTCTATCTGCAGCTGCAAGGCGAAGGGGAAGAGGAGATAGACAGTCGCGGTGAGGAGAAGGGCGATGAGGCCCGAGTGGAGAGAGGAGCGGTCAGAATCCGTCGAACCAAGGAGCCAGGCGGTGGTCCATGCCATGGTGGCCTGGATGAGAGCTGCCACCCACGGGTAGCGGAAGGCCTGGAGCACCAGAGCGGTGAGCCAGCAGGTGAGCCATGGCTGGTGGTGCTGGGGGAGGGAGAGGAACTCGGGTGTCCACAGGAAGAGACTGTCGGCCTGCATGGCGCGGTAGGTCTCGGGGAAGGACAGGACCATCCCTATGCCAAAGAGGGCTGCCAGCGCGAGGCGGCTCACGGCGAGCACCGTTTGCGAGGATCGCTGAGTCGGTAGAAGAATCTTTTTCGTCATTCGTCAATTTGGAACAAATCGGCCAGTCGGTCGGGATCGAGGAGGAGGGGGCGTTTGATGAACTCGGGTATGTTGTACGCCATCATCAGTTGGGTATTCTGGAAGGGGCGGCGCTGGGGCAGCAGGAAGGGTTTGTGCCACCGTGTGCCATCCCAGTGGGCGATGAAGAGTCGGGTGTAGCGGGTGTCGAGGCGTTTGGAGGCGAAGATGAGCCAGCGTCCGTTGCTGCTCCATGCGTGGTAGCTCTCCATCTGGCTGCTGTTGATGGGGCTGCAGTCGATGGTGTCGCCTGTCTGCAGGTCCATCATCTCGAGGTCGCTCTCGATGTGATAGAGGTTGAAAGCGCCGCAGTCGGCGGTGCTGTAGAGCATCCAGCGTCCGTCGGGGGAGATGCGTGGCATGAGGGCTGTCCCGCCGCGTTGGTAGGCGCTGTAGAGGGTGTCCACCTCGCCCAGGGTGCCGTTGGTGGGGTCGAAGGGTACGCGCACGATGCTGTACTTGAGTTGGTCCACCTCCTGGGGCATCCTCACGGGGTGGGCGGTGGAGAAATACATCCAGCGTCCGTCGGGCGAGAAGCTGGGGAAGATCTCCATATTGAGGGTGTCGAGGAAGCGTTCGTCGCTGATGACGCGGTGGTTCTCGATGTCATAGACGATGAGGTCCGACCAGAGGTCATAGACCTCTATCTTGTCCTGACTGCGTCCGTAGAAGCTCTGGTGGGTGCTGTTGCTGGAGAAGGCGATGTAGCGTCCCGAGGGGTGCCACACGTTGTACGAGCCATGACGGCCGGGCCCCATGCTCTTGATGTCCACTTTCTCCAGATTCCCGTCGCGCAGCACCACGGTGCCTCCCCCCTTGCCACGCACGTGCATGGTGAAGCAGTGGGTGTCGTAGTTGGCGAAGGAGTGGCAGTTGACGCAGCCGTTGTTGGCCTGGGAGTTCTCGATGAGTGTCTCCTCGTCCCACGAGGTGAGGTGGCGCTGGTAGATGCCCATGTATTTCCAGCCCTCGTAGCCTGGGGGAATGAGGCGGTAGCATATCCAGGGGTCGATGCTGTCGGGGGCGAGGTGTATGCTGAAGTCGCGGTAGCGTATGCCCTCGGGGTGTTCGTCGTCCCAGACGGATACGCCCACGCTGATGCTGTCGGCCTCGCGGGTGAGTCGGTGCCAGTCGCTGAGGCTGATGTCGATGGCGTCGCTGCCCGAGGTGGTGTAGTGCTCGCCCCGACTGTTGTGGAGTGTCACCTCCAGATGGGATGCGTCGGGTATGCCGAAGTTCGGGGGTGCGATGTTCGTGGGTACGGTGACGTCGGTGTAGTCGGGGAAGATGGGGGGCAGGGCGTCGCATTCATCCTGAGCTACACGCGGTGTGCATGCCGCGAGGAGCAGGGCGCTGAGGAGGAGACAGAGGTGCTTCTTCATAGATGGCAGAGGTAGGTCTCGAGCGAGTCGAGGGTGGTGAGCGGCAGTTTCTTGCGCAGGCGGTAGCGTCCCTTCTTGATGGCGTCGGGGCTCATGGCGAGCGTCTCGGCAATCTGCTTGTTGTCCAGACCCTGACGGATGCACCGTGCCAGACGCATCTCGCCGGGGGTGATGTCGGGGGCTATGGCGCTGAGTGCGGCCGCAAAGGTGTCGGTGGAGCTCTCTTGAACCTCTTGAACTTCGGTTCCTGAGCCTGTCGAAGGATGAACCTCTTGAACCTTGGGATGCTCAACCTCGGCCAGTCGCAGTTCCAGCTGACGGCGTTTGAGGTATTCGTGCAGGGCTGTTCCAGCCAAAGCAACGAAAAGGGTGAAACGCAGGAAATCTTTCATGATATAAGGTCTATGGTCAACGGTCGTTTTTGTTCAGGGCCAATTCGATGGAGTTGATGATGTTCTGCCACAGGATGTAGCATCCGGCGCCGATGCTGGCTGCGGGGTTGAGGTAGGTCACGGCGACCCAGATGGCCATGGCGGCGTTCTTCTGGAACATGGCTTGTCCGCAGCAGATGGGTTCTCCGTAGTGGTATCCTATGCCCCGACCTATGCCGAAGAGCACGATGGAGGTGACGAGGCTGAGTAGGGCGATGATGGTGAGCAGATGGGCCGAGGCACCGGCGTGGAGGATGTTGCGCAGTGTCACGCCCGAGACGATGCTCAGGGCCACGCACCAGCTGTAGAAGCTGAGGTTGGGATGGGTGCATATCCAGCGACAGAAGGGCGGACAGAGGTGCTGCATGAGATAGCCTGCCACGAGGGGGAGCAGTAGCACGCTGGCGGTACGTTGGAGCACGTAGAGGAAGGCCGTCCAGAAGGCCACGTCGTGGTTGCCCTCGAGGATGGGGAAGATGGCGGGGATGCACACCGTGGCGGTGAGTGCCGAGAGCAGGGTGTAGGTGGTGGAGTGGGCCAGGCTACCCCCCAGCTTGGTGGTGATGACGGGTGCTGCCGAGGCGCAGGGGGCTATGGTGATGGTGATGATGGCCTCGATGATGAGGCGGCTGTCGGAATGTGCGGGTGTGAAGAGGAGTAGGGCTCCTGTGAGCGCTCCTGTCACGCCCACGGCGCAGAGGAGCATGACGAGGTGCCAGCGGGTGAGGCGCAGCTGGTGGTAGTCGAGTCGGACGAAGGTGAAGAAGAGGATGAGGAAGATGCAGCAGGGAAAGAAGGTACCGATGATGGGCTCCATGACCTCGCCGGCGGGGACGAGTGCTGGCGTGTAGGCAAAGAGCAGGTAGAGGCTGCAGCCTACGGCCATGGCTACGGGGAGGGCGTATGTCTTGAGGAAACGGAGCATGGGGCGCAGGGTGTTGGTCGCCAGTATCAGGCACTGGGAGCAGGGGCTTCTTTCTTGATCTGTATGACTTGGTCGCAGTGTTCCACTACGGCGATACGGTGGGTGACGAAGATGAGTGTGGGACGGGTGGCGCAGGTGGCGTGGTGCTGGACGAGGTTCTCCAGCAACTGGCGCTCGGTCTGCATGTCGAGGGCGCTGGTGGCTTCGTCGAGCAGCAGGACAGAGCCTCTACGCAGCAGGGCACGTGCTATGGCGATGCGTTGGGCCTGCCCCTCGCTGAGTCCGGCACCTCCCTCGCCGATGACGGTGTCGAGGCCCTGAGGCAGCTGCAGCACGAAGTCGGCGCAGGCCAGGTGTAGGGCCTCGTGCATGGCGTGGTCGTTGGCCTCGGGGTTGCCCAGGAGGAGGTTCCAGCGTATGGAGCCGCTGAAGAGGGTGTTGCCCTGGGGCACATAGACGAGGTTGCAGCGTGTGCGTGCCGAGACGGGTGTGCGTTGTGTGCCGTCGGCCGAGACCATCTCCACCGTTCCTTCGTCGGGTTGCAGTAGGGCCAGGATGAGTCGTATGAGGGTGGTCTTGCCCGCTCCTGTCTCGCCGAGGATGGCTGTGGAGGTGCCTGCGGCGAAGGTGTAGTCGGCGTGGCTGAGGATGTGACGGTGCCCGCCCGGGTAGGTGTAGGCTACGTCGTGCAGCTCTATGCTGGCACCCTCGTCGAAGCGTATGGGGACGCCCTCGTCCTCGAGGGGTGTCTCCTCCAGTTCCATGAGTCGTTCGGCGGCGGTGAGGCTGCCGATGATGACGGGGATGAAATGGGTCATCTCGCGGAAGGGGCCTTGTATCTGTCCGCAGAGCTGGATGAAGGCCGTCATCATGCCGTAGGTGATGGTGCCGTCTTCCAGTCGGTTGACGCTCCAGAGGAAGGTGAAGAGGTAGGCTCCTCCGAAGCCGATGTTGAGCACCAAGTTGGAGGTGGCCGAGAAGAGGGTGCGGTGGCGTACTTGGCGGCGCAGGGTGTCCTGGAGCGAGGTGAGTCGTTGGATGAGGGTGTGTATGCGTTCGAGTGTCTTGAGGACCAGACGGTGCTGGATGCTCTCCTGCAGCACGGCTTGTATCTGGCTGTCGGTCTGTCGCACCTCGCGTGTGATGGTACGCATCTTGTTGATGTACAGTCGGCTCAGCAGGATGAAGATGGGGAGGATGCCCGTGATGCAGAGGGCCAGGGTGGCATCCATGGAGAAGAGGAAGAAGAAGGCAGCGAGGAGGCGCACCAGGACGGCCAGGGCCTGGGGTACGGTGTCGGTGGCTACGGAGACCACGGTCTGGCAGTCGCCTTCTAGTCGGTTGAGGACGTCGCCGCTGTGGTGCTGCTCGGTGCCCGACCACTGACTGCGCAGCAGGTGGTCGAAGATATGTCGCTGCATGCGGTTCTGAGCCTCCACGCCCAGGAGGGCTGCTATCCAGCGTCCCAGATAGCCCAGAGCCATCTGCGAGGCCATGATGACGATGAGCAGCGTGCCGGCCTGCCAGAGTGTGATGGGGTGTAGCAGGGTGGCTGTGCCTGGGATCTCCACACCCGTGGCATGGGCTGTGGCGATGTCGATGGCCTGCTTCGTGGCCCAGATGAACGCGAAGTCCAGCGCCACCCGGATGATGCCGCTGGTGGCGTTGATGGCGCTCTGTATCTTCACCTGTCTGAAGACCTGGAAGAACCAGCGCAGGACGTGACGGTTGCTGTAGAGGTTCAAGAAGTTTAAGGGTTCAAGAAGTTCAAAAGTTCAATTCCTTACGTCTGAGCCCCACATGAGTTTGGTGCGTAGGGTGGCGAAGAAGGAGGCGTCGGGGAGGTGTACGAGGTGTATGTCGTAGGGGGCACGGTGGATGGTGAGCGTGGTGCCCTCGTCGCATGTCGTGCTGTTGCCGTCCACCGAGACGAGGAAACGGTGGCTACGCGAGAGGACGCGCAGGGTGACGACGGCATCGTCGGTGATGACGATGGGGCGCATGGTGAGCGAGTGGGGCGCTACGGGGACGAGTCCCATCATGCGGGACTGAGGCTGGATGACGGGGCCTCCTACGGAGAGGGCATAGCCTGTGGAACCCGTAGGGGTGTTGACGATGAGACCGTCGGCTTGGTAGGTGGTGAGGTGCTGACCGTTGATGTCGGCCTCGATGGAGATCATCGACGACACGTCCTGCTTGAGGACGGCCACCTCGTTGAGGCCAAAGGCCTCGTGGGTGCTGTCGTCGCTGCCCGACCAGATGACTTGCAGCACCGAGCGTCGTTCGGTGAGGTAGTGCCCCTCCAGGACTTGGGCGAGCACATCCTCGGCCTGACAGGGCGAGACGGCAGCCAGGAAGCCCAGACGACCGGTGTTGATGCCAAGGATGGGTATCTCCTTGCTGCCTACCCGTCGTGCCGTGCGCAGGAAGGTGCCGTCGCCCCCCACGGAGATGATCATGTCGGCACGGAAGTCGTCGGAGGTGAGCTGTCCCTCGGTCAGGACCTCGATGCCATGACGGGAGAGCCACTGCTGCAGCGGGTGCCCAGACGTACTCGTCTGGAAATCGTTGCCGAAGAGTACAACACGTTGAATCGTCATGTGTGTTTGGGGAGTATTCGGTAAGTGCTACGTTCTTTTGCGGGACAAAGGTACGAAAAAGCGGGCGGTCCACGGTCCACGGTCAACGGCTTTTTTGCCTTAAGCGACAAAAATGAGGGATTTTCTCCGGAAAAATGCAAATTTCCGTTGACCCTTGACCGTTGACCGCCCGCTTTTCACTACCTTTGCGCCACTATGACACAGTTGAGTGTAAATATCAACAAGATTGCCACTCTCCGCAACGCCCGTGGCGGCAACAATCCCGATGTCCTCGCCGTGGCAGCGGACTGTGAACGCTTTGGTGCCCAAGGCATCACCGTCCATCCCCGTCCCGACGAACGACATATCCGTCGTCGCGATGTCTATGACCTCTGCACACGGGTGAAGACGGAGTTCAACATAGAGGGCAACCCCACGCCCGAGTTGCAGCAGCTGCTGCTGGAGGTGCGTCCCACCCAGGCCACCTTCGTCCCCGATGCCCACGACCAGATCACCAGCAACCACGGCTGGGACACACGCACCCATGCCGCCTTCCTCGCCGACGTGACGGCACGCATGCAGGCTGCGGGAATCCGTGTCTCCATCTTCGTGGACCCCGATGTGGAGATGGTGGAGTATGCGGCTCGTGTGGGTGCCGACAGGGTGGAACTCTATACCGAGCCCTATGCCCGCGACTATGCCACCGACCCCGAGGCTGCCGTGCGTCCCTATGTCGCAGCTGCGCAGAGGGCCAAGGAGCTGGGGCTGGGTGTCAATGCCGGCCATGACCTCAGCCTCGTGAACCTCGCCTACCTGCATCAGCAGATACCCTGGATGGCCGAGGTGAGCATAGGTCACGCCCTCATCTGCGACGCCCTCTACCTCGGTCTGGAAGAGACCATACACAGGTACAAGGCCTGTCTGCTCTGAGCCTCTCGCGCCTCTTGCGCTCGGCTTTGCTGCTTCTATGAGCGAAGCGAGTCTGAAGAACCTCTTGAACCTCTTGAACCATTTGAACCATTTGAACTTTCTAACTTTCCCATGATATACCTATTCTTTGCCACAGGAACCGAGGAGGTGGAGGCCCTGGCCACGGTGGATATCCTTCGTCGTGCTGGTCTGCCCCTCCAGATTGTCTCCGTCACGGGAGAACAGGTGGTGACGGGTGCCCACCAGATACGGGTGGTCACGGATGCCCTCATCGAGGACATCGATGTGGACTGTGCCGACATGCTCATCCTCCCGGGTGGGATGCCTGGCGCCACCAACTTCGCCGCACACCCTCTGCTGAATACCTACCTCGTGCAACATGTCGCTGCAGACCGACCCGTAGCTGCCATCTGTGCCGCTCCGCTGGTGCTAGGACGACTGGGACTGCTGAGGGGCAAGCGCGCCACCTGCTACCCGGGCTTCGAGAACGAACTCGTGGGAGCCACCTGCACGGGTGCCATGGTGGAGGAGGACGGCCTCTTTGTCACCGGAGCGGGACCCGCTGCAGCCTTTGACTTTGCCTATGCCATCGTGCGCCGATTCAGGGGGGCAGCCGTGGCCGAGGCCTTAGCCCAAGGGATGTTATGGCAGTGAACGCCTACGTCATCGTCGTGGCAGGAGGACGCGGCACCCGCATGGGCAGCGACATCCCCAAGCAGTTTCTGCTGCTGGCCGGACGTCCTGTCCTCATGCATACGCTGGAGACCTTCAGTCGCGCCATGCCCGGCATACACATCGTCCTGGTCCTCCCTGCCGACCAGCAGGACTACTGGCGCGAGTTGTGTCGCCATCATGTTTTCCACCTCCCTCACGACGTGGTGGACGGAGGTAGCACACGCTTCGAGTCGGTGGCTCACGGACTGGCCGCCATCCCCGCCGAGGTGACCGATGCCTTGGTGGGAGTCCACGACGGGGTACGTCCCTGTGTGGCCGACGAGGTCATCCGTCGTTGCTACGAGCGGGCTGCCGCGGAGGGTGCCGTGATACCCGTGGTACCCGTGGTGGAGACGGTGAGACAGACAGAGGGTACATGCTCTCACACCATAGACCGCGACACGCTGCGCCTCGTGCAGACACCTCAGGTGTTCCGCCTCGACCTCCTGCGCCGCGCCTACCTCCAGCCCTACACCCCCGCCTTCACCGACGATGCCTCGGTGGTGGAAGCCGCAGGCCATCCCGTCGTCCTCGTAGCAGGCAACCGCGAGAACATCAAGATCACCACACCTTGGGACCTTCATGTGGCCGAGACGCTGATCTCGAGCGAAAAACGAGGGCATATATCCACATAAATATACCACAAATACCCTATATATGCCCTATAAATACACTGTATATGCCCTATAAATACACTGTATATGCCCTATAAATACACTGTATATGCCCCACATATGCCCTATAAATGTACCATAACGCCCTTATGACATGCCTGTGACAGTCCTTTGATAGGTATCTGATAGGTGTCTGATAGGTGTCTAATCGGTATCTCATCGCACATGAGCCTATATACAGTAAATCATCATACCCCTTCTATACTTCTCCCCCACATCCATTGATCCACCTCGACAACACACTGAACTACCTGCCTGGCATAGGCCCCGCACGGGCCAAGATGCTGGAGACGGAACTGAAGCTGCGCACCTTCGGCGACCTGCTCACGTACTATCCCTACAAGCACATAGACCGTTCGCGCCTCTACTACATCCACGAACTCACGCCCGACATGCCCTTCGTGCAGATCCGAGGCGAGATACTGAGCTACGAGGAGGACGGTGTGGGGCGCAAGCGTCGTCTCATCGCCCATTTCACCGACGGCAACAACCTCGTGGATCTGGTGTGGTTTCAGGCGATGTCCTTCAAGTGGATACGCAAGACCTATGCCGAGGGTAAGGTCTATATCGTCTTCGGACGTCCCTCGCTCTTCAACGGACGTTACAACATAGCCCACCCCGACATAGACCCCGCCGAGAACCTCGAGCTCACCAAGATGGGCTTGCAGCCCTACTACCATACGACCGAAAAGATGAAGCGGGCAGGGGTGACCAGCCGCAGCATAGAGCGCTTCGTGCAGACCCTGCTGCATTGCATGGATCAGGACCTGCCCGAGACGCTGCCGCAGCGACTCATCGACCGTCATCACCTCGTCTCGCGCACCCAGTCCCTGCGCGACCTACACTATCCCCCCTCGGCCGAGGCACTGCGCCAAGCCTCCCTGCGTCAGAAATTCGAGGAGCTGTTCTTCATCCAACTCAATATCCTGCGCTACACCCACCTGCGCTCGCAGCGGGTGCAGGGCGTGCTGTTTCAGCAGGTAGGTACCTTATTTAATAGGTTCTACCACGAGTGTCTGCCCTTCGAACTCACGGGAGCCCAGAAACGTGTGGTGCGCGAGATGTGGGACGACATGAGGAGCGGCCGTCAGATGAACCGCCTCCTCCAGGGCGATGTGGGCAGTGGCAAGACACTGGTGGCAGTACTCACCATGCTGCTGGCCGTGGACAACGGCTATCAGGCCTGTTTGCTCGCCCCCACCGAGATCCTGGCCGAGCAGCACTACGTCACCTTCTGCGAGATGCTCAAGGACCTGCCCGTGAAGGTGTGTCTGCTGACGGGTAGCGTCAAGGGCAAACGACGTCGTGGACCCATCCTCGAAGGGCTGGCAGACGGTTCGGTGGATATCCTCATCGGCACCCATGCCGTGCTGGAAGACCGCGTGCAGTTCAACCATCTGGGCCTCGTGGTCATCGACGAGCAGCACCGCTTCGGCGTGGCTCAGCGGGCCCGTATGTGGAAAGATGGATATCCCCATATCCTCGTCATGACGGCGACGCCCATACCGCGAACCCTGGCCATGACCCTCTATGGCGACCTCGACGTCTCGGTCCTCGACGAACTGCCGCCAGGACGCAAACCCATAGAGACACGCCACTACTGGATTGAGCAGACCGAGAGCCTCTGTCGGGGCATCCGCACCGAGATAGGCAAGGGCAGGCAGGTCTATATCGTCTATCCCCTCATCAAGGAGAGCGAGAAGATGGACCTGCAGGACCTGGAGGCTGGCTACGAGCAGTGGTGCAAGGCCTTCCCCGACCTGCGCGTCTCCAAGGTACACGGCAAGATGAAGGCGGCCGAGAAGGACAGCGAGATGGAGCGCTTCGTGCAGGGCGAGACCCATATCCTCGTGGCCACGACGGTCATCGAGGTGGGTGTGAATGTCCCCAACGCCTCCGTCATGGTCATCATGAATGCCGAGCGCTTCGGCCTGGCCCAGCTGCATCAGCTGCGGGGACGTGTGGGTCGTGGTGCCGACCAGAGCTACTGCATCCTCGTCACCAAGTTTGCCCTGTCGCAGGACACCAAACGACGCATACAGATCATGTGCGAGAGCACCGATGGTTTCGAGATCGCCGAGGCCGACCTCAAGCTGCGCGGCCCGGGCGACCTGGAGGGCACACAGCAGAGCGGCGTGGCCTTCGACCTGCACATAGCCAACCTCGTGCGCGACGGACAGCTCGTGCAGCTGGCCCGCGACACCGCCGACGAGATACTCCGCGAAGACCCCTCCCAGGAGCTGCCCGAGAATCAGGCGATGTGGAGACACCTACGCGAGCTCAAACTCACCGACCGCGACTGGAGCGATATCTCGTAGAGATCATGGGCTGGGCTGCGCGGTGCGCCAGAACCCCTTGAACCGCAATTTTTTTAAGGTGGGTTCTATAAATTCTTGTCTCAGTGATTTTGGTTTTGCATAGAGCAGA